>LKMJ01002547.1_pt1 | contig 16785 bp, 19 predicted proteins | sample 643391 | NCBI WGS metagenome assembly LKMJ01 (sample SAMN04112250, study PRJNA286221) | soda lake metagenome | biome: soda lake; feature: Kulunda Steppe; material: water; isolation source: sample PL-Br10 brine of Picturesque Lake | place: Russia: Kulunda steppe | collected 2010-07
CAAGAGGCCCTCTCAGCGGGGTGAGCGTTTGGTGATGGAGGGTAAGAGAGGTGTGATAGGGGAGGAGCTGCAGGGCTGGGTGGACGTGGCTGCGAGCTTTGAGGATGGCCCTAGCCCATAGCCAGTTAGCGGTTGCATAGCCAGCTAGGTTAGGTTAGGTTACATAGCTGTATCCTTAGCTGAAGCCTGGAAGGCCTGCAATAGAAGAAAGTATGTCTGAAAGCCATAGGTTTTTGGTGAAAAGACACTCAAAGGGAGTTCACGGCCCGAAGACGCTCCAAGGCAGTTGACGAGCACGCAAGGGCAAGATCAGGGCAAAGGATGACCTCTGAAGAGATCGATATGAGCAAGGCTCGCTGACTAGCTACCTCAACCAACCAGCCGCCAGAGCGCTCACATGTTTGCGAGCCAGCCCACTAGCTTGATCTTGGTGGTTGTCTGGTATCAATGGATCTCCATGGTCCTGTAATGGGGGATTCTCGGTCTCCTTCCTCTCCCACCCTAGGAAATCAAAGACAGCATGATTTGGCAAGGCATGCAGAAGCACTAGTGAGAACCTACACAAGCATACAAGGGTTACAAGAAAAAGGCCTTCAGTCAAGAAGTGCGACTGCTAGCCTGCTCATAAAAAACTATCAGTGCATGAAGGAAGAAATATAGATTATTGCTTTCCTGGCCCTGAAAAGCAGACACATTGTTTAAGCCTGCAGAAGAAAATGGGGAAGCATAAGTCCTTTGGAGAGAGACCACGTGTGGATAAGTGCAGTGGAAATGGACGTATTGCACATCCTGTTCATCATGAGCATTAAACAAGTCACAAGTAGGGGAGATATTGTGAGCCCAGGTCACAGTTTCAATTCGTAAAGTGTGGGCACGAAGTCTGAAGGGTGCCACGCTGCAAATAACTTTGCGAGGAAGATCAAGAAGCATGTACTTAAAAAGGGTGTATGGCAAATGTATGACCAGGGCCCTCCTCGTAGGGAGGGCACACCATTGATGGTAAGTGGAGCGTTTGCTGTTGCACTCTAGTGGATTTATATCAGAATAAGGTGTCCAATAATCCAAGTGCCTCTCCCTGAGGTCCACAACAAAACGACCAAGGCCAATGGGTTCACACTTCAGCAGCCTTTCCTTGAACAAGTAGGATTGTGTGAGAACCTACACAAGCATACAGAGGATATGAAAAGGAAAGACTGCGCCAACAAGGTAACCCCTGTTTGCGTGAATTAAGGAAGAAGTTTACATCTGGTGCAAGCAAAACCAGGCAAACCTCCACCATCAAACTAGGAAGAAGGTCATTAATGGGGGTCGGAAGGGTTCTGAAAAGAGCCATATGTTCTTTCCTTGATATTTTTCAACCTCCAACTTGTATTTATGATCTTTGTTGCATATTGAATAAAATGAGCGTTAAAATCGAGAGTAAATTTTTTACTCTTAACCGGTCTAGGCCAAGGTTATTGAGGGGTAGTTCAGTATGACAATTATAGGTGGTCCCCATCACTCCAATCAGGATGGCATGTGGGCTTACTTTGTGGGATTGTTGTGCAAGGGCATGTTTCAATCTAATATGCTGCTCAATTGCTCTTGCTAGTTGTTGCTCTGGTCGTGTGTCATCACAGTATTTAACTTCAATAAGGTGAACATCCCATCGCGAAGGGTGTATAGCCAAGCATACATACAAGGTTTGGTTACAAAGCTGTACCTGCCAAACAAAGGCAGCTTAGCTGAAGCCAACACAGGCCTGCGACCAAAACCATCAAAAGGCAAGCAAGGTGGTGTCCTGAAATCTATGCACAGCATTCCAGGCACTCATGCACAAACAAGGCCAGGCCTTGGGTGTCCGCGCGGATAACAAAGTCTCTAAGTCTGCTTGGTTCGCTTGAGAGGGTGCGGAACTTCCGCCTCTTGAAGAGGTGGTGGTGCATAGGATAAGACCATGGTAATGTTGGCAACTTAACTTCAATCCATCATAGAAGACCACATGATTAAATGAACCACAACAGGATAGATATAACTCACATCATACAAGGTATGGTTACGTAGCTGTACCTAGGCGAGCCTGCCAAACGAGGGTAGCATAGTAGAGCCTAGCGTGCATTAAATACCAAACAAACCAGAGAGTGCAAAATTAAAAAATGTCAAGGTGGTGTCTTTAAAGAAGCAAGGTGGTGTTATAAAACCTTGGGAACAGCAATCCAATATCCAATAACTTGAGCAAGCAATGCCACTCCGTTGGTGCAAGCATCAGGTTGAACAAGTGAAGAGAAAGCACATGGCCCATTTCAGAATCTTCTTGCCCCTCACTGACATATCTCCTCACTGGCACATCTCCTCCTGATGGTGCCACCGGTGGGTTTTTGCCTAGTGCTTATCAGCTGTAAAGCTGAGTGCGCACCAAAAAGGGTCATCCCTGCTAGTGTAGCCATCTGTGTTTTCCTCCTTAAATAGTGACAAAAGTTGACGGTTATGCCATGAAGGGGGATGCAACCTTGTCACATAATTGGCATGCCCTGAAGTAAAGCAGAAGCCACCAAATTGGGTCTTCTGTGCGGATTGCTGATCACAGCTGCAGTGATGCTTCAAATCCTTGCTGAGCCATCTTGCTTGCGGTTTGATGACACGAACAACGTGTTAGAAAGGAGTTTCACTGATTTGGAATATGACATTTAAATGAATGAGAACCTGTCCTCCTCCTGCTTCTGGGCTTGTATGATGGGTGGTGATGCGCAATTCGCATTCACTTACGACAATAAAATCTCACAATTCATTTCGACCAAGCTTACGACGTAAAGATCAATTGACAATTGGCTCTGCGAGAGCCCTCCTTCTCCACAAGCAGCAAACGCATCCATAGGATGGGGGGTGTCTGCAGTAAGGACGCACCTCCAGTGCATGCTCCAGTGCCTCCTCCAGGTCGGTCTTCGAATTTGGCTTTCGCATGGCATGTCAAGAGGGACTTGATTAGGCATGCAACATTCATGCTTCTGATTTACGTGTTCCATGTGTGCAGAAAGCAAAGGAGACCCAGCAGCTCCAAATGGTATGCGTTGTAAAATTTCATGTGTGTTTACAGAGCTCTCTCTCTGCACATGCCCTCATGTGCTTTCCAGGCTTGCTAAATGTGATAGTGACCATGGCCAGTCACAAAGATGAACGAGACATTGGCACAGCAACCACTCGTAGGAGTGTGACATTCCTTGACACACCTTTGCCCTTGCAGATGCTTGTTTGGCCAGCGAGAATGAAAAGGCCATACCGCGCACCAAAGGTAAGGCCATGTCCCTCACACAGGTGTGTATTGCAGGTGCTGCAGCACCGCTTTGTTTTGTGTCAGCACCACCTTCCTCCCCTCACCGTTTTGCCATCCAGAGCAAAGGCAAGCGGAAGTAAGGGAGCTGAAGGAGAAGATGCAAAAGACTCTCGACCTGCTCCGCGATTGCAAAAAGGCAAACAAAAAGGTGCGAATTCACACGCAAAAGATTCTCTCATAATCCTGGTTTACACACCTGATGGGCACGCATCTGATGAAAAGAACACTTACCAGAGGAGCCTGGCTCCTGCACCAGAGCGGTCCTGCCTCTTTTCTGTGCTCTGCACATAGATGGCACTTGTTGTGAGCCTTTCATGTTGTATCTTTGGTGGGCAAGTGCAGAATCTCTTGGATGGAAGATTGGATACCCCTTGGCTGGAGAAGCTTGACGAAATTTTCCCTTACGTCGCAATGGGTGCCTCGATTGCTGCAGAGCTTGCAATACCACCCCCAGGTAAACCAGGTTTTCCAGGAGTGTTACAGAGTCAAAGCCTGTGCTTGCTCATGAACGCCATTCCATAACAGTCTATCCATTTACCTCAACACTTCACTGTGCCACTGTTCCAATGCTGCAAGATAGTCTCTGGCTCCTTGAACGCGTACCAACATCTGCAGGTGGGCATTGCGTGAAAATTGCACTGGACATAACACACCAAGTGATCAAGGAGCTGGCATCTAACCAGGTAAGATGAGCAAAGGTTGGGGAACAAGGGAGGTGCCTTTTTGCTTCACAGTATGGAATGCAGCTCAGCTGCTTGCCAGCCTGGAAGGATTGTATGCATTGCCTGTGCCCTCGGTTGACCTTTACCTTCAGATAAGTACCCCTAATACGGAAATGTCAGTACAAAACGGCATTGCAATTGCGTTTTTGCTGTCGGGCAGGTTATGATGGGCCTTGCAGAGACATGTGTGGAACACATGATGCTCACCCTTGATGAGCGAAAGATAGAGGCTTTGAGCTCAGACCCGAGCATCAAAGCTGCGTTTGAAAAGTTCAAGGACTGCATCTCAGACATCCAAGCCTTCATCTGGGAAGCAGCTGGCAAGGACAGCTGGTGGATCAAGCGGCTGATCTGCCTCAAAGAAACCCAGGAGAAGCTGGAAGCATTCAATGACGAGCTCAAGGAGGTTGAGCGCGTGTTGGAGTTGGGCGTGAATGTTGGAGCTTACGCTTTCCTGTCTGCCGCACAACAAGCAAAAGAGGGTGAGCATCCTGCAGGTCACAGAATGTAGCTCCTATTGCACAAATTGGGTGTCGTAGAGGTCTCTGATCCTTAGAATTTATCAAGCCTGTTGTGTGGGGCCATTAAGAAGCCTTTGGCTGGTTCCACGTTGATTTACTTGCTTTAGGTTAAAGCCTTCTTTTTAGCACATGTTCTAGGTCTCCTTCATGCCCTCATCTTGGACATGTCTTGAATGCACACATGCCTCGCCTTAGTGCATTGAGGCAGCTCAAAGCTGTTCATAGTGCATTTCTGTTGTGTGCTTAACTTGCTGCAGATGCCAAGCTAGAGATTGAACAGCTCTACAAAAAATACCCACATTGCAAGACAATGGACGACCTGGTGAAGGATCCAAACGCATGTCAGGAGGTTGCAGGTACGTGTATATACATGTGTATGCTCCATTTCATGATCCTGGACAAGTGTTTGGTTAGTTGGAGAGCCAGAGTAACAAATAGAAGGGCAATTGCAGCATCCTTTTGCCCTTGCAGCATGTGGGGTTGGTGTGATGCCTGAATCAGCACAAGCTGGAACACAATTCCTGTACATTGCCAATGGATTGCTTCTTGTTTGCCACAGGGATTGTTGGGGAGTTGGGCCCGAATGAGATGGCAAGTTTTGCAGCCATCACCAATGTGGTGAACAAGCAAGGCCTTCACACACTTGTGAAAAATAAGGTGCGACTCTGCCAATTGTGAGGTCATTTCTACTGACTTAACCTGAGTCTTAGCGCTGCTAGATAAGCATTCTTTCGAAGAAGCATAGCCCATTGCAAAGGAGCACAGCCCAATTTGGTGCGCTACATTCTTACTTGCTTGCAGACAATGAAGAAGCTTTGGGCGGACAATTTTGCATATCAAGAGAAGGTACTCTGGGAAACATTCTGGTCAGTTTTCCCTGAAGAAATTGACCCGGGAGAAAAGGTTAGTGACAGGGAGACACAATAAGACATTACCCCAAAGGAGGATGCAAGGTGCATATGGAACGTGACTCTTGCTTAGTCAGAGGGTTAACGATTCTCATGAAGTGTGTTATGTGAACAAGACGTATTGCCATTGTCGTCATCACCATCATCTAAGCGAGGTATGGAACAGTTTGAATTTGTTTTAAGGTTGCTTTACCAGCCCGTAATGCGTGCTTGTAACCACAGCCTTAATGCACAACTTGGTTAAATCACAATGCGCAGGCGGAGCTTGTTGAGTTCTTTAAGGAACCACAAAACAGGACTGTCTTTCAGGGCGTTGTTGACACTCAAGACCCACAGCATGTAGATGTGAATGAGATAAACTTTGTCTTTGATGATGACACAAGCCTCCATGAACGGGTAGGTGGTCCAGATCGAGGCTATTACTTTTTGGTAGCCTTCTTGGCATGCTGTGGTTACTTTTGCCTCGTATACTTCCACTTTTGTATACTTCCGGCAATTGAAGGGTACAAGGCATTATATGCAGCTTGTATGGCTCACATATCTTGGACGTGCACACATTTTGGGCTCATTTTTGTTCACTTGTCACACTTTATCAGGCACGAGCTAAGGTTGAGGACTATATCTACAACCAAGGAGCGGAGAACCAGGTTGCAAATGTGCTGAGAAGTATCCCTGAAGATCTGATCAGGCCTGACAGGCAGAAGCTCATGGATCTCATGCTACAAAAGAGGCTGGTCAGTAAAAGTATATTCTTTTGCAAGCTTGCACATTTTCAAGGAGGAAGCTGACAGGTTCCTCCCTCAGATTGCTACTTGATGATTTCCCCTTTAAGAGGAATCATGTGACCTTGACAGGACAAACACATTCTAGAGATGACTTTTGAATGGCAATCGTGCTCTGTCAGATGGTGTGTGCCTCTAGCTCAAAATCCTCATTTTCTCCTTTTTTTGGTCGATATCCCGCAGATCATCGTGCAAGGTGCACCTGGTGAGGGCAAGTACATTGCTGCATGCCAAGCCGGCCAGGCCATGTTCAAGCCAGCCTCCAAGGAAGATCCCAGCTCTGTCCGAGGTTGCTTCCAAGCCATATATACGGCCAACTTGGAGGGTTGTAAGAGCAAGGATGCCATTGACAACAAGTAAGAAAGGAAGAGTGATTTCAATATCTTAAAAAAGTTGATAACCACTGGTTATATGTCTTGCAAAGTTCCTGTGATGGGCTTTCTTCATATCTATCGACTGTGCATTACACATGCCTTGTGAAAATCACAAATAAGAAGTAGACCTCCTTTAGGTTAAGAAGATGATTGACCTCTCACATCTTACCGCAGGCTCCGTGATTGCTTGAAGAGCATCCCTAGGCTTGGAGCCTGTGATGACCAAATCCAGGCTTCTCTCAATATCCTTTTCTCCATGGACTCTGAGGAGAAGCCATACAAAGTCCTGCTTATCTTGAATCATGCAGAGGAGGTGAGTTGGCAGTGTTAGCAATTGAGGTACAAAAAAGTCTTGGTGCACCATCCTGACTATTTGTTGAAGCCCCCAATAATAAAACCATTATTATTGTTGAAGGGCTTAACAGTATAGATAGTTTTATTAACTGCTTGTTCCCAACATAGGTGCGCTTCAGCCTGCACCTTATGAGATCAATAGAAAGCCTTTCGTTCCAGCTTAAAGGAATAAAATACGGTGAATTGATGCTTCTCTTCTCCATGAAGGAAGCTTGTTTTGTTGAACGCCCCCACCCTTAATACCGTCACAGACCTTCCGGCACTGCTCCTCATGTTCTTAGCAGAGAGTGGGATTGAGGGCATCCCAAGGCGTGGCTTCTAGCCGCCGCTGCTGGCTTGCCCGCTGGAGTTTCAGAGCTCCCAGATTTGGCTGTCGTTGCCCACTACTTCTACTCCCCCATGACCTCACCTCTCTTCCAGCATTACTATTGGAAACCACACTCTAATATTTTCTAGCTCCCCAAGACCAGCAATAGGATCCAAAAAGCTCTTTGCGACAGGTCCTCATGCTGCAATGAGGCAGCAATACAACACAGACGGCACTGTTCATAAGGAGCCCTGCAACGCTGCAGATGGCGAACTACCCGTTCTTCCCCTGTGGAATCCTCTTCGGCCCCGGTCACACCTGATGGCATCCCTACCTGAAAAATTGGATATTTTCCAAGTTTCTGCGCTTTCCCTTGGGCGCAAAGTCAATGTGTGTGAATATCTGTAAATATCTGACTGGAAAATCCTGATTTCCTTGGGATAGGGATGTGGCAGGCGGTCACACGGGATGTCAAGTTCACATCCCTCAGTCCAGTTTAGAAATTTCTGTTCTGTTCTGTGTGTCAAGAGCATCTATTTGTTTTTTATGCTTGAGCTAGAAGTAGCTCAGCAATAGATCGATTGACCTGTGAACATGAAGCGCTTCAGGGCCCTCCCCTGGGTTGCGCATCATCTTTGGATTCACTAGCTTCCCTTATCCATTCACTAGCTTCCTTCATCCTGGAGGACCACCAAGCTTGAAAGCTCGTAGAGGGTACTTTTCCAGATTGGTGCAAAATCAGGCATGGATGATGTGCGCATTTTGTGCGTGCACGCTTGCAGCGCGCGCACACCTGTGCATGGAGCGCCTGGGCACACCACTGCCCAGAGCATGTTGTGCACACACACACCCAGCAGCACATGCGGCGAGCTGCATTACGTAGCCCATGTGAGACAGCTGAGCTGAGGAGGTGTTCGCACGTCCGAGCAGGGCTGCATCAAGGACGGAAGTGGACCACCCCATGGGGCTGACCTGACTCTTCTGAACCTTTCACAGGACCCTACTCCTCCTTTGACCTCTTCCATTGACCCTGCTTGTGATGCTGCAATCATCTGATGATTGGCCTAGGAGACACATCCAATTCCGCTGCCCAGCACAGCGGAAAACCACCCTGGGCAAATTCCTATGATGCACTCCGTCCGTGGAGGCCTCTGGGCCCTTCTGGCGAATTTCGGAAGTTTCACGGGGGTAGGGATTGGGGAGGGGGGGCAATCCCTACCCAGGGGTTTTCAATTTTTGGGGTAGGGATGTGGGAACGGTCACACCTGCTGCATCCCTCGCGGAAAATAAAATGCGGGGTTGTGGGCAAGGATGCCATCATGTGTGACCACCCACTCATGGGTGCCAATAACAAACCTTAAAGCGACCCTCTCCAAACCGAGATCGCACCTTTAAGCATCACTCTTTTACATTGTGGGAACATACTTCTGGTAATTTTGAGTTGATAATGGTTGTGGGTATAACATGGCGACTCATGGTGAAGGCTTTTGCTACAGGTCTGTGCCTCCACGCCATTATAAGCTTAAACCAATTGAAGATGCATTGTGGACAAGTGTATTAAACGGTTGCACAGGAAACCAGCTCTTACACTATTCAATTCGGGAGCTTGGGAGGAATTTGAGGAAAAGTTCACCCTGCTCAGCCATGACTGAAATTGGTTGCAAAAGTTGCTGCCCACTTCACTCAAAAGCAAAACCTTGTCAGCAGTGTTCTTCTTCCCACTGCTCAAAAAGCAAGAGCATTTGAACAAACAAGCAGGAAAAAAACAATGGGTATGCTGTGAAAAAAATTGGCATACCCATTTTTTCTCCCATGTGATGCTTGCTCCATCCTGCGCTTGCTCCATCCTGCAATGTCCCCACGTTCCAGATTCCAATGTCTGTCCAAGATGACTTCTTTGCGCGCCTGAAGTGTATCTTATTCAAGGAGATGCAGCCAAGCAACTTCACGGTTGTCTTGTCTTCTCGCGAGGAAATACCTGAAATATCAAAATGGGACCATAACCAATGTAAGGTGCATCTATGAAATTATTCCCTGCTGTGATCGTATGTTTAAATGAGATGCAGCAATCATTAGTGTCCTTGCGTCTCAGCTCAGCCTGCCTGGCAGCTGTCCTTGTGTGTGCGTGTGTATGTGTGCATGCTGGCTTGCTTTGAGCAACATTCAATTAAAAGCGCACCGTCTTACTCATGATGCATGCAGTTAAAGATTGCTTTGAAAATTTTGATTTGGAGCACCTTTCCAAAGACATGGCTGCCAAGATTTTCTTGTTCTATATGGAAAGCAAGGAAGGTGACAAGGTTGAGGTAACACTGGAGCAGGCAGAGCATTTGGCTGAGAGCCACGGGCGCAATCCAGAGGTGAGACGAGCTTAGCCTCACACAATGAGAGAGAGCAAGCGACCCAAGACCAGTGCACACGTTCTTTAGCCGTTTTCAAGCCTAAGGCACAAGCATGCAGAGCTATGAGCGCATAACTCGAAGATCAAGCTTCATTCCATCAATCTGTCTGACTCGTAGATCAAGCGCATAACTTGTACTAAGATCAAGCTACAGTGAGAAAATCTGCAATGCAAATCATCATCAAGAATTGCATGCGCTGCAATTGCTCTTTGCAGCTCCTCAGGCTTCTAGCAGGGTCTATGGATAGACAAGCCAACTTAAACAGAGCTCTAAAACAGCCCATCAAGCAAGTAACTAGGGTAAGTGCTTTTGTGTCGTAACAGCGCTTTTTGACTGTGAATGAGATGGTCAAGATTGATGTTGACATAAGCAATATTACAGGCTGGGAGGCATGCTTTGACTTTACTGGTACTTTTCCCTCTTTACGCTGGCAAATGCTTTATGCGCTCAACTGTGTCATTATGCGTCAGAATGATAGCCGTCTGAAAATTTTGTCACACATTATAGCTGCAAAAGGCCATTTTTTTACTTCTGATGCTCGCAGGATGGTGCATTCAATGAAATGCTGCTGGGATGCCTGATGAAGCTGGGTAAATCACTGCCAACACTCATGTTACTGGTAGAAATCATGCCGAACGGTTTCACAGTTGAAGTTGTTAAAAAGGTGAGGAGGATGCATGCAGCACCAACTTGATTGTTTTGATGCATATCTCCATGACCTCTGACATCTGACACCAAGCTAGGTCCTTTGATACCTTAAAGGGGCATTTGAGCCCGTAAGCTGATTAAATTAGGCTGTAATGTCTTGAATTATTGAGCGTCCAGTTAGAAAGTCCGACTCATCTTAAATAGAAACGGGGCTGAACAGTGGACAGTGAGACTCAACTTCCTTCTGGGACTCTTTTCCCTGCAGCTGCCTACCTTGGTAATTCATTTGTAACTAAGGTTGGGCAGTGGTCTTGCCGAGACTCGCCGATGACGAAACTCGCCAAGAGTCGGCAAGTCTCTTCAGGGGATGGGGCCTCGTCAATGACGAGTGTCACCTTTTCGCAGGGTTGGGTCATGCGTCCATTTGCCCAGACCAATGCGCGTATGATATGAACAATTCGCGTATTCAACGTCAATGCATCCGCACTTAGGGGTCATTTTTGAGGGTAGTGGTTAGGGGGGTAGAGGGGGGCCTGTGGGTCCCCAACTGCACCCCCAGCTACCTATAATCACCTCTGTACGCTCTTACATTGTACATGTATATTCAAAATGCCTAGAGAAGAGGGGATGGAGTGGAATCATGTCAGGGTCATTGAGCTGAAAGACAAGTCGCTCCAGCACAAGGTCGAGTGCAAGTACTGCAAGCATGTCTTTGTAGGTGGTGCTTCCCGCATCAGGGAGCACTTCCTGCAAAAAAAGTCCAGCTTGTGGGGTAGCAAAGTGCACAGCAGACGAGGCAGTCCTGCAGCCTGTCCTGGATGAGATGAGGGCCATGCTCAGAACAAGGCAGCAGCAGGAGCAGCAGCAGCGCAGCGCCAGCTCGACAGGAGTACAGCAGCAAATGCGAGCAGAACTGGAGTAACTTTTCCTTCATACACAGCGACAGCCGGAACTGCTTGACCACATCACGCGCATGCAAGCTGGTGTGGCTGTACAGCAACCTGCGCTTGGCTGAGCGCACCCGGTCCCTGGAGCAGGGGCCTCAGGCACAAGTATGGAAGTGTTCAGCGACGATGAGGAGTGCCAGGGCAGTGATACAGACGACAGTAGCAGCGATGAGGAAAGCAGCAGCGATGAGGAAAGCAGCAGCGATGAGGAGTAGATAAGAAATAGACTGCTTAAAACTTCCTTACTTCTCTTACTTTGCTTACGCTAAGGAAAGTCACCGAGAGAGGAAATGAGCAGGAACGAAGGAAAGGCAGGCAGGGGGGGGGCCCGCATTTGATCCCGCATTCGAAACCGGTTTTTTTCAATTCGCGAATTTTAGCCTTGTTTTCAATGCGTAAAATGCGATTAAATACGCATGACCCAACCCTTTCGCCTTTTCAACATGGAAATCACCAAAAACCGGCGATAGTAAGCCAAGAACCCCGCAAACTTCCTCTCAATGTTGGAAAAATAACTGTGGTTCTAAAGTGAGGGATGAGGTAGCGCAGAAGGTGATGATAAGCCTGGAAATGACTGACAGGGTGATGGAAAGGATTTACCATCCTTCCAGGGAGCTAGCACCCTGCTGAAGTCACCTCCAGAAGTGAGAAATGATGGGAGGAGAAGGGGAAACGTTCTCCAACCCCAGTGCGTCAGCCAGGCCTGTGGGCTTCAAAGGAATTCCATGCATGCTTGCGCAGCTGCCCTTGCCTCAGTGCGGCTGATGCACACCCCATGGCTTGTACCTGCACCTCACAGCTGTGCCAGTGATCAAACTGGTCAGTTTGACAGCTGCACGCTGAGCACCACAGCTGTTCTCCGAGCACTCCAACGCTTCAGAGCGTACACAGGAAAACATCCGCTGAAGCATTCAGGACTCAATAGGGGATGACCTGGAGCCTGCAGCTGTCTGATAAGAAGATCTAGGTTGCCTAGGAACGAGCTATGGGACGAGCAGCTGGAAGGGGTTAGGGACTGGGGGGATTAAGACGAACATCATGTGACTCATCCCGGCGTCCGGAAGGTCTGGTCCCCTTAGGTTAATTTGTTTTTACTTATTTTGAAGTAACCTGGAAATTCTCAGGTCTAGAGGAGGCGCCTGTAAAAGGAGCTTTCTAAAAATAATCCTCTATCTGGGCCCTACCCATCTACAACGAGTCTCGCCGAGTCTCGCCGAGTCTCTGTGGCAGGTTGGACACCTTATTTATCCATCCTTACTTGTACCTAAATACCGTATCGCTCCAATGTTATTGTGAATCCTACTTAACGCGAGGCTCTAAGTAATTTCATTATTTTTCGCAAAGTATTTGGTGCCCGCGAGGCCCCTCACAACATTGCTTGAGGCAAACTCTCTCCATTTGGCACTCTCTGCCAGCATCATAGCAGCCTATACTTATGCATATCTGTGTCTTCTTCTGACATGACCTACTCTGACTCCAAGGACACCTCTGATTTATGAGCTCAGCCCCTCTCCCCCTCGCTCTCCCCCTGCCCCTGCCTCCATTGCTTGGCCTAAAGGTATTCTCTCTCGTGCCTGCCTCAAGAACAGGTAGCTTCCTGGGCCTGCCCACAGGCTTGGGAGGTGGGGCCCAGGCTGCAATGGTTTCCGCTTGCTGTTTCTCATGCTCCTCAACCCCACAAGCAGTATCAGGATTAACGCTAATCCAAAGCTCCCTGGGCTGCCCATCTATCTCTGAACGCTTCCATTTTGCGCAACTTACATCAAATAGCACCCTTTGCCCCTTTAGAGCATGGAGCTCCACAGGGAAGTTCAATCCGGCTGGGCCCTGGAGGTATTGACTTATTGGCCCATGCCGGAGGTGCAGGCCAAAGCTGGTCCGGGTCACCGGCAATGTCATTTGTTGCCCTTCCGAGCGTCCAGGAAGATAAATGAATTCCATGCAGGTAGATTTAGGTGAACAATGGGGAAGAAAGGTTGAGGGAGAGGGAGAGGAAGGGGGAGAGGGCCTGCCCAACCTGCCTCCTCCGGGGAAACCCTTTGACCTCCCTCTTAGGTAACCCGAAAAGGAGGGTAGAGAATGTTGCTGCATGGTCTGGTTTAACAATCTTCTTTCCATTTGGTGTAGGGGCCTTTTCCTCACAGGGGCCACAGCCTTCTCCTCCCAGTCCCCAGCCCCCAGCTCATAGCCCCCTGCCCTCAGGCCCTTCTCCTCCCAACCATCCCACAGAGCCTTGGTATTGCCCTGAGCCCTGGACCCCAGAGTGGATGCTGCAGCATCCAAATCCCACTTTCAGACAAATACTGGAGGACTTGTTTCCCTCTGACTATACCTTCGAGGAGATTTGAGGCATTCTACAAGATGAGCCAGCCCGTCCCATTCGCAATTGGCCTGATGGGGTGGGGCCCAATTCAGCGCCTCTGGCAGATGGGGTGTCCATGGGGTTTGCCATTCCCTTCCCAGCTTCCGCTTTCACTCCTGCCCCCGCCCCTGCCCCTGCTCCCACTCTTGCTCCTGCTCCTGCACCTGTCACTGCTGGAGGTGCTGGTGGGGAGGAAAATGGATGAGGCGATGAGGCATTTATGGCACAGGAATAGGACGAAGTGTGAGGTGGAATTGTAACGTGAATTTCACCCATCCCCTTCAGAAATCATCCAGCTAATAACTGTGCTAAACCTTTGCAAATCGAGCGATGGTTTTATTAATATTGCACACCACACTCCCAGCTGCAGCAGTCATGCACCTTATTGGGAAGAAACTTATTGGGAAGTAAAAGCTTTATATTGAGAGTAGAAACATTCATATGACCAAGGAAGCCCCCTGTCATGGGAAAAACTTCAGGCAAGGCTACAAGCACTCGTTTCCTTTATAAATTGTATACGCATTGACTCACCGTGCGCAGCCCCTGGCCGGGCTTTTATTCTAGGTTCAAATTGGAAACATTTGGAACAGGCTTCCGGGGAACCTGAAGTTTTCAAAAAGGAGAATCGGGCAAACCGAACATGTCACAGACCCCCTGAACTTCTTTGGAGCTCCATGATCAGGCCCGAGCTTAGCCCTAAGTAAACCTGAGTAATTTGTGACGCCTTTCTAAAAGTTACTTTGATACGGATTTCATAGCACTGAGGCCCCCAATATTTTTGAATTACTTGGGATAACCCAGGGAGCGATACAGTCACATTTTTTTGCAAGAGGTTTGAACCTCCAAGGGCTACTAACATCATCCTGGAATAAAGCCAGTAGGTTGATATGTTGTTAAGATGCAAGATTTTGTGATGAGTATTGCATCTGAAATATACTCTCCATTTTGGGATACCGTACTGCTTTCCATCTCTCATGTGTGCATTTTTCCTTTTGCAAATTTCCCTTTCTTGATGGGATGCTGTTCAATGTATGAAAGGGGATATATACTGCACAATAGATCTGCATGACTACTGAAGCATGGATTAAGATCGCCCCCAGGGCTGGCCCACCCCTTGTCAAGCCAAACTCTTCACACTTATCACGCTCAATTGTTTTTGAAACTTATCTCTGCAACCCCTGCACAATTCTTTGTCCTGAAAAGTGCACCAGAAAGCTGGTTTTTTTCTGCATCTCACAATGTCAAGCAGGTAGGGAGGGGGGCTGTGTGTGGGCCCAGGTGTAGGGTGGAAAAATAGTCACGGTGGAAGATTCAGCACCAATGCTCACGCAGCTCAATTCCGCAAAACTTTAGGGAGTATTTAATCATCTTTTATATCTTCCGCACCCTTGGGTCAAACCAGGGTGTGATGAAAATGCCCAGAGGCCAGCAGGAGTGTGATGCAATAAAATCGCCTACCATTCTTCTCTACAAGCACAAATGGCCAAATATTAAAGAGATAAATCCTTATTGTACTATTCTGCATTTGTGTGGAGAGAACCAAGTGCTGAAGCAGGGAGGTGAGATGTGTAGGCGCCCCTTCCTTCTGCAGGCGTGGAGTGTTTGGGGTATATCATACATTTTGATATAAAATTTTGAGTATTACCGTAGTGCTCCTTTGATCATGCAAGGTCCCCAAAATAACATTGATTAACTTGCGAATATTAAGGGGTCAAGAGAACCCTAGGGGCCGTCCCTGAGGGCGGGTCTCAGCCCGCTGCAGCTGACTGGCTCAATGGATATTCAGGGTTCCCTGGTTGGGATGTTTCCAACCAACTGATATTACAAGTAACTTAAATTACATTTAAAAAGATTTCATTGGTCGCTGGTGAGCTGCCATAGACTTTTTCAACTTCCCGAAGATCGTGCCTGTGCATTCTGTGACCTGGGGTCACTTTGAAGCTTGTGAGAGACAATAACAGCAAACTTTTTGTTAGAAATCAGGCAGCTCCGTCAGCAAGGAGCACTCCCTCCAGCTCATTCAAGTCCAAACCTGCACCTCAATTAAATAGGAATTACCGTAGTGCTCCTAGGGATTTTGCGGTTGATCAATTAATTCCGACACCCCCTAGCAAGCCGCCATGAGCAAAATAAACCAGGGCCACTGCCAAGCTGCAGGTGCGACAAAGACAGCACACGCTATTCAAAGCAGGTGCAGCATCCGTGCACAAGCAAAGCAGCATGCACTTTATCTTGGGATCCCTTTCCCGGTAATGGGATCATTTGTTAATGGGGTTTTAGTGGCACATTGTCAGTGCCGCTGATCTAGCAGATGAAGTGTGATTTTTGGGAATGGGACAATGTTACGCCAGGAAGGACTGGAAGCTTAAGTCATTATTTCAAGTTCATATTAAATGCGTTCCAAGCAGCATAGATTCTGTGCTGAAGCTTTGACCAGAAGCTTTGTGATTGCATCTCAGTGCATTCCGCATTTGTGGACATAAAATGAATGTGATTCATTACTGATTTTTGGGCGGCACATTGTCAGTGCCGCAGGTCCAGCGGATAAAGTGCAACTTTAATTGAATGGGACAAAGTCACGTCAGGAAGATCTAAAAGGCTTAAGCCTTAACTTTAAGTTCATATTTAATGCAACGTAGGTTCAGTCGTGAACCTTTGACCAGCCAGAAGCTTCGCAAATGCACTTCAGCGCATTCTGGTATTAAGAAAACATGTTTTTCAGTTCATCTTACATGCGTTCCAAGCAGCGTTGGCTTTGTGCTGAAGCTTTGACCAGAAGCTTCGCGATATCATTTAAGCGCATTTCGCATTTGGACATAAAAAACATATGAATGCTAGACATTTAAATGTTGTATTTGTAACACGGTCTCAAGCGGAGTCTCAAGAGGCCGGTCAATTATCTGTGGATTATCCATCCGCCGTCCTGCGGAGCCCAGGTCTCGGACCTCTTCTGGAGATTGTCAAAAACTTAACCATTCATTCCTGTGGAATTTCTCGCGGCATCAGGCGCAAAACTATCCGGAGTGTGATTGAGATGAGTTAACAGATAGCGTATGCCTGCGGCCGCCGCGGTGCTTCGCCTGCGGCTGGGAATTACTTTATAAGAGCTCACAAGGCATGGTATATTAGCCACTTCCCTTACTGCGCC
>LKMJ01002550.1_pt1 | contig 16781 bp, 14 predicted proteins | sample 643391 | NCBI WGS metagenome assembly LKMJ01 (sample SAMN04112250, study PRJNA286221) | soda lake metagenome | biome: soda lake; feature: Kulunda Steppe; material: water; isolation source: sample PL-Br10 brine of Picturesque Lake | place: Russia: Kulunda steppe | collected 2010-07
ACAGTGTGAGTGTGGCAGTGAGCGCAGAGAGTGTGAGAGTGGACAGCACGTGATTCTAGAGAGTGCAAACAGTGAGTGCGGACAGTGTGAGCGTGGCAGTGAGCGCGGACAGTGTGAGTGTGGCAGTGAGCGCAGAGAGTGTGAGAGTGGACCGCACGTGATTCTAGTGAGTGTAAACAGTGAGTGCGGACAGTGTGAGCGTGACAGTGAGCGCGGACAGTGTGAGTGTGGCAGTGAGCGCAGAGAGTGTGAGAGTGGACAGCACGTGATTCTAGAGAGTGTAAACGGTGAGTGCGGACAGTGTGAGCGTGGCAGTGAGCGGGGACAGTGTGAGTGTGTCAGTGAGCGCAGAGAGTGTGAGAGTGGACAGCACGTGATTCTAGTGAGTGTAAACAGTGAGTGCGGACAGTTTGAGCGTGGCAGTGAGTGCGGACAGTGTGAGTGTGGCAGTGAGTGCAGACATGAGTCAAGCGGCAGCTGCGCACGCATGTTTGTGCTCACAGTTTGGGTGTGCCTATGCATTTGCCTGGGCAGGGGGGGGCTCTCAAGTGTGTGGCTGTGTGTGTTGCTTCATCGACCCAGCAATACTGGGGCTCAGCCCACCGCCTGCAGCCGCACCACTCCAGGCGCACAAGCGCTGCAGCAGCCAGTGCACAGGAACCTCAAGCTGCCTCTTGGCAGGGCCTGCTCGTACAGTCACACAGCCATCCCTTCTCCCTTTCCGCACACCTCCTTACTTCTGAAACTTTCCCTACTAAACAATAGGTCTCACATCCAAGCAAGCGCATGATTGCCCACAAATCCCCTTGCTTCACTTGAATGGCATTGCCTCAAACTTAACAGAAACATGACAGTACAGTTACATGCAGGGGGAGAAGGCAGGGCACTGTCGTAGTAGTTGTACAGAAATCCCATTGCGAGAATCACATCCAGTATATCAGTATATGCTCAAATATCAAAAGAATGACAGAGAGCATAAAAGACAAACAGCTGACAATCCAGCTCTTTGTATTTTATGCTCTCTGTCATTGACAATCCAACCTTATCTTGAGTGTGGGTGGGTGCCCATATTGCAGAGTCTCCTCGTATGCCGCTGGGAAGGAGGGGGAGCACTAGGGCTCACTTATGAGCCAGCAAGACAACACATCAGTAAAAACATCAGTTTAAACATAGTACAAAAAACCAAGCTCACATTTCAGGGTATCCTTAGGCGCCTCCAAGAAGAAGGGCGTGCGTTTGGTGATCTGCGTCAGCGCTGTGCGGCGTGCCTGCAGGCAGCAGTGAGGCAGCGCAGGCGCCAATGTAGGTGGGCCCATAGAGATTTTGGGAGCAAGTGTTGGATTGAGCGGTGTGTGCATGTGTCTGTGAGCAAGTGCGCATGTGTGTTTGCGTTAATGTGTATGTTCGTGCGAGCGCGTGTGTCAGTGTGGGTGTGCGTATGTGTGTGTGTATGTGCGCGCGCGTGTGCGAAAGTGCATGCAGACATGCTGGACAGGTACGAAACTGTGTTTGCCTGCCCTGACAGTAAGGGGACTGATTGCTCACATATGTGGGATGCACAAACGTGTACTATGCACCAATTGCGTAACCGCGGTGTACAACCACAGAGCACACAGCACAGCATGGTCTTCACACACGTAATGCTACACAGTCCTGCGAGCTGGAGAGCCAAGACTGAAATGCCCCTCTGGTGCATTTAATGACGACGACGACGACGACGACGATGATGATGATGATGATGATGATGATGATGATGATGATGAAAATGACGATGACGATGATGCTGGTGATGGTGATGGTGGTGATGATGATGATGATGATGATGATGATGATGATGATGCATCCGTCATATGCCATTTAAGAGCACGCTCAGTTCACTAACAGGCTTTGGCATCATCTTGGCACTTGATCATCCTCTCAACCCCTCGTCCTTAACTAATTTCTCCCCCCTCCTGCTCCCTACATTCTAGCAGGAACATTTTCGCCCTCTTGCACTGCTGCACCCCACCTACCTGCCACTGTCTCAGGTTGAAACTGTCTCCCTATCATACACCCAGGCTGATTCCATAATTAACATGCTATCAGCATATACATACTGCGCATATCATGAACTGTTCTAGCTGCCATACACATAACCTACCAGCAGGGCCTCCTGCCTGGGGGTGATGTCTGGAAAGGCCGGCAGCAAGGTTTGCTGCAGACAAAATAGTGAAAGAACGGTTTGGGAGTACATCGCTGTTCAAATGTGCTATAACCAGCATCAAGCCCTATTCTGGCTTCCAGCGACCTGCAACTGTGCAGGTTATGCGTGCAGAAATTTAGGAAGTAGGGACATTCATGGGCCAATCCCCATGCTGTACATGAAAAGCGCGCACTAACACCAAATGCTTCACACAGACTCTGCAGGAAACCTTGTCTGAATAGCACTTATGCAGAGCTTCCCACAGACTGGGTTACGCTAGTACAGCACAGCAGCAGGTGCTTCCACTGCATGCAGACATAAAGCGTGTAAGGTTTGGCGCTGTATCTGTGTGTGAGCATAACGAGCCACGAGCGATGGCAGCCTGTGCATTGTCCAAACAGACTGCGTGCTGGAGCATCGTAAGGCGCAGGCATGCCCAGGGGGTCAGCTTATGTATAGTTGCACTCTGCTAGCAGAAGCCTAAGCTGTAGACTGATTGGCATGCATGCTAAGAACTCTTTCCACAAACATGAAACGTGCAACTGTTAGCAACCGACCCGAGAGGCATATGCATGCATCTAGCAGCTAGCCAGACTGACTCACTATTCTGACTGACTACTCTAAATCCTCTGATTACTCACAGGAAACAGTGGCGGGGGACCTGCCAGCTCTGTTCCAATGACGGTGCCATCCTCATCCTTGGCAACCGGCCCAGGAGGCCCTCCGCCCCGGCCAAAGCGACCCCTGCCCCCCCCCCGCCCACCTCTACCAGACATAATCACACTAAGTCAATTCAGTTTGGTCACTGGCTCCAAGGGCTACACCATGCCAGAACTAATGCTGTTCGTGGTAACTGCTAGTTGGTACCGTGTTGGTTACATTTCAATCATCATACGAAACGAAATTAAAAATTGTTGCTCGTTTGTAAAAACGTTTTTGACTTGAAGATGAAAAACATAGATAAAGGCATTCATTGGACATTTTTCTGCATATTAAAATAAATTTTTAATATGCAGCTCATGCTTGGAAGCTTTCCAGTGACCACTGCGCTCCACTCAGCTAGGTCTCCTCAGCCGGTTCACAAACCAGGCTTCAAGCCAAGAACTTTGAGATGCTTTAAATCCCTTAGATACTCAGACCAGGGCATGGTAGAGGGAGGAAGACTGCGAGCTAGGGCCGGACCAAGTGACGCATTTGTTTTGGACTTTGACGGTAATTTTGAGGTCTTGGGCTAGAATACAGCCTCTGTAAACTTTCAAGATTTCTGGTCTCCCCTGCACAAATGAAATGTTCATAGGCAGATCTCCAGGACCTTTGCAGACTCATCTCAGAGAGACCGTGAAGATCTTGCTTTAACGATTGCTCCAATATGGCGCAATTATATAGGTTGTGGTGCTCCACATCACATTCCAGGCTGGAATTCACAGCTTGACGGATTCTCTTGTGAAAATGTCCAGACGCTGCTCTTGGGTGTGATACAGAGCAGCGATGGGCTCGTCGCATGCACCCCGGCTCACTATACTCTTTCCTTTCATATCTTGCAAATTATGCAGGTGTGCTTCTGGATTCTGAAAGGTTGGTTGAATGAAGTCTTTACTCGAATTCTGGGAAACAAGCTAAGCGCTGAGAGCTTGAGTGTCCAAAGAAATGACGGCTTTGCCTGTAAGGTTGTACAATGCCACTCACCTGGATAGCTCTATTCTATACTGCTTTTTGTTGAGGCTCATTGCTCCATAGCACCTGATAATCCTTGCTCTGACATGTGAGCATTGATTGCTTTTAGAAATTGAGCTCAAGGCACTTGTTTAAACAACGTGGACCACTGCGGCCCGGTGTCTGTAGCCTTTTTGTGGCTGTTTTAAGTTTGTTCAGACCTTTCTTGCGCCGATCGAATGCGTGGCATGCCTCGGTTCGCTCTGAGCACCTACTTGCTCGCAGCAAGTAGCAGCTTCTGTCTTTGCATCCCCTCCCCACACAAAGGTGTGTGCGGGCTCGCGGTTGCGCACACATTATTGCACTCAAACACATACGTGACCTGTATGCAATTCCTGAGGACAACGCTTGCTCTTGTGCATGCTAAAAGCATACAGAGTGGGAGCACTTGTACTACAAATTACCGCCTGTTATGCATGCTTGCTCATAAACACGGGGTGGAGCAAAGGATCAGCTGCTGACCTGCCCTGAGGCCCCGCTCTCGGGTGTCCATGCGCATTGTGCGCACACGTTGCAGGGAGGTGACATTGCAGGGAGGTGACGTTGCAGGGAGGTGACGTTGCAGGGAGGTGACATTGCAGGGAGGTGACGTTGCAGGGAGGTGACGTTGCAGGGAGGTGACACGCATGCACATGAATATTGCAGGGAGGTGACAAGCTCTGCGCTTGCGGCATGCAAGAAAAGGTGGCCTCAGATTTTTGGGGCGCTGACGTCGGACCAGGAGGCACGCATCTCGGAAGGCATGCGCGCTGTCAGACCTGTGCTGATCAAAGGCCATGAGAGCATGGTCATGGTGAGCGTGCACGCTTGGGTGCATGCACATGCGTGCGCTTGTGCATGTGTGTGTGATAGGTCTGTGCTGATCGCAGGACAGGGGAGCTTGACGCGTGTGCATTTGCGGGTGTGTTCATGTCAGTGTGTGCTTGTGCAAGTACCATTGGTGAAAAGAAAAGAAAAGAAAAGAAAAACTACGCAGGCAGCAAGATGCTCCCTGCATCAATTAAGGAAGAGGAGTCACTTAGGCCTGAAGTTCCAGAATCTCCTCCACCAATGGAAAAGATTACTAGTGGGGATTTAGAGGGTGGCCGGCAGCCCCTCACTCCAGACCAAGGCCTTCAGAGCAATTTGTTTTTTCAAGTGCGCGGCTTTTTGTAGTCAGTTTGTGAGTATGAAGCACAGAGAAAGCATGGAATTTGGAATTTTAGGGCAGCCTTGTGGACCATCTGTGAAACAAGGCCAATCAACTTTAAAATGATGCAAAATGTATGAGGTATAGATTGAACCTCGTACACAAGGAAAAATGGTGTGAAGTGTAACCTTATTATCTTTCAAGCGCGTGCTTTAAGTCTCGTGTTGTTTGCTAGAGGCCTCCAGCTGTTGTCAAGGCCTGGTGTCTTCACAGTATGTAACCTCTATCAGGAGGTCCGTTGCAACTTGTGTGTTTGCATGATTGCAAGGCATCCTCAAGCACACCAATCTGCAATCTAAGGCATCCACAAGTTTTCGAGTGAAGGCGCCCTCAAAAATACAAATAATCACAGATTCACAAATTGAGGTGTCCGCCGTCTGCTCCTCTCTTTGTGCCGTGAGGACTTAGAGTGCTGAGTGCGAGGGATAGACCGTGAGATAGGCAGAATCTGTTGAACCTAGTCTTAAGTTATGGCAGGACCATGGAATGATATGATGCCATAGGCGTGTGTGGATCCCAGTTTAAAAACCCACAAAGTTGTCCATCAATTGTGCTCAATAAGCGTGGTATAGACCACAGCTTGCCTGTCTGTGGACCCATGGGGCGCGCATGTTCGCAGGAGAAGGACTTGAGGCGGTTGACACATTTGTTTGACCCACACTCTTTCTTGCTGTGGTCATGCCCGACACAATTGTTTCTGGCCTTCACAGGCGCGTATTCTCGCGGAAGAAGGGCTTGAGGCAGTGAACAAGATACTGTCTGACTGGACCACTGTGTACACGGGTGCGGTTGTGTGTGCGTGTGTGTGCATATGTGATCGCATGTGCGCATGACTTGTACTTATGAACTCGAGTGCATGTGCTCTTGTATTAGGTAAGTGGTCAAAAAAGAGTGTGTATTTGGACCTGTAAAGCCATGCTCACCCACACAGCACACTCTGATGTCTTGTTCTCATTTTCCCTCCTTTTGTGCCATAAGCATAGTAAAGTAGTGCAGTACTGTTTTACACCTATTTGTCTGTACCATAATGCGATAATGAGTAATTGCTGGCATGTACTGCGTGCCATCAAAATCCATATTGAACCGTCTGGATCTATGCCATCCGCTTGCCACCTGCATGCCGTCTGGATCTATGCCATCCGCTTGCCAACTGCATGCCATGTGGATCCTTGCCGTTGGCATACCATCTGGATCCTTGCCAGGATTCTGGATCCATGCCATGCCATCTGGGTCTATTCAATATGGGTGCTGTGTTCCCTGCAGACAGTCTCCAACAGTGGGGTGAGGACGCAAAAGACTTGTCTACGCAGTTCGAGGCCCTGCGGTGCGTATGCCGTTTTGACAATTTCTGTCAAATACGTGCCACAGCTTGTGAGTGTGGGTTCATGCTTGCTCATCTGCCAGACAAACACGGAGGCATCACTGATGTTTTAAACGCCACTATGCTCTGGTAGGATGCCTGAGGACACTCAGCTTGGTAAGGTATCAAAGCAGCATGGAGCGAACTTCAAGGCTCGTCTTTGAAATCTGCTATTGTGCTTTTGTTTGTGCATGCACACAGGAATGAGGCGATGAAGCAGCCGGAGTGGCAGGAGCTGCAGCAGCCGTACAAGGGTGTCAAGGACGCCCTGGATGGCTGCCCATACCCGTACTATGTCGCTACCTCAAAAGGTGTGCACACGCGCCCTGGTTGCACACATCATGCCAGCACAAGAGAGGACTACTCATGCGTGCATTTGTGTGTCCTGCGCATGGTCTGCCACAGTGCTCACCTGCTGGTCGTGCACATTGTACCAGCACAGAAGAGGACCACACGTGCATATGCTTTCTGTATGTCCCGCGCTTGGTCTGCCACACTGCAGCTGTGCGAGGCATACTTGCACTCCTAGCTGGACTGCACACACACATGCCTTACTATGCATGCCTCACGCGGACCCATTGGGCTTTGTCTGCCGCACTGTAGCTGCGCACCGAGTCAGCCCGCTGCTCGCCGCCCGTTTTGGCGTGGACATGCCCACAGACAGCCCTCGACTGTTTGCCAGCCTGCTGCCTCCCGACGACGCCAAGGCAGAGGCGCTGCAGTGAGTGCTGCTCATGCATCCTGCCGTTGCTGCTGCTGCTGCTGCTGCTGCTGCTGCTGCTGCGTGCTGCCGATAATCAGGGCGGTGATGGCTTTGCTATTGCTGCCGCTGCTATTGATGCCCCTGCTATTGCTGCTGCTGCTGCTGCTGCTGCTGCTGTGGCGGCCCCAGCAACTGGCTACGGCTGATTGCTGTGCATCTGCTCCTCTTGTCACTGCAGATTGGTGCAGGTTGTTTGCATGGCAGGTGTGCACCTAGCATCTTGTTGTTCTCGCACCTTGTGTTGTTCTCGCACATCATGCCTTTTTCTGACACCTCATGTTCCTTTTACTTTTGCACCTTTTTTGGCCTGGAGCGCAAGCTTAGTGCTGGTCCTGCAGCGCATGAATACCCCGACCATCATGTACACAGAGCATGCCTTCCCTCCAATTTGTGCCCGTGCTACGCACCATGCACTTTCACCCACCTCTCAGAGCCTAGCCTGTAGGGTTTAGGATTAAGGCTAACCCCCCTTAAAACCCCTGTGGCTGTGCAGCGCAGCCATTCTTTGCATCAGTGGCTGTGCATCAGTGGCTTTGCTTCAGTGGCTTTGCATCAGTGGGTTTACATTAGTGACTGTGCAGCGCAGCCATTCTTTGCATCAGTGGCTGTGGCTCCCCTGTGCTGCACAGCCATGCTGTGGCTGTGGCTGTGCAGCTCAGCTATTCTGCATCCATGGCCGTGGGCCCCCCTTGCTGCAGTGCCATGCTGTGCCTGTGGCTGTGGCTGTGCCCGCCCTGTACGCACACCTCCACCTGTATCCATGCCTGCAGGTAAGTCCCGCAGGCATGGATGACTCCTAAAACCTGTCCCTTTTTGTTTGCGCCTTCCCTGAGGGGGGCATGAGAGACTGTTGCAACCTAATTCCAATATTTTCACGCGCTGCATGCCTTTCCCAACTGCCTCCCCCCACCTGCATCAATGTGTGCAGGCAAATCCTGCAGCGGCCCGTCGTCGCAGAGTCGGGCGCAACCGTGCATTTCGTGGACGACCGGCTTGAAACGCTGAAGAGCGTGGCCGCGCGGCCGGCCCTGTCAGGCATCAAGCTATACTTGGTGGGTGGAATCGACATAGAGCAGCACTCAAAGTGAGGGAGAGCCCTCTGCTGAAGCTGAAGCAGCGCCTGGTGGGTGGGAACACGCATGGGCGCACTGGGTCGGGCATGCATGGGTGGCCAGTGGGTATGTGTGTGTACACACCCTCTGGGCCAAAGCCGTGGGTCCATGGGCTTGTGCCAAGCATGGTGTGCTATGGTTACATACAAGCAGAGCTTGCACATGTTATGTACAGCTGACTGCAACATAGCTGTAAGCAAAGGTTGTACACAGCTAGCTATGACTCATGACAATACAGCATGTGAGCATGGTGTGCCATGCTTTTATGCAAGCGAGCTTGTGCTTGTTATGTTACCTCACGGCAGCAATATAGCTGTAAGCAGAGCATGCACATGGCTAGCTATGACTCATGACAATACAGCATGAGAGTATGGTGTGCCATGCTTTTATGCAAGCGAGCTTGTGCTTGTTATGTAAAGCTCATGGCAGCAATATAGCTGTAGGCAGAGCTTGCACATGGCTAGCTATGATTCATGACAATACAGCCTGTGAGCATGGTGTGCCATGCCTCACTCGCCTGATGATGCTATGCATGCATTGCGCATGGGGCGCGGCAGTTTTGAGGCAAGACCTATGCAGCAACCATGCTCTCTGCCTTGTGCGCATTGGCTGTGCTTTTGTCAGCTGTGCATAGATTAGCTTTGGATGGGCTGACCTGGCTTGAAACACAATCTCATGCACATCAGCTGTGAGAGCATCAGCCTTGCATGTAAGAATGTTGAAGCACTGACCTTGCGCACTCAGCTGTGCATGCATCAGCCGTGCATGCAGTGATGTTGAAGCACAACTATGTGCGCCGTGTGCCCAGGCAAATTGGGGCTACAACACTAAAGCAGAGAGGGAGGCTGCTGCCAACATGAAGAACATCCGTGTCATAGGTGTGTTCAACCCTGTCAGATTCCTGAGCAAAGTTGGGGCGACGTTCGAGGCCGCCACATTTTTTATAGACCCTGTCAAGAGTACTGCTGGAGCGACTCTTCCCTGCATGTGCACTGACCTACAAGCTAGAGCAACTCCTTTCCGCATATGCACCGGCCCACAAGCTAGAGCTGTCATGCTACGTCATGGCGGAAGGGTGACATGTCCCCTCATTGTTGTGCACTAAGTGTGTCGCAATGACCCTGCACAGCAATCTGAAAGGTTCTGTTAGAGCAACAGCCCCCACTAGCTGCGCATGCAGATGCAGCATAAATCTGGCACTGCACTAATCTGTTGTAACAGAGCTACTTTCTTCATGAATGTGCAGTGACCCACAAGCTAGGGTGACTTTCTCCCACATTTGCATTGACCCACAAGCTAGGGCAACCACTTTCCGCATATGCACTTACCACAAGCTATGGCCATTTTTTCCTGCGTGTGCACCAACCCAACAAGCAGGGCTGCCTTCTTCCACTCATGCACTGGCCTAAGATACAAGGCTGCCTTCTTCTGTGTATGCTTTGACCCACAAAGCAGGGCTGCCCCAGTTTGATGAGCTCCTGCGCTTTGGTCTGATCATGAATGTCAACGACGGCTGCGAGCCTACAGAAGAGGAGGTGGCGGCAGGCGTGACCGGCGGTCGGAAGCGGCCGGTGTCAGATGAGGAGTAGGCCAATGTCAGATGAAGAGAGTAGGCCAATGCCAGATGAGGAATAGGCAGCTGCAGCAGCCAGCTGTCGGGGGAGGGAGGGGGGGGACTCTGGTTTCAATGGCATGATTGAACCGAACGACCAGCACTGTCTCCTCGTTACAAATCCATGAAACAGCGGTTCTCAAGGGCTGTGATTGCTTGTGCAATGCTCACGCCTCCTTCCCAGAAATAATTTGAGGTCTCGGTGTGTCTAGGTCTACAGTCCCCTCCCCCCCCACCTATTGTTCTCACAAAAGGCATGTGTTGGTTCTCTCTGATCGAGCATCTGTGGTGAAAGAAGAGAAAAGGAAAGTAAAAACTACGCAGGCAGTGATGCACTCCCTACATCAATTGAGGAAAAAGAGTCACCGAGGGCCTGAGCACCGTATGACTCCTCCACCACCAAAGAAAACAGAAGAAGTCAGTGGGGATCAGGGGAATGACTAGCAACACCCCATTCCTGGTCTTTATGATGAATTGCAGCAAAAGGTTTCCCAAGTGCGCGTCTGGTACAAACAAGTTTATAAGCACTTTGAATGAGCATGAAGCTTCACAGCAAGCTTGATGACTTTCTGAGGATTTAGTCCGAGATATTTCAGAGGCTCTAAATTAAAAGGGCTGTAGATGGCACCTCCCACTCCCAAAAGAATAGTGTAGAGGCTAACATTTGCCGCAGTTCGGCAAAGGTGTTGACAGAGCACGCCGAGCTGGTGGTGAGCAGCTTCAAGCTGGCTCTTAGGCCTGGTATCTTCACAGTACTTGACCTCCATAAGATGGAAATGCCGATGATCGGGCGGGAGCTGAATGGAATTCCCGACTCTGGATGAAGGCTGGTAGGCTGGTGCTGTTGCTGAGAGCCCCCTATACCCTCTGCCCCCCTTCTTAATACATCTAGGGTGAACAATTGGTAATCTTTGTGTTTTTGAAGGAGCACTGGCGAGGGAATTCCCTTCGAAGCGCCATTCTGGGACGGTTCTGTTGGTAGATCCTGTGCAGGATTGCAGGTTTGCAGGTTTGCAGGTTTTGTAAGGCAAAGCGGTCATCGCTGCCAATATCCATTTGAAGCCAATATCCATTTGAACAAAACACCCCCCCAAGGAGTCTACTTCTATAGCCTTCATGATGAGTCTCTATGCAATGTTGTGGCTCCGAAAAGGTTTTTAAAAAGGGAAAAAGGCATAATGTGAACTCACCCTAGATTTGAACAAAGACGAGAAGGTTGACGTGTAAATTGATTTACAAAAACAAACAGACAGTTCAAGTACCATCAACTGCAAAGCTTGCAGTTCAGGCCCATCTCCCCGAGCACCTCTGTGCTCGCAACCCGTACGTCGGCCATGACGGCATCGAGGCTACTGAAGGTGGCGGCACTGCTTCTCGTCTTTTCAAGTGCAGCAACGGCGGGAAAGTAAGTGATTGCACGTTGGGATACTGCCGTCCCTACAAATTACCCTCCCGCAGGTCTCCTGAGCCCTCTGAATCTTGCTCTACACTCAGCTGGCGCACACGGGAGTATATTGTGCATAGATTGGTGCAGCCAGACCAGGCGTGCAAGCAGGGGGGGAGCAAATTTTGCCCTTGCGCAAAATGTACGCTTTACCGCAGCGTGTGCCGGATCCTTTCCTTCTTCCTTCTATTCGCGCACGAATGAAGCAGGACTTAATCTTAACATCGGGTATCTTCTTGTTAAAAATCGTGCTTGCAGGGCCCCCATTGTCACATCAAGAGCGCTCTTGCAGCACGGTGACCACGGTGATCATGGAGATCATCATGATGAGGATCACGGTATGGCTTTAAAAACTTCTGGCTGCTTCTTGCACAGGCCCTCCCTGACTGCAAGCCGGATGCAGTGACTTGACACACGCAGATGTACATCAAAGCGTGTCGTTGAACTTGCGCACTTAGGCACAGAACAGCTTCAGCTCGAGCGCCTGTACGCCTTGAAATTGAAAATCAGGATGATTGCACACACCAAGTGTCTGCTGCTGTGCCGGCTGCTGGTGACAGGAGCCGACACTGGACCAGCGCCAGATGACTGCCACGAAGATCCCGCCAGGGCTGAGTGCAGGAACTACCAGTACCCAGAGTCGCGCGCGCTGGATGATCTGCAAATGCTGTGCGATGCTATGCCAGACATGCCTGGCTGCAGCGTGTGGGAAGCCTGCAAGGTAAGGAATCCGAGCGCAGGCGCAGGTGCCCACGGGCATCTCTGCGCATGTTCACTGCTAATGGAGCAGGCTAATAGATGCTCCTGTGACAATATCTGACTGGAATGGGAGGCTTGGACCTGTTCGTTGCGAGCATTCCAGGAGGGATGTAGCTCAGCAAAATCATGAGGGTGCACAGCTCACGGATGCAGCATGAGCGCGATTCAGTGTGTGTTGCACCTTGCCCTGAATACCCCTCTGTGTGTCCATTCCTGTTCCTGTCATCTAAAATTGGCCCTCATTATCCCCATCTGTGCCTACAAGTGGGGGCATGATTAGCTGGAGCAGGCGGCTGCAAGTGCAGCAGCTCAGCAACCTTCCTGTTGTAAGCACTGGAGGAATAGTAGCAAGCTGGCGTATCTGTGCCTTGCCTGTGACTGTCCTCCACGCTTGTGTGCAGAGCGGCAGGGTGAGCAGCGACAGCCAGCCCTGCCATCCAATGACTCTGCTGGCCACCATCTGTGACCGTGAGATGGAGAACATGGGCGGCTGCAGCACCTATGTGACCATGTGTGGTGACGACTCGCGCGTCCACCAGTGCAACCAGCACCCGCGCATCAGGAGGTATTGGCAAGATGCATGTGTGCCGGATGGCTAACCTAGTGCAAGCAGCATCTGCATGCAGGGGGATGGAGGCAAGCAAGTACATACATGCGTACCAAGTGCCAGCTTTGCACCAGGAAGCTGAAGAAAAGCCTAAGCTCAGCTATTTGCAGCTGCTGCAGACGCAACTGGTGGGGGGGCGGCGCTGCTGCAGGGCAAATGGTGTGCCAGCCTCCTCCGGGTGCACACGCCAGGCCTCCTGTGCGCCTCCGTGCTGTGCCCAGTGCACCCGTGGTTATTTCTTTGTGAGATCAATGTACTGTCTGTGCAAACTTGCTCACACCTTCTTCTTGAGATCTCAAGACTCGATGTGACCTGCACGTGTTCGCCGCGGCAGTGCTGGGGCCCTCCGCCAAATGAGCCAAGGTGCACAGCCCGTGCACAGCTCCTGCAAAATCACGCCCTGGCCTGGCTGGGGACGTGGGGCTGCGCCTGCCTCTACCAGGCCCTTGCCTCCGTGCATCATCCGGCTGTCTTGGCAAACATTGCGATGAGGCCCTTGCCTCCATGCACCATCCAGCTGTCTCAGCAAACGTTGTGATGAGGCCCTTTTGTCGACAGCATCCTGCTTTGAACGTGCACTCTCAGGATCCCCACCTGGGGGGAGAGCCGGCAGTCGATGTTTGACATGTGTGATGACCACCCCATGTCTCAGTGTGACGAGTGCTCCCGGGTGGGTCCAAAAGAGCTCAGTTTCAGTCAGAGTTCAGGGTGCGCTCAGGGGCTCAGGTGATTGAGTGCTCCCTGGTGAGCCTGGGCTGAGCCCAGGGTGACGTGTGCGCTCCCAGGTGGGTCCAGGAGTGCAGGGCGCTGAGAGAGACTTGGCAGGCACGGATTTATGGAATTGGCTCGTTTGCAGGGTGGTGCATGTGCTCTAGGCTGCAGTGCAGCGTGACGGAGGTGTGGGTGGGTGGAGGTGGGGCTGGCAGGTCAACCTGTTGAGGCACGCAGGTGCCAGGGAGGGCTGGTTGTGTGTGCTCTTGTGTTTTGATTAAACAGTCGTTGCCTTCAGTTGTATTTTGACATTTTCAGTCCTTACTTGTCGACGTGACGGAGGTGTGGGTGGGTAGAGGTGGGGCTGGCAGGTCAACCTGTGGAGGCACGCAGGTGCCAGGGAGGGCCGTTAGTGTGTGCTGTGTGTTGTGTGTGTCTGTGAGCACCGCCCACTGGTTGTTTTGAGGGTAGGCAATGGCAGCCATGTTAGCCCTGCTCTGCTTAGGCGGGCATGGTGTGCCACCATGACAAGCAGCGCTGGCAGGCGCCCTCTTAAGGCCTTGTTGTTTTGTTTAGTTAGTTTGGGTGGTTGGTGCTTGTGAGCAATGCCAGCAGTGGAGTGCACACCCTCCCGTGAGCTTTTGGAAGCGCGCCTTGCTTGCACGCCCCTCGCAGTACACACGCACGCGCATGCACGTACAAGCAGACCTGCGTACACACACACACACATTTGCAATGCATGTTAGCATGGTCTGGTTTTGGTGGCAAGCTTGGGTTGTATCAAGCCCATGGCACAGGCCACTTTTGCCCATGGCACCTCTGTGAGCCACTTCTGCTATGAAAGCCCACTGAACCCGCTGGCCATGCTTTCATCCTCAAAAGGCCTCTGATTACTGTGGTTATCCAGCATTCAGGAATGAAAGCGTGCAGCCCACCTCGGCAACTCATGAATACCTCTGCCCCTGGCGCCCGCAGTCCAGCTGCCCAGACCCGCTGGCCTCCCTGAGCGGGGCCTGCATCGACATGCCCAACATGCCGCAGTGCGCGCAGTTTGAGCGGTGGTGCGACGTGAGTGTGTGCGCGTGTCTCTGTATGAACTGCAAGGCAAGCATGCACGCCCTTGTGCATGGGTTAGTGTGAGCGCGTCTCTTTGTATGAACTGCAAGGCAAGCATGCGCGCCCTTGTGCATGGGTTAGTGTGTGCGCGTGTCTTTGCACATTTTTTTGTGTGCGTACTGTAAAGCGCACACTCAGCACAGCAGCCTGTGCCATGGATACACAGTGGCTGTAACATGGCCCACCGCGCAAGGTGGGCAGTCCAAACAGAAGGTGCCCACAAACTCCTCTATGGCACAGGCACAGCAGTCAGGCATTGCCTGGAAAGTGCATGTCCGCCCACAGAGTGCTACCTCTCAGTGTGATACAGTGCAAGGCTGCAAGGGATGGGCCGCAGTTGCTGGAAGGGAAGCACGGGCCTCGGCTTCAAGCAGGATGGTGAGGCCAGGGTCACCTTTGCTAGACGTGTCCACAGATCAGAGCCCAACGGCACCCATGCCGTACCTGCAACCACCTCTTGATGACCTCTTGCAACACAGGCCAACGGGGATGTGCTGTCGTTTTACTGCGGAGCAGATGGTGGCGGCGGAGCCTCGGGACTGCCAGCCATGCTCATGTACTTCCACAAGTAAGTCAGGCAAGCCAGCAATGTGGAGCGCCAGCTGGGCTTCATAGAGAGGCTGGGAATGCGTCTTGTGCGCACTCTGTCGAGTGCGCGCGCGCGCGCGCACACCCACACACACACGCATGCACGCACATGCATGCGCAAATGCTTGCACACCTGCTTTTGCATGCCGCATGTGCGAGCGGCACGGGGCGCGTGCGCTGCCTGGTGCGCACCACAGACCCCTTCCATCGCTAGGCGGACTGCGGCTATGGGATCCTTCCTCATTCTCCAACCAAAGGCTGTGCTGTCCTCTGTCCACCTGCTGTGCAGGCGCATCCGGGAGATCGTGCTTTGGACCGACTGGGTGCCTGAAACCAAAGGTGTGAGCCTGAAACCAAAGGTGTGAGCCTGAAACCTAAGGTGTGAGCCTGAAACCAAAGGTGTGAGCCTGAAACCAAAGGTGTGAGCCTGAAACCAAAGGTGTGAGCCTGAAACCAAAGTGCCTGAAACCAAAGGTGGACCGACTGGGTGCCTGAAACCAAAGGTGTGAGCCCCGTGTGTATATGTCACCCATCGTATGCTGCGCTGCCCTGGGTGCCGCGCGTATTGCGTGCTGCATCGCACTTGCAGTGGCGGTGAGCGCGCCCCTGGCTAAGCTCCTCGTGCCTTCAATGGAGCGCTTGCCCATGTCCCATGCACGTGCGTTGCCTAGGCCACAAGAACCTCCTTGTGCTTTTCTTGGCGCGCCTGCCCCTCTGCTCCACCCGCTTCTTTCTTTTGCTGCGCCCTGACCCTCGAAGCACTTCTTTCAAGGTTGCGCTGCATGAACTCATGTATGCGCGTGAGAAGGCGCCAAAGACCCACAAACCCTTCCGTGCAAGTTCCTGTCTCCCACCTTGCGCATGCAGGCGAGTACGCGGGCACCATCATCGCCATCTTCTGCTTTGGCGTGGTCTCCATCGGTACCAAGACGAGCGTCACGTTGATGGGCATGTACTGGAAGGCTCAGGTACGGGCGTGGGTGCATGGACACGAGCATGTTGAAGATGTTGGCAGGCGTAGGCATTTGATGGGCATGTACTTCTCTAAGTGTGGGCGTGCGCACATGCCGCCTCAGCTAGCATGCCCACAAACCATGCATGCATACTGCAATGGATGGCAGGTATGCAGGCATGTGTGCATGCTTGCCAAGTCAACCGCCCAATCCAGCACACCCACACACCTGCCATGCCCCGATGCAAGGCAAGGCACAGGCGTGGGTGAGCTACATGCTTGAGAGCGACATGCCTATGGGCGTGCACGCATTCACGTGCTCCAGGCCGTGCAGCACACGCGCACCAAACGCTACGTGCCACATGCTCGCGCCTGTGCCTGCGCAGGCCAACCCCTCAAATGCGTGGAGCTCTCTGCCCTGGTGGGTCCCCCGCCGTGACCAGTGGTGGCAGAACGCCATAAAGGCCGTGGTGCTGGGCCTCAGCATCCTGCTGGACTACTGGAACATGCTGGTGAGTGTGTGGATCCAAGCGTGACCAGTGGTGGCAGAACGCCAAGCGTGACCAGTGGTGGCAGATCCAAGCGTGACCAGTGGTGGCAGATCCAAGCGTGACCAGTGGTGGCAGATCCAAGCGTGACCAGTGGTGGCAGATCCAAGCGTGACCAGTGGTGG
>LKMJ01002551.1_pt1 | contig 16781 bp, 17 predicted proteins | sample 643391 | NCBI WGS metagenome assembly LKMJ01 (sample SAMN04112250, study PRJNA286221) | soda lake metagenome | biome: soda lake; feature: Kulunda Steppe; material: water; isolation source: sample PL-Br10 brine of Picturesque Lake | place: Russia: Kulunda steppe | collected 2010-07
CCACGACAGCGAAAGCATCAAAAACCAGATGAACCCACCAGCCTGCAACAGCGTGGGCACGTTCCGTGTCGTCTCACCAAAGAGAAAGGTGATATTGTCGAGACCAAGCACCAGCGTCGCTGCCTCGCCGCTTTTCCAGAGATCGGAAAAAGCCTTGGCGACCGCATTCGAGGCGTAGACGAAAACGACCTGTATCAGAATGAGTGCCGAGGCAACGGAAGCAATAGAAGGACGGGACTCGCGCTCTCGATGGATCGCGTCGACCGACCAGCGCTCGCCCAGTGGCAGAAAGATCGACCAGAACAACAGGAACCGAAAGAGCGTATCGGCAAAGCTCAACACGAGCGGGTTGTGGTGATCGAGCGAGATGACGAGCAAAAACGCAAGCACCGTCGCCAGCCGCGTCTTGTAGCCAATGAACAACTGCACGCCGACGAGTGCGGTCAGGACGAACAGCCCGGCGATGATAGTTGGGTCAGTCGTAAAATAATAGACCGAAACCGCCGTCTCAGCTGTGTACTGTTCGGCAAGCGACTGTGGGACAGCGCCGTCTTCGGTATAAAAAAAATGGAAATTCCGCGAGCGGAGGAAAATATCGGCGACGATCAACGCCCCAAGTAACATCCGAAAGACAGCAAGCGTCCGCGTATCAATCCGGACAGCATCGACACAGAACTGACGGAGTCGATCTAGACCAATTGTCTCACTCCGAGCACACATGAAACCGTACTGCAAACCAGTACGACGGCAGTGGTAGTTATCTCTGTTGGACGATCACTCCGACGGATACCACGCAAGCTGGTGGTCTGCAGCGATATTGACCGCAACTGGCTGGTCATAATCGAAGGTTTCGACGTGGTTGTGCAGACACCGGACTGTCGTATCAGTGTTCAACTCGACACGATAGATGAAATTCGGGCCGTTGTACTGGCGATGGACGATGTGGCCGTCGGCAGTGGCGTCGTTGACAGGGATCGCCTCAAGATCGTCTGGGCGGACGAGAATATCGATTTTCGCCCCATCGTAGGCTGAAACTGGACCGTTCAGTTGGTCAGTACGCAACGTTCCAAGCACCGTTTCGACGGTATCACCGCGCACGCGTCCGGTGATGAAACTCGCTCGGCCAAGGAAACTCGCCACGAACCGCGATTCGGGGTTCTCGAAGACGAGTTCTGGTTTGCCGACCTGTTCGAGATGCCCATCGTTCATGATCACAACGCGGTCAGAAATCGAGAGTGCTTCCTCCTGGTCGTGTGTGACCGAAATCGCCGTCACGCCCGCTTCTTTGAGAATCCGGCGAACCTCCTGGCGCATCTCGATACGCAGCCGGACGTCGAGATTCGAAAACGGCTCATCGAGCAAGAGGATATCCGGCTCGGGTGCAAGCGAACGGGCGAGCGCCACGCGCTGTTGTTGTCCGCCAGAGAGGTTTTCCGGCTGTTTGTCTCGGTGATCTTCGAGATTGACGAGTTTCAGTAACTCTTCGAGTCGGGCCTCTTTTTGTTCTGTTTCCCACTCCGAGATACCGAACGTGATGTTTTCTGCAACGGTGAGGTGAGGAAAGAGTGCAAAATCCTGAAACACCAATCCAACATCCCGGTTTTCCGGCGCAACAAAGTGGTCGTCATCCGCGACAGCCTGCTCACCGATTGTGATCGATCCCGACGTTGGCCGTTCGAGCCCTGCAATCATCCGCAGCGTCGTCGTTTTCCCGCAGCCAGAGGGTCCAAGCAGCGTCAACAACTCCCCTTCCTCGACATCGAGCGAAAACGAATCGACGGCTGTCTCGGCTCCAAAATTTCGCGTGAGATCCTCGATTTCGAGAACTGTGTCACCGGTCTGTGCCTGCTCGTCACGTCCCCACGCGATACCTTCACTGTCGGTTGCGACACGACTCTCTAATTCCTGCTGTGATATCGTCATATGTGGTGAGAACAGAAACGTCGGCCAGTAAGCAATTCAATACGAGAGACGAGCATCTTCTACTCTTGGGTTTTTAGGCGACCCAAAAATATCTATCGCTTTCGTATGGCGGCTGTTTCCGAAACCCACACAACGGTTGGCTGTGAGTACCGCGGTATGGATGTTGCAGTGATCGGTGCCTCGATGACACCCTTCGGGAAGCGAGAGCCGTGGATACAGGAGTTGCTCTCGACGGCAGCACTCGACTGTCTCGACGACGTAGGAGCCTCCACCGACGTTGTTGATCACCTCTACGTCTCGAATATGGCAAGCGGTGAGTTCGAGGGGCGAACCGGTGTGATGAACGCACTCGCAGCCGACATCGGAGTCACTCCCGCGTACGCACAGCGCGTGGACCAGACATCGGCCTCGGGTGGCGCAGGCCTGTATGCGGCGTGGCAATCGATTGCGTCGGGAGCGAGCGAGATGACACTCCTTGTGGGTGGTGAGAAGATGACCCACCGCGTGACCGAAGAGTCTGCAGACATCATTGCCTCGCTCACTCATCCTGTGGAGTACAACCACGGTGTGACACTCCCCTCTTTCGCCGGGTTAACGGCTCGTGCGTATATCGAACAGTTCGATGTCCCGCGAGAGAGTCTTGCCGAGATAGCGGTCAAAAACCACGCAAACGCCACAAAAAATCCAAAGGCCCAGTTTCAAAAAGAAGTCGATACCGAAACCGTACTTTCGAGTCCGGTCGTCGCTGATCCGCTCCGACTGTACGATTACTGTCCGGTGACCGACGGCAGTGCCGCATTGCTCTTTTGTCCGGCCTCTGTCGCCGACTCTTACACTGACGAGTACGTTCGACTGACCGGAATCGCAGGAGCAACTGATACACATGTTGTCCACGAACGCGAGGATCCGACATGGATGGGAGCCGTCGAAGAAAGCGGCCGGCAGGCATTCGAGATGGCCAAGTGTGCCCCCGACGATATCGACGTTGCCGAACTGCACGACATGGTAACGCTGCTCGAAGCACTCCAACTCGAAGCGCTTGGTTTCGCTGACCGAGGAGAAGGCTGGCAGTTTGCTCCCGAGGGCCGGACCACACTCTCCGGAGAGTTGCCCGTAAACACCTCCGGCGGGTTGAAAGCACGCGGCCATCCGCTGGGTGCAACTGGTGTCGCACAGGCCGTCGAGATCTACCGGCAGCTTCTCGGTGACGCGGGCGACAGACAGGTCGACGCAAACCGCGGGTTGACCTGTAACGTCGGCGGCTTTGGCAACTGTGTTACCACTGCAATTTTGGAGGGGCCGGCATGACTGACGAACCGATATTCGCGGCCAGTGAATGCGAAAACGGCCACCTCACCTATCCGTCACACGCGCGATGCCCGGAGTGTGGCCAGCCACAGACTGAGACTATTGAGTTGGCAGACCGGGAGGGCGAAGTAGTGACGTGGACACGCGTCGGCACCTCACCAGTCGGCGTCAGAGAGCCCAATACACTCGCTATCGTCGAATTCAGCATTGGTGATCGGACTGTTCGCGCACTCGGGTCGACGACGGACGACGTGGCGGTCGGCCAGACAGTCAAGCCAGTGTACGTCGAGGAGCTTCGGGAGCCGGAACAGGGGATCCGTGACCAGCGAAGCCAGTCGTGGGATGGCTACCGCTTCGAACCTGTCGAGTGAACGGTCTACGGTTCGGGAAGGACCCGTATCCATCCAGTCATTGCGTCTTGCTGTTCGGGTTTTTCACAGAATCGTTCGCTACAGGTGATTTCGTACTCCGTGGACTCCTCGTACTCCTCAAATTGTACGGTAACTTCGATTATCTCCCCAGGTGGTACCTCCACATTCACGCCCTTTTCCTCGATAGTGAATGCATGAGTAACATCTTTTGACCCGAGATAAAAAGACACCTCACTATTTTCGGGCACCTCGATCGGATCGACAGTTCCAGGAATGTAGACGTACTGCAACAATTTCACGGCAACGGCATACTCATCATCTTCAACGTGGGTTGCCTCCTCTGCTTGATACTGCTCGAACAATTCGTGATTCGAGAGGTCATCTGGATCGACCTCTGCAACTACTTCACCATCCGGTGATGTCTGGTCTAATTCCGAGTCGTCTGTTTCATCCCCCGTCGAAGAATCATCGTCGAGGCAACCAGGAAGCGAAATAACGGTTGTACTGCCCAGCAATCCCAATACTTCCCGTCTTTTCATACTATTTGGGGTAGCTGTGGCTGTATTTAAATCTTTTATTCAGAACTGGTTTGATAGTGATTATTGCGAGTCTTTACCGCTCGGCATTGAGAGAACCAGCCTGCGGGAGCTGCTATACCCTCTTTTTCGGTGCTATGCTGAAAATTACCGCAATAATCACTATGAGAGACTGTACTGGGCAGCACGCTGTCGGCCCGATCAACAGCTATTGTGTTGAACAACGTACGACTTCGGAATTGTGGCATTTGCAGCCATTAGAGACCATTCAATGGGGCTGAATGTGAAGGTTTTTAAGGGAGTACGAAGGAGTATGATGTGTATGGTCCTACACTTCCGAGAGGCCACAGGAATCTTTGCGAAGACGCTTCCGTTCGTACTGTTACGGATTGGTGTTGGATTCCTGTTCGGCCTTCTGACGATCCTGTATTTCGGCCTCGTGGCCGGATTGTTGTACTTCCTCCGCGACTCAATTTCGGCATTCGTTGTCGCGGCCGTGTTCCTGCTGTCAGCAGGTGCATTCTTGAAGGTGATTCAGTTGGCCAGAAAGTACGTTCTGTATCTGGTTAGCGCTGGGCATATCGCTGTGATTGCCCACATCGTCGATACGGGCGAGGTTCCCGAAAATCAGGTTAGCTACGGTAAAGAAAAAGTCACGTCGAATTTCGCCTCGGCAAGTGGGCTGTTCGTCGTCGACAAGCTGGTACAAGGAGTCCTCAACCAGTTCAACCAGGCAGTCATCCAGCTCAAAGGACTCGTTGGTTTCATCCCACAGCTCAAAAACATCCTCACCATCCTCCGCAAAGCGATCACGCTTGCGGGTCGATATCTCGACGAGGCAATCCTCGCACACATCTTTCTCCACGAAGACAAAAACAACTGGACCGGTGCCCGCGACGGGCTCGTCCTGTATGCGAAAACGTGGAAATCCGTGCTGGGATCGACAGTCGCCATCGTTCTCGGGATGTACGTCATCGGATTCATCGCGCTGCTCGCATTGAGCCCGCTCGCCGTCGTCATCGGTTCGTTGTCGACAGTCGGCGAGATCATCGGCTGGGCTGTCGTCCTCGGTATGGTTGCGACAATCCACTTTGGTGTGGTCCAGCCGTGGGTCAAGACAGTCGTCATCACCACCTACCTGATCGAAGCAGAAGACGAGACGCCAGACAGCGAGACGATGGATTTCCTCGAAGAGAAATCGAGCAAGTTCCGCGAAGTCGCCGAGAACGCTGCTGGCAAAGCAACTGGTAGTGAGAAAGCACCAGAAACGCCAGACACACCTGGCGAAGGGACAGTCGGCTAATCATCCGGAAGACATCCAGAAAATACCCGGAAAGTACCCGCCACGCGATGACCAAGCAGTCTCTCGAAGAACGCGTCGCAGGCTGTGTGATCTACCTTTTCGCCTGCTCAACACGATTGAGGATGCGTAGCGGCAGTTCGAGCAAGCTGAGAGCTTCCCCCCGCATTCGGTCGTGTGTATACAACAACGCAGTGAGACAGACGAACACCACGAGTGGCAACACTTCTATGTGGGGGGAAAGCGGCCCAAACGCGGTCGAATCGAGTACGAGCAAGCCGAGCGCGAGTAGCCACATGACCACACCTCCCCAGGCAGCAGCGATCAGGACTCGAATCACTTCAAGACGCATGGTGTGTTACCCCCCTGCAATCGGTATTTAGATTTCGGTTTCGCGTTCGTATTCGCAGGAGAGGTCCGTTTCGTAGTTCGTCGTTCGCTCGGGATATTCTGTTTCGAGCAGCCGTTCGACCCGGGTACAGAACTCCTCTTCGTCGAGTTCTCCCGCGGCATATTGCTGTTTGAGCACCGTCAGCGGGTCATCTGACTTCTCGGACGCTGTGCTCATCGTATACAAAAGTGCAAGCAGCGGGATCACCGGGACGAAAAACAGCCAGCCCAGAATAAACACGGCAGCCCCGGCCTGTGGGCTAGCGAACAGCATTGTGAGGAGGCCAGCAGGGATCGTGACGACCGCGATGAGTGCCGTGATGACACCGATTTTGTACCACATGGCGATGGGAGAGACGCTTTGGTGTATACTAGTCGAGAACGCTGAAAAGGATTTGCTCCGCGTGTCACACGGTTCGTGGGACGCAGTGTGCGAAAATCATCCCAATTTTCACTATCGGCCAGTATTCGAGAGCAGACTGGCGAATACATCCTCGATACCGAGATACTCGTGGATGAAAAACTCCAGAGCATTGACGACATAGTGAGCGACGACAACGAGCAAGAGACTGCCCGAGATTATATATCCGGCTGCGAGGACGAACCCAAGCACGCCAGTCACGATGATACCGACAGTCCCCTGTGCACCGTGTCCCAGCGCAAAAGCAAACGAGGAGATAACGGCGAGTATCCACGGCGAGACACCAAAGCCGGCAGCGGGAACACCGATCAGCGCCGCCCGAAAGAGCAGTTCCTCGGCGATAGCGATAATCGGCAACACAACACCAAACAGAACAACCCACCCACCCGGTGAATCCGGTGCGAGCATTTCTCTGACCGACTCGTTGTATGCAGCGCCGACCGCATCCGCAAGCACCGTCGACAGTTCGTTGCCAACCCAGAGGATAGTCCCGAACAAAATGCCAAAGATGACCGTGGAGACGCTTTCCCCACCGATTCCGAGTGCGTCAGCAGGAATCGAAAAATACCACGCTGCAGCGACAACGAGAAGCATAACCAGCCCCTGTGTGAGGGCAACATTGGCGAGCAACGCAGCCGGTGTCAGTTCAAGTTTCTCCGGATCACGCGGAAGTGAAACGGCATCGGCTGGCACCTGCTCGTGTTCACTCGGCAGCGATTGCTTGGTTGCTGTGTTCTCTGCGGTGACCTGCTGATCGACCTCGGCCCTCGCTTTCTCTGGGCCAACTCTCACGGCTTGTGTGTCCTGTCCGCTAGACTCGCCAGAACCGACGGCGTCGAGACTCTGATCGCGGTCGCTCGTTTCCTCGGTCTCGTCGAGGTTGGACCCTGTTTGTGAGTCTGCGTCGCCCGGAGATTCGGAACTCACTGAATCCCCCGTCTTCTCCGAACCGTCGCTTTCTTCGCCCTGAGCAGTGGTCTCGATCAGTTGCTGTGACTGTCTTGCCAGTACAAGTAACAAAACAGTGAGTATACCCACAATACCGATAAAAGGTGCCCACCGCGTCACGGCTATTTATTGGGGACTTGGACTACCGCTGCCAGCCCCGACATCACGTTCGAGTGCTCGACCGGTAATCGATTTCAGTCGGTCGACCAGCGAGTCTTTTTCTGGTTCTCCAGCCAACGCGACTTCGAGTACTTCAGAGATGTGTGAGACTGGGATGATCTCGACTTGCTCTTCGTACTCTGGCTCGATCATGACATCCTGCTCGTTCGCTTTTGGGATGATGATTTTGTCGATGCCGGACTTTGCTGCTGCTTCGATTTTGTGCGTGACACCACCGACTGGTAACACGTCACCACGGACCGAAAGCGAGCCAGTCATCGCGACATTTTGCTCGACAGGAATCTCTTCGAGCGCACTGATGACCGCTGTCGCAACCGTAATCGACGCGGAGTCGCCATCGACTCCACCCTCGCCGACCTGGACGAACTGGATGTGAATATCCTTCTCCGAGATATCCTCGTCGGAGAATTTCTTGATGATAGCACTGACGTTCTCGACAGCTTCCTCTGCCATCTCCTTGAGTTGACCGGTTGCAATTACTCTGCCGGGACCTTGCGATGGGGCGATTTCAGCCATTACAGGCAAGACGATACCCGAGTCTTCACCCATGACTGCAAGCCCGTTGACTCGGCCGACTGCGCCACCTTCGGAGACTGTCAACTCATAATCTTTCCGACGTTCGATGTACTCATCGGCGAGTTGCTGTTCGATCGACCGCGAGCGGCCTTTGGCCTGCAAGACATCCTCACGCTCGGTGAAATCCTTGTTTTCCGCGCGGGCAATGTCACCCGAGACACGAACCAGACCACCGAGATTTCGTAATTCGAGGGTGAGGTGGTCTTTCCGTCCAGCGCGGCGCTGGGCTTCGAGGATGATCTCCTCCATCGCATCCCGCGTAAAGTGTGGCAATCGCCCGTCTTTTTGGACTTCCTGTGCGACAAACCGGGCGTATTTCCGGCGCATCTCCGGCGTATCGTCGATGGTGTCGTCCATGTAGACTTCGTATCCGTATCCTTTGACACGGGAGCGAAGTGCCGGGTGCATGTTCTCCATCGCGTCCATGTTCCCTGCCGCGACCATGATGAAATCACACGGCACTGGCTCGGTCTGGACCATCGCACCGGAAGAGCGCTCACTCTGGCCAGTGATCGAGAACTCACCCTCTTGAATCGCGGTCATCAGCTTCTGCTGGGACCGAATGTCGAGCGTGTTGATCTCATCAACGTAGAGCACACCCTTGTTGGCCTTGTGAATCGCACCGGCTTCGACGCGGTCGTGACTTGGCGTCTCCATCCCACCAGACTGGAACGGGTCGTGACGGACATCACCGAGCAATGCACCGGCGTGGGCACCGGTGGCATCCTCGAACGGTGCAGTCTGCTGGTTTGCTGTATTGACTAACAGATTCGGCACCATGGCATCACTGCCGCGTGAAATGTACCGGAATGCGAGATAGATAATACCGGCCGCAAGAATGCCCAGCAGGATCTGCTGAGCGATGATCAGCGCATAACCCAGAATGAGGGCGATGATGATCCACATAATAAAGGTCCGCATCTGGTTTCGCTTGCGGGCTTCCTCTTTGTGAGCTTCGACGATCTGCTCACCTTTGCCTGCCGGAACGGTCCGCACTTTTGGCTCGTTACCATCGTCAGGGTTGTGATAGACGAGCACGTCCTGCAAATCCTCTTTCGGGAGCAGCTGGCTCATCGCTTTTGCAAGCATCGACTTGCCAGTCCCTGGCGAGCCGATCATCATCACGTGCCGACGCTGTTTGGCCGCCTTCAAAACAATATCACGGGCGTGATCCTGTCCGATCACCTGATCAACGAGTCTATCGGGGACTTCGATTCCCTCGGAGCTGTCGACTTTGAGACCACCGAGGAGATCATCCTCTGCGATCTCCTCGTCGATCTCCATATCTTCGTCGACATCGCTACCGAGCGCTTCATCGAGCGGATTCGTTTCCTCAGAGGACTCTCCGGATTCATCTCTTGGAGAGTCGGGAGCCGAGATGTCCGCATCGACCAGATGGTCGTCCTGGTCAACCTCGCGGACGGCCTCCTCGGCCTGTTCCGACTCTTCCGGAGACGTGTCGCTTCCCTCCTCGACCGTCTCTTTGTCATTCATTTCCCGGTCGGTCTCCGGGACATCTGTATCCTTGCTCATGCAAACGTTGCTACACTGATTTGAAAGGGCTGTCGACTGATATACTTTCTCCCCTGGCGCCACCTTCCCGGTCGCAAAATCGCCGGCTAGCAGCCGGCTACTCGAAGATATGCCCTCCCGGTAAAACGCCGATTTATTATATAATGACTCCAAACCAAAAGTAATGGCTCCATTTCGAGGCTGTCTGATTGGCCGGTTCCAGCCGTTTCACGACGGACACGTACATCTCGTCGAGCGAGTCGCAAACGACGTGGACGAACTCGTCATTGCAATCGGGAGTGCCGACGCCTCGCATACGAGGCGAAACCCATTCACAGCGGGTGAACGGATCATGATGATCCGGAAAACACTCGAAGCACACGAGATCACTGATTATGTCGTCCCGGTCGAGGATCTGGACCGACACGCGGTCTGGGTCAGCCACATCGAGAGCATCGCACCAAAATTCGACGTTGCTTACTCGAACAATCCACTCGTTTTCCGCCTGTTCGAAGAGGCTGGTATCGAGGCGAGACAGACCGAGATGTTCGACCGCGAAGATCTCAAAGGCAGCGAAATCAGGCAGTTGATGCTCGATGGCGGAAACTGGGAGCAATACGTCCCTGATCCCGTCGTTGCAGTCATCGAAGAGATCGACGGTGTCGGCCGAATTCAACAGATTGGATAAATACAGCCAGCTGATAGTGATTGCTGCGGTTATTTTCGACACTGGGCCCCACGAACGGCTGTTTCAGACACGTTCGCTCACTGTTTGTGTTGCCATGGCGGTAAAGACTCGCAGCAATCACTATGAAACACTCCGGTCCGCCAGGTATTTGCTCGTTGCTGTTGTACTATAAGGTGACAGTAATGGTCCCACAATTAGGGTAGCTATGCAACATTCGGCAAAATATATCATTCACGCAGATGTTCGCACCAGTGGAGTTGTCGAGCGGAGTGACGTCGTCGGTGCAATATTCGGCCAGACAGAGGGGCTGCTCGGCGACGACATGGATCTCCGGGACCTGCAGGACTCCTCGAAAGTCGGCCGGATCGACGTCGACATCGATTCAGAAGGCGGACGTTCATTCGGCACGATCAAAATAGCGAGCGGGCTCGACAGAGTAGAGACTGCTGTCCTCGCAGCCGCGCTCGAAACAATCGACCGGGTCGGCCCCTGTCGCGCGGCCTGTACGATCTCGAAAATCGAGGACGCACGCGCGGCCAAACGTCGCGGAATCGTCGACCGCGCGACGGAGTTGCTTGCACGGTTCGACGATGAGGCGCTAACGAGCGACCGCCTCGTCACGGAAGTCCGTGAACGTGTCCGAGAGTCCGATATTACAGCGTATCGAGAAATGCCGGCCGGTCCACGAGTTGCCGACAGTGACGCCATAATCGTCGTCGAGGGTCGGGCAGATGTCAGAAAGCTCGTCTCGTATGGCATAAAAAACGTCATCGCCGTCGAAGGGACAGATATTCCGGATGAAATTGCACAGCTGACGACCGAACGAACGACGACCGCGCTTCTCGACGGAGACCGAGGTGGCGATCTGATCCTCCGTGAACTCACACAGGTCGGCGAGGTCGATTACGTCGCGTTCGCTCCGAGTGGCAAGTCAGTCGAGGATCTCGACCGGGCCGCCGTCATCGACGCACTGCGCAAAAAGTTACCGTACGACCAGGTCAACGAGACACATACACCGCGCGAGGCGTTCGCCCCGACAGACGGTGGCACACTCGAATCGATGCCCGAGTCAACAGAGACGCCACACACTCCCGACGAGAACCACGACGAAACAGCACAGGAGACCGCCACACTCTCACAGCGACTTGCTGGCCAATCAGCCGAACCAGACGACCACACTGAAACAGTACCTGAAAAACCAGCATCAGTCGACGAATCGACCACAATCGAAGCCGACACTGCTGACACAGACGGGCAAGCAACGCCAGAGACACCACCGACACTGGCCGACCATGTCCGTGCTGTCACCGACGCTGGCGTTGCTCGGTTACTCGACTCATCGCTCGAAGTACTCGCAGAGATCCCAGCCGAAGACGTCTTCGATCACTTGACAGAGACGGAAACGGTTCCACAGTCAGTCGTCGTCGACGCAACTGTTGGACAGAAACTGCTCGATATCGCTGCCCAGCGTGGAATCAGCCGGATAATTGCAACAGAGATAGGCGAGATAGTCAAACAACCAACGAGTGTGCGTCTCCATACCACCGACGAACTCTAGTCCCGAAACTGCACACCGGAGAACTCAAACCGGGCACCACCCGACTCGCTTTCCGTTGCCCTTGCTTCCCACCCGTGTGCGCGTGCAATCTCGGCGACGATACTCAATCCAAAGCCGGTACCACTGGGATTGCTCGAATAGCCCGGTTCGAAGACTCTCGTTCGCTCACTCTCGGGAATCCCAGTACCGTTATCTGCAACGTAAAACCCATCATCAGTCAATCCGACAGTAATCGTCAGTGAGGTTTCTGACTCCTCGTTGTGACCGTGTTCGATGCTGTTTCGAAAGAGGTTCCCGAGCAGTTCCTGCAACCGGTTCGTATCTGCCATGATGAGCCGGTCAATCGGTTTGGTTGTCAGGGTTGCCGATTCTGACTCGACGACGGACCAGGCATCAGTTGCAACCGTTTCGAGATCGACTGGAATGGAATCATCGACTGTCTCGCCCTTTTGTGCAAGCGAAAGTAATTCGTCGATCATCTCCTCGATTCGTTTCAGGGAGCGTTCGAGCCGGTCGACGTGTTCGTTTTCTTCTTCTAACAGCTCTACGGAACTTTGGGCTACACCCAGCGGATTTCGAAGATCGTGGCTGACGACGCCGGCAAACCGATCTAAGCGATCATTTTGTCGTTCGAGTGCCTGTTCGCGTTCTTTTCGCTCCGTGATATCCCGCGAGATCATCTGAAAAGTCAGTTCCGAACCACGGGCGCTTACGGGGACGAAGATGTTGTGGAAGTACTGTTCGTTGTACTGGTCTTCGGTCTGGACGGTCGTGCCGTTCTCGATTGCTTCGAGACCGGCCTCACGTCGCTCCTGACCGATAGGTTCGGGAAATAACTCCACGAGAGATTTCCCCGAGATATCTTCTCGTGAGTTCTCAAGAAGTTCGGCCATCGCCGGGTTCGCCGCGACGATAGTCCCGTCTTCGGTGACCTGTGCAATCGTATCTGGCGAGTTTTCGACGAGCAGTTCGTACATCTCGCGGGTCTGCTCGCGCATTACCACGTTTCGAATCCGTGTTGCCAGCCGGCCATACTGCTCGTCTTCGACGACTTCGAGCTTGAGAAGATAATCAGAGACACCCGAGGTAATCGCCTCGCTCGCAACTTCTTCATCACCACGGCCAGTCAACAGAATAAAAGGAATATCACCGTAGCGTTTCTGAACGATAGAGAGAAATTCGATACCGTTTCGACCGGGCATATCGTAATCACTAACGATACAGTCGAACTGTTCGTCTTCGAGAACCCGGAGTGCGTCTTCAGCACTGCGTTCCCAGACTGCCTCGATATCGTGTTCCGAAGAAAGCGTCTCGGCAGTCATTTCTGCGAAGAACTCACTATCATCAACGACGAGTGTTTTGATTCCTGCAATCGGAGCGTACATGGATCAAATCAGGATGTGCTTACACCGTAGGAACGAATACCCACAGGCAGCGAACCTTGGTTGATTCAGGTAACTACCCAATATTATGAAAGTGTTTCCTCTTTAGTCCCGAGAGTTCTCAAAAATCGGGCAAATCGTCGGGAGCTTCGTATTCGGTCTCCCAGTCGATATACTCGTCTTTCAGCACGTCACAGACGACCTGTCCGAGTTCTGTGAGCGACGCATTAATACTCGAGACAGTCCCCCACGAGTCGAGGTCTGGATGATAGTCTCGCTCTTTCCAGTCTTCTGGAATTCCTGGCGCGTGGTAGCCGACACGGTTTGCGTGTGAATCCCAGAAGAAATCGAACCGCTGAATCAAATCGAGATCACGGACGATATCGTAAGTTTCGGCAGTCATGTTGGTTTCGGCCGTCCACTGCTCGAAGGCCTGCTCCCACGCGCCGTCTTCGAGAAAGGTCTCAAGTTCATCACGACGATAATCAGTTTCGCCCACGATCTCCGCATCGTCGTATTCGTTCGGATCGAATTCTTCGAGTTCCGGTGGCTCGGGAGTCGCAACGTCGAGGCTCATACATCTACATCGAACGGCGACAACTAAGTGTGTTCGCCGACGGCTCGCACGTAGCTTTTAACACTCCTTGGGGTGTCACCGGATACATGGATTATATTCAGTACGACATCGTTGGCGAGACAGCGACGATCACACTCACGAACCCGACCTTACGGAACGCACTGACACTCGGGATGGCCGAAGAGATCACCGAAGCAATCGACGACATCGAGGAAAGCGATGCGCGCTGTCTCGTCATCCAGGGCTCTGAAGGAACGTTCTGTGCGGGCGGCGATATCAAATCGATGCTCGAAGGCCTCTCAAGTGACCGCGACATGGAGGAACTACTCGAAAATGTCGGCCTCCCGATCAACCGCTCGGTCCAGCGTGTCTATGAGTGCTCGATTCCAACAGTCGCAAAAGTTGATGGGCCAGCCTTCGGTGCCGGGGCGACGCTTGCACTCGCCTGCGATGTTGTCCTCGCAAGTGACCGTGCAGAGATGAGCTTTGGCTTTCGCCGGATCGGTCTCTCGGTCGACTCGGGGACTTCCTACCTGCTAACTCGTGCCGTCGGTGAGAAACGGGCGATGGATCTCGTCTATTCCGGAGACCTACTCGAAGCAGAACGCGCAGAAGAACTCGGCCTCGTCAGCCGTGTTTTCCCGGCCGATGAGTTCGAACAACACTGCCAACAGTATATCGAAAACGTCGCAACTGGACCAACTGTTGCACTCAAACATTCGAAAGACCTCCTCCAGCACGGGGTCAACCGCTCGTTCGACGAAGTGATCGAAGCCGAAAAGGAAGGGCTGCGGGCCTCGTTCAAAAGTGAGGACTTCGAAACGGGCGTTGAAGCCTTCATCAACAAGCAAACGCCAGAATTTGAAGGCAAATAGAGAAGGACACACTCTGTAATAGTGCTTGTTGCGAGTCTTTACCGCCGTGGTGCAACAAGATGTCGGTCACACGGCGTGAAACACCGATAGTTGTGACATAGTCAGGAAAATCACCGCAACAAATACTATAAGAAGGTGGCCATCAAACCGGGCTGGTGTGAGTATCGACAAGCCAGATCTATCCGGAAGTACAGCTTTCATAACGGGAACAACACGCGGTATCGGGAAGGCAATTGCACTCGACCTCGCAAAGCAGGGATGCAACATCGTCTCGACGGGGAAAACCAGCGAAGAAGACGACTACGGCGAGGACAAAGACCTCGAAGGGAGCATCGAACAGACCGCCCGTGAAGCCGAAGAACACGGCGTCGAGGCACTGCCGATCCAGCTCAACGTCCGTGAGGAAGAGAATGTCGAGGCAGCAGTCGAAAAGGCAATCGACCACTTCGGCGAAGTGAATATCGTCATCAACAACGCGAGCGCAATTCAGCCATCAAAAATCGAGGATCTGCCGCCAAATCGGTTCGATCTGTTGACTGACGTCAACGTTCGGGGCACGTATCTGACCTCACACTACTTCGTCGATCATCTGAAAAACACGGAGAAAGACGCCTGGTTGCTGACCAACGCGCCGCCGATCAAAACCGACCGTGCGCCGGGCAGTGGCCCATACACGTGGTCGAAACTCGGTATGACGTTCATGACGCTTTCGCTCGCCGGCGAATTGAGTAACTTCGATGTCGGCTGTAACGCGTTCTGGCCAGTTACCGCAATTGACACCCGCGCAACGCGGTATTTCGGGATGGGGACGGAAGATGACTGGCGGACGACAGAAATTGTCTCTGATACGGTGCTCGAAATTCTGAACCGTGATCCCGCCGAATTCACCGGAAATGCGGTGTACGATGAGGAACTCCTTCGTGAGGCAGGTGTCGAGGACTTCTCGAAGTACAACCTCACCGAAGGCGACCCATCACCAATGTCTGCACAGATGACAAACCCGGATTTCAGCCGTCCGGAATAGCGAACACGAACGCTTGGGTAAACAGTCCCAAATCTATTTTATTTGGTCTCCCGAACAACGATTTAATGGAGCACGTAGTGCACGAGCATTTGCTCGAAGATGGTGGGGACAGCACAGATGTCACTGTCTTACTCGTCGAAGACGAAACATCAGTCCTCGATACATACGAAATGTATGTCAGGTCGGCAGGCTACTCCGTTCGAACGGCGACAAGCGGCGGAGAAGCCCTCGTCAAATTAGACAGGGAGGTCGATGTCGTCTTACTCGATAGACGCATGCCTGGCATGTCGGGAGATGACGTACTCGAACACATTCTCAACTGGAATATGGACTGCCGTGTTATCATGGTCACGGCAATCGATCCAGACCCTGCCGTGCTCAAGATGGGCTTCGACGATTATCTCCAAAAGCCAATTAAAAGCGAGACGCTGATCGAGACCATCGAACAGCAGTTACTTTTTGACCGGTACAAAAAGCTACTCGACCGATACCAAAGTGTAACGAAGATGTACACCACGGTCGAATCGAATCTGGAAGGAAACAAAGCTTCAGAGCAGCTCGAAGAACTCGAAGCCGAGCGTGAAATGCTTCTCGATGAGATTTCCAAGACGACAGAATCGTTCAGCGACGAGGAGATAACCTCGATTTTCACGGAAATTCACGACTGATTTATATTTCTGGTCTGTGAATCTCGAACATGGAGTGTTCGGAAAGCGGATGCACCGATCAAGCCACCTTCGAGTTACACATTCCCTGGGATGACAACCGCTACGTGTGTGCCGGCCACGCACGCGTTGCATCCCAGAAAGAGGGAATCGTTGCAGACCCGTTAGAAACAGCCAGTGATGATCTTCCAAGCGGTGCGAGTAACCGCTAGGTCTGTTCTCCAAACCGACTTCCATAATCGACGCTGCTTACGTACGCTGCGACCCGAACTCCGATCAGACTAACGACGATACTTGCAAGAATGAACAAGCCGAGGTGTGTCCCTGGTGCAACAGTAAAGGAGTCGACTTCTCGTGAGCCGACTGCAACTGTTGGGACTGTAAGCGGGGACACAACGTCGGCGATCCGAAGGGAATACGCTGAAAAGCCCCGGATTGCCAGTCCAACGGCAACTGCGACGAAAGGCAGGTTAATATATGCCGCTCCGAGTTCGTCGTTGCGAATGAACTCATCGAGTAACCGACCGGCACTTGCGATCAACGCAGC
>LKMJ01002552.1_pt1 | contig 16780 bp, 26 predicted proteins | sample 643391 | NCBI WGS metagenome assembly LKMJ01 (sample SAMN04112250, study PRJNA286221) | soda lake metagenome | biome: soda lake; feature: Kulunda Steppe; material: water; isolation source: sample PL-Br10 brine of Picturesque Lake | place: Russia: Kulunda steppe | collected 2010-07
CAATAGACTCTGCCATTTCATTTCGGACATTATGGACTATTTTTTGGCTGGCGAAGACCAGCAACAAACCAATCAGCCTAACGATCTGGCTGGCGGTTAACCCTTTTAAACTTTAAACTTTAAACTTTCTGAGACTATGGATATTTATTGTCGGGCCGGCAGTGTCCAGCAAGCCCAGCAGTAAACCCATCTGGCTGAAGGTCTAAACCCATTGTAACTTAGCTTAAGAATGGTGTGGCCAAATGCTGCGCTTACTCAGTATGATTGTGCAGGCAGCAGCGCCCTTGGCAGGAAAGTATCCAAAGTTTTCATTCATTTGCAGGTACAACTTGAAGGAATTTGTTGAGCTTAATCGAAGGCAAAGCGTCAGGTCGCGCTGGCTGTGAAATATGCAGATCTTGTGTTATGTTGACAGCAGAAATCAGAGCATAGACTCAAACTTGATTGTTGTTTTATGCAAATAAGCGTGAACAGCTCAGCTCCGCTCCTTGGGACTTATCCATGACCTGTCTGAGAGGTGTGTAGCAGCCCAGGTGCCCACAATCTTAAGAAACTGAGTATACAGATGTTTTGATAATATCTAGAGTACGAATGCGTTAAAGTTTCAGCCAAATCCCAGAGTTCACCCCGGGCCATAAATTTTGCATTAGTCAGTCCTAAGTCCCTCGCAGGTCCGGGGCACCCCCGGATCTAAGAGTGTCATTGCATTAAGAGAAAATACTGAATCGAGCAAGAAAATTGAATGGTGCAGAAACAAAAAGGAGTCCATTTGGAGTGATTTTGGTCATTGCCCATACGAAAAGGAAGAGTGCTGCAGCAAATGCTTATGCTTTCACGTCAACAAATTTGACCAGATTTGACCGGACTTTACCCGGACACAAGAGGGAGATGACAACGCTTGCATGCCTTGTGGAATATTTTTGGCTCGCACATACGTGCAGCATTGACTCATGGCAGTCGGTGACACAGCCCAACAAAGCACCCTTCTGAACGTGTGGAAGTCAGGTGTCTCAACACTGAGCAAAGTATGGCAGCGGGGAAGCACATGGTCAAACATTGCGGCAGGTCACGAGCCATAAAGAGAAAGCATTGAGTGTGCTCTTGACGCTTGCATTGCGCAGTCCTGCCCTTTACGCTACGTAGCACAACCAGCGCACAAGGTCAATCAACTTGCATTCTCCAATGCATCTCATCAGCTCAAACCAGATGATCCACATACATGCGCTTGCAGTTCCTGCACTGCCTTTACAAACAAGTCCCAACATGCCAGGCTGAGCGGTATGCTCGTCACGAGGGCTAAGCCGTATGATTTATCCATGAGTGAGAGCCTAACTCCAATACTGCCAAGGCTAGGGTTTGCCACCCGCCTAGTCCCAATGCCAGAGGCCGGCCGCTGTTTGCCAAGGCCTTACTCATGACACTGTGGGCGTCATTGCCAGTGCCTAGCAGCAAAGAAGAGGCACGGCCCCACAAGCAGGGTGGCGCGAGCCTCTGCCTGCCACCTGCTAAACAGGCTGCGCATGTACAGGAGCGCGCACAGCACAGATGAGCTCGACTGACTGGCCAGGCCAAGGGACGCCAGGCCTGGCACGCCCCTGGCGCGCTGCGGCGGTAACGCGAGGGTAGCAAGGCCATTCACGGCCTGCACTCCCGCCTGCATCCCCACGCACAGGACGGCCACCACCAAAAGTGTGCAGGCGGCGCGCCTCTGTGCGCGCGCCCACGTCCACTTCCCTGGCCATGCCCCCCAGCAGCCGCGGCATGAGCGCACCAAAACGCGGCCCACCTTGCTGCCCTTGAACCATGCCCTGGCGGCCGGCAAGCCCTGCAGAGGCTTGAGCATGGAGCACATGTCCACAGCGACCAGGAAGGCCAGGAGGCCAAGGCACAGCAGGTGGAGCGCGTCCACCAGCACCGCAGCCGCTGGGAGGGAGGACCGCATGAGCGCGAGGTAGGGACGGATGCCCCAGGCCAGGCACAGTCCGCAGGCCAGCGACGCCATGCCCATGAGCGGCCCAATTGTGCTGGCCTCCCCCAAGCCCTTGGTGCCGACGCTGCTGGCGGGCGTGGAGGGGCCGCCGCCGCCGCCGCTGGTCGGCCCACATCCGCCTCCGCCTCCGCCTCCACCTCCGCGCTGAGTCACTGGCGACCACAGCACGGCCTGGGGGCCGCCGCGCTGCAGCAGGCCCGCATTTCCCTTGCCCCCCTCCACCCGCAGCAGGCGCAGCCAGGGCAGCAGCACCAGCAGCAACCCCGGGACCGCCAGCAGGCACGCCAGGGGCTCGACCGCAGAGAGCCGTGCGGTTGCAGCACGGAGCACAGCGCGCACGCACAGCCCTGGCTGCCCCGCCACACCGCCTCTCCGCCCCTCGTCCTGGACAGGCCCAAGGCCATGCTTTTGTGCGTCCTCCTCGTTGGCGGTGCCCATGCCAGGCAGGCACCTGAGCAGGGGCTGCTTCTGGTTGCCATTCAGGAAGAGGCGGTAGGGCAGGCTCTCTGCCGGCAGGCGCCAGAAATTTGTGGGCCGAGGACTCCACCATTCGTGTGTCCAGCTGCGGAACAAGGGGCCCTGCTTGGCGCCGCCTGCAGGTGGGGTGAGCGTTGGGTCGGGCATCCTTACGGCTTTCCTCCTATGAGCACACCACGCGGAAGAGGCTTGCTTGAGTGAGGCCTGGCTTGTGCCCCTTCCAGATTTCTGCGTCGCCGCACGCACCTCTGGAGTGGTAGCCAGCCGTCACGGGCGAGCTCTCCTTTCTAGGCAAGGCAAGGGAAGGCTTGGGCTGCAGCGGCAGGGCTGCAGCCGCGCCTTGATCTCTTGGCACCCCCAGGGTGTCAGCGAGCAGATGCCACGCAGGAGAGTCTTGAGGACAGGGGCCAGGCCGCAGCACTGCGTGCGGGCCACAGGCGAGGGATCCCAGCATCCCACTGAAGCACTGTTTGCTGGTGGCACTGATGCACTGTTTGTTGGTGGCACTGATGCACAAGTTTTGGGGGGAGGTGGTTGGGCAGATGGTTGCTCCCACTTGCAAGTACGTGCCTACTCATGGGATGTGTGTGTATGTGTGTGTGCGCGGGTGCGCGTGCGCACAAGAGCGCGCGTGCACGCATGTGTGTCGTAGTCACAGGGCACCAGATGGTGTTGGGTTTTGCTGGTTTTGGGTTTTTGCTGCGGATCATGGTGCAATGCTGTTGCGCCAAAGCGCAGGCTAAGGTGCGCAGGCAGCTTGGAACAGCCTTTCCGGCAGGATGAATTCACTTGCTGCTAATGTTGTGCACACAAATATAAGCATTTGAAATATGTACACGGTGTTGGAATACATTTGCATAGGGGGTGGGGTGACTGTCGACATTCATGAGTGCATACATACATCTGTGCACATGTGCCCACGTGTGTACGCACATATGCTACACGTTTGGGAACTGGCCGTTAGCATTACTGAGAGGTGATTGAGACATAAAAATACTCACATCCTGGTGCAAAGCAGGTGACAGATGGGGGCATCGTCCAGGCCCAGGTCCCCCTGCAGAAGCAAGGTGTCCACAGCGGTGCTGGCCATTTGAGGTGCTACTTCACGGATGGGCACATTAGATTGCTCTTCTGGACATTGACACAACAACCAGTGTGAGTGATGCCTTTCCGCTTCAGGGCTGCGCACACTGCTAAGTGCTGAGTTGGAGCATTCACAGTGTGGGAGGAGTCCATGCTGAGCAGCATACACTGTGGGAAAGCCACGGAGTTGTAGGACATGATGCATTGGTTGGTGGCAGCCACGGAAGCTGCATTGGACAATTAAACCGGCACCTGCCCATGCACTTTCCTCAAGCAAGCACGTTGGCCAGCATGCTCGCAAGCGCAATCCAGCAGCGGCCTAAAAGTACCCTTTCACTGCGTTGCACCACTACAGCAACTACGATCCCTTGCATCATCTTTACACAGCTAAGGTTCCAATCTCCTGCTACAGCCTTAGCACACACACATATTCACCTTACCCTGCAGCCTGCGGCTCCATTACAGGCACAGCACCTACCAAAAGCCAGGGTATGCTGCCCAAGCACCGTCATCAGCAGTCAGGCCAGCCTTGATCCCGGCCTCCTTGCCGCTTCCAACCTCCCCTCGCCCCCTCCCCCTCAGCAGCTGTTGCAGCCCAGCATAGCCCCCCATCCTCCATCGTCCGCCCCTTTGCAGCCGCTGCACCCATGCACGGTCGCGCTCTCCCCACCTGCTGCCCCCTTTGGCCTGCTGCGCATCGCCATGGCGGTTGCCCTGAAGGCTCCTCCTGCCCCTGCCACCCAGCCCCTGGTGGCTCCCTGTCTCTCTTGCTGCAGCTGTTGTTCCCTGTGCCCCCTCCTTGCTGCGCATTTGTGGCAGCAGAACTAGGTTGGCTGGGCTTGCAGCCCACTTGGCACCCCGTGCCGCCCGGTCCAGCACCACCACCCCTTCCATGCCCTGCCAGGTGCCGGCACCCAAGCCAGGCACCCCACGCATGCTGCCGTCCAGGCTTGTGTGGAAATCGTTGCGGACGCCGCCGAAGATGGTGCCGTTTGTGGGATGTGCAAAGTTGGCATGGCTGTTCAACGCCGCGTACACCACCAAGTGCCCCTGCTCAAACTCGCAGGCCCAGGGGTCCAAGCAGTCAACCAGCTGGTCATGGTCGTGCTGGCTGAGCACAGCAGCCACCACCCTGGCTGGTGGAGCTGCGGGGGCAGCTGGCCCAGCAACAAGCATGGCAGTCCCTGCTTGCGGCTCAGTCATGGGCTTGGTGTGTGGCGGCTCGGGGCAGACAACGATGCTGATCCGCTCCCAATCCGCTGTGCATAGAGGGACAAGGCAAGAGCACACGCTTCCCAGCTCGCAACGAGGGGTTGCGGTGGGGTGGATGGGAGGCAATGCAGGGGTGGCTGGGAGTAAATGCAGCGGGGACTGGGAGGTAGTGCAGGGGTGGCTGGAAGGTAGTGCAGGGGTGGCTGGGAGGCAGTGCAGGGGTGTGGCCACGGCTTGAGTGTCCATGAAAACAGCACAGGTTGCCAAAAGTGTGACTGGGCTGCCGTACAGGCCGCTCAGGCAAGGAGGCGCGCTGGTAATGCAAGGAGGATCAAAATGCCCATGCACTGACTGGCATCGCCAAGGCCCATACCGCCTCAGCATCCTGATCATGTTCACGGATTGAACTAAGACGGTTCACTGTCACCCAGATCGCCAGGCTGATAGGTCAAGGGGATCGCCCATAGGTGCCATGGATCAAGGATGGGGCATGCTTAGACAAATTGGCTGGCGATGACCTGTCACAAACCAATTAGCCTCACAGTCAGGCTGGCGGTCAACGCTAGATTGAAACTTTACGAATTGAAAGGGTGCCAAGTCTGCTTGGTGGGTATGCCCAGCCACGAAGGGCACTGGCGCGCCCAGACCAGGGGGCATGCTTTGAGCCTTGGACACCTGGCTTACCTTCATGCACGCTGTAGGGGCAGGCAAAGAACTCGAGAGCAGAGGGGGGACCCCTCTGGCCTGCAATGCTCATGGCCATGTTGCTGCATCCATTCCACCTGCCGAAATAAAGGTGAAGCACCCACAGAATGACCAACCCACAGCAAGGTGTCCGGCATGTGCTACACATCGTAGCCTACAACACCTGGGGATGCAAGGACGTGGGGAACGCAGTCTTCCATCGTATTCTAGTAAGTGAGTGACGTCAAAGAGGGGCCTGACAAATTGCTCTGATGGCAATGGCTCACGAATAAGTTAACATAAGGTAGCCTAGCACAGTACAGGGTCTAATTCCTTAGAGAGATACAATCAAAGCAGTGCACGTGACAAGAGTTCTTGCCATGGGGCGGCCCCTTCTCTCCCTCATCAGAACAGTTCCACAATCACGTTGATTCAAGAGTATGCACACCAACACCAGGAACAAGCCAGAGAGCATGGGCCTGTGCTGGCAAGGCTGCTGTGCTCCTCCCGGTTGCCAACTTCACATGCACATTATGCCCTCAGCTGTGATGCTATGCACAAGGTCCCAATGCGCTCTTCTCACGCATAGAATAGATGATAGTTGTAAACCCATGCTTCTCCCAAGGGATACACGTTGAAGAAAACCCTGGCTGTTGACTGCCCGTTTGCATCCAGAGGAGCGCCTGGGGCGTGATGTTGGACAGACAGAGAACGGAGTTTTTGTTGGTTAGCGTGGCGTGCTCACATGCTCTCTCCAGGACTGAATGAGAGCGGCAGCTGTCATTGAAAGGATTAAGGCCCTCATGTTGGCAGGCAGTCTTGGGTGCCTGGCAATGTGTCTCTGATGCACATTTCTTGCAATCCCAGAGGCTAAGCAGCGAGAGCCAGGTGAATCCATTCCTTCAAAAAAATAGTCGCAATTGTTGTTGCATTGGAGGAGGGGCTGCCGTGCCTGCGCTGGACTTGTGCTGAGATATTTCTGGCGGGCCCAAGCAATTCATGTTCATGAATAGCCCTTTGTAGCAGCTAATCCTAAAATGCAAACCTGCTAGAAGGGCGTCTTGTTCAGGATGGCCCAAGACAGAAAGGTAAGAGTGCGGAGTCGAGTTCGCCTTGGAGGTTGGCTGGTGCGTGGAATTGTAAAGGACGGCACTCTTGAAGTAGTGTGCAGGGTCTGCATCGCAAATAAGTAAAGGAAGCATGCTGTGAAGTTGGAGCACTTCAAGTTGTCTTACGGAGTGACAGCTAGTGCAATGAAGATGACTGCATGTATCAAAACAGTGTGACTGACAAGTTTGACTGACGATAAGTTTAATTGCAAGCATCATCATTCACATTTGCAAGTTCTGCTGCCCACCTGTCAGCCTGTACTGTTCCATAGGATGCATGTAAAGTACAGGGGCATGCCTGCCTGCAAAGCTCAGGGCCTCTGCCACGCTCCATCGCGCGCCACACTTGTACTGAGGAGATTTGATGCTAAGATTTGAGGTTACGAAATCGCAGGCACGGCTTTGGGCGCCAAGGATAATCCACAAGCTGACAAGGCAAGCCAGCAAGCTTACTTCCATCAGCCCGCAGACGATACTCCTGCATCACGAGTGTAAAGGTTGAAAGCGAGGAAATTATGCGATGGCCATGGCTGTCGACTTCTCGCTTCTTCCATTGCTGCCCTCTCCTTGATCTCGGTGTATGGGATCTTTACATAAGCTCTCTTTCCATTAGCTCTTGCTCGCAAGTTTCACAAACGCATGTTCCACTCAGGCCTACCCAGTCAAGCCCCCCTCTGCCTCAGACCATGCCTGAGGAGCCTGCGGGTCAGGAGCTGCCGCTGGGGCTGCGACTGCGACTGCGGCTGCTGCATTGAACCTTGCTGGCTTTGGACACCCGCTGCTGCAACCACCCCCACCTTACTACCTGGCATGCTGCTGTGTGGCTCCCGAGCACCGTGCTGACGCCCTTTTGCCAGCCCCCGATACTGCTGCGGCCTCTCCTGCAGACGCTGCTGCGGCTTGCCCCCTTTAGACAAGCCCTGCCCTGGACCCCTAGATTCTACTGCCCCCATCCTAGCCGCGCCACCAAGCGCCTCAGGCGCATCTGCTGCTGCAGCTGCAGCTGCACCTGCACCTGCAGGTATGCTTGCCTGCCCACCGCCCTTGCTGTCCTTCCCTTGCAATGGTGGTGTCAACATGTTACCATCACTTGCGCTGACCTTGGTCACTGCAGCAGAGCCCGGGTTGTTGTTGCTGTTGTTGTTTTTGCTGCTGCTGCTGCTGCTGCTGCTGGTGGTGGTGGTGTAGGTGCTGCTGCTGCCGCCCTTTGTGCTGTCTGGGTAATAAGCCCCTTCAACGTCATGCACACGCTGCGGGTTGTCCAGCAGCTCCACAAATCGTTTGTTTGCCTCTTGCTGCAGGGAGGGCATGCAAATGTGCGTGCGCTTGTGTGTACGTGCATGATTTTTGTGTATGTGTCGCGATCAAGAATGCATGTGTCCTGCACGTGCGCATCATACTGCATCATACACCAGCCAAGATGCGAGTTGAAGCATGGGGGACCCCCAGAGGTGCATGCTCTAAGGGGCAATCAGGTGGATGCTGGCCAACGAAGCAAAGCAGCAGCCTGCCTGCGCCTTGCCAGCTCCTTTCCGTATTGAGTCCCTCAAGCCATATGCACCTCTGCCCATTCCTCTTGTTGATCCCCTCTCACGCCCCAACAGTTCCCCCTCAGTTTGTGGGGCCCTTCAAAATGCACGCAAATGTGGATGGAGCGCACCTGGGATGCAGAGTTCCCGCAGCCCAAGGAAGCAGGCCCAACATTGATGCCTAGCTTGGAGAGAACACACAGCGGCCCCGCGTGCACGCTGTGGGCCGATGCTGCTGCCCTCACAACTGAGATTGTCAGAATAAGAAGGAACAGACTAGACAGAACAAGGCAAGGCACCTGCAGCAAGAAGAGGGGCAAGCAGCAGAACCAGAAGGCTGTGGTGAGGTGGGAAAAGTCTGCTGGCGCTAAGGTGGCCTGGCTGACGCTATTCGTGCCCTGCAAGCAATGCAAGCTAGGCAGGGGGACCTAGTTGGGTAGGATTTATTGTGTTTGAGCAGCACGGCATATGCACCATTCTGCCAGCAAAGCAGTACAGATATGCCTGATACCCTAGCAACAACACAGGCAGGAAGAAAGAAGGGGAGTTGGCAAAGGGTTTGTTTTACAATGCTGCACATAACTCACAGAGTAAACTGAGCGTGCGCGTTGACAGGTGCAAACCCACAGGTGAAACAAATCAGACAATGTCAAGGAGCAGAAGCCAGGGGACAGGCCAGGTCTGCTCACCATTCCTTTCCTTTGGTGCTCTAGTCTGACCAGGAGGTCGGGCAGGTATGTCTCAAACGCCTTGTAGGCATACGCAGAGTAAGAGCGACCTGCGTCACGATCCAATCCAGCAGAAGACGCGAGAGTCTGCTACGTGCCAGGGTTGTAGACCTTAGGGTGACATTGGGTGACTTTGGTTGTGAGACACTAATCGTTAAGGTTGAATAAGTCATGCAGCACAGCAGTTTTGGAAGCTACAGTAAGAGCAGGAGCTACGACACAGAGCCAAGGCCCAGAGCTCTCACAAGCAAGTTCATGGGAGACAGCAGCAAGGGCAGGGCACAATTTGCAGGACGAAGCGGATGTACAGAGGATACCAACTGTTCCAAGGGACCGCTCAGGCCCTGGTACGCTTTATTTCTTGACCTGCCAAGCCTGTTGGTTTTTGTGTGCTGTGCACAAGTGTACCGTCTTACAGCTTTAATTCACACAACAACATCGACCCTAGGAGGAGCTGGGCAGTGTGTCCAAGCTTGATTGCAGGCCAGCAACATTAAAAGGCATACCTATGAGTGGAGGTTGCCCAAAGCTGGCGCTATATCCTCCGTATTCATAACCTGCGTGCATGCATCAAACAATTCTGCCTTGATCCTGACGTGTTTCAGTTCTCCTGGATTGGGGCAACCGGCAGCTTTAGGCATGGAAGATACCGAGCTGAGAAGAACATTGCAACCAACTGAAGCACAAACCAGTCTTCCAGAAATGCTGTAATGCTGTCCTTGCCATGAGTGCATAAGTGTTTGGCGCGGGCTTTAAGGTCTTGCAGACCAGGTGCAAGGCTGCTTAGCCCAACTCACCCTCTTTCGTGGCCCCTCCCGCTGCACGCGCAGCCACTTCATCCGCACCCATCACTGCTTCTGCCTGCACAAAGGATAGGCACAGGGACGATAACCTTCAGCAGAAGGCGATCTGAACTGAGAAAGAATGCCTAGCTTGTCTTGCACTGCCTCATATGCAATTCAGAGGGCCGCAAAGAAAGGGGTTTGAGCAGATACATGGGAACAGCATGCACCAAGCAGATTGGGGGAGCACAATAAAGTTGCTGTACAAGAGGTATTGGATGTATGAGCACACCAGAACGCAAAATCTGAGCGACGCACAAAGTGCAGTGACGCATCAGTGCAATGATGCCCCAGTGCTGTGCATCAGTACAGTGGCTTTGCTGCGGGCAGGTCCACCTTGGGGAGCTGCCGAGACAACCATGAGGCTGCATTGCAGCGTCCTCCTTGCACCCCACCACATGATAAATCTGTTCAGGCATGCAGCAGTGCTCAAGGGCTCCTCACCGCAGTCCTTGCTATCCTAGTCTTCAGGTCAGCATTCTCGGCCAGCAGCTTTGCGATCTCTTCCCTGTTGTTCCGCGCTGCCTGCAGACACACAGAAGTCCACAGCGTGCAAGAGGGGTTTCACGCAACATGCCGGCAAATCACTGTCCCTTGGCTTCCGGCGCACCAATCACCAGCCATTGAACTGCGCGAGCGCTCTGCGTAACCAATCTGTGGCACCATTCTGTCTTAAACACCCCCAGCAGTGTGCCTGTGTGTGTGCCAGTTCCACACAAGGGCATGGCTCTGAATGCTCCCCATTCGGCTGTTCCAGCAAGCTCAGAATGGCCCTCACGTTTTCAGATGCACAGGCCAAATGAGCCTGTGAAAACCAGGCACTGATTAGTCTTGGGGCTGAGCTGGGTGCCATGAAAATAAAGGGCAGCACGGAGCAGCAGGTTACTGCTGTTCGAAGCCGTGCACCTGTGTGGCCTGGCTCTGGAACGCACCCAACTGCATCATTCCACGCACCTGTGTGGCCTGCCTCCAGAACGCACCCTACCGCACCCTCCGCATCATTCCATGCACCTGTGTGGCCTGGCTCCGGAACACACCCTTCCGCACCAGACCGCATCATTCCACGCACCTGTGTGGCCTGGCTCCGGAATGCATCGTACTCGCGTTGCACTTGGACCTTGGCATTGTTGAGCAGTGCCAGCTGGCTTGTCAGCGCCTGCGCCCAAATGAGCACAGGGCCTGCCCCTATGAGCCCATATGCGCACAGCCCATATGAGCACAGTGCCAGACCGCATGTGTTGTTCAGTAGCACCATGCCCACCAGCGGGTGCCCAACAGAGCCAGGCCCACAAGCTGTCGCCCAAAAGTGCCAGGCCCACAAGCTGTCGCCCAAAAGTGCCAGGCCCACAAGCGGTCGCCCAAAAGTGCCAGGCCCACGAGCTGTTGCCCAACAGAGCCAGGCACATGAGCCGATGCCCAACAGTACCCGGCATACACACAGTGTTAGGGAGTGCCTGGCACAGGTGCAGGCTTCAGTGGTGCCAGCTAACTGACCAGTGCCAGCACCTACAGGGCCCATGGCACACGCGCATGTGGGCTTCAGAGCATGCATTGATGTCAGGACAGGGCAGCAAAACTTGCGCTTCTTGTGCTTCAGCCGGTCCACACAGCCAGGCAAGGTTGGCATGCACAGAGATGTGAACAATGGTAAGCGTCCATACGTGTACTTGCGCCAGTTCTCGGAGGTGGTTGGCACATGCAAAACCTTGACAGAGCCATGCGAGCCATGCGAGCCAGCTGCTTTGCACAGAGCATAACGCCGATGCATGTATGAGCAGGCGCTTGTGCAGGGTGTAGATCGTGTGTTCAGTCGGCCCGTAGGCCTGGAGGGTATGCGCAGCCAAACAACTTTTTTTCACATGTGGGTGCTTATCACCCCATGTCATCGAGTGTGGCCATCCCTGCGCGCGTCCCTAGTGCACCCTCTCCTAAGAGGGCAGAGCAGGAACACAAACGCAGGCATGCTGAGCATGGGCCTGGCAAGATGAGGGCAAGCATAGGCAGGGCATGGTGGGGAGCTAAGAGACTGTCCTGCCCACGGGCAAGGCTGACAAGCTGGGGTGCAATGGAAGGAAGTGGCCCCCTACAGGGGTAGAGCTCCAGGTAAAGGTACCCTGGCTCATGCCCGCACATGCACCCTTTTTGGAGGAGCCTGCACAAGAGCACTGCAAGCACTGGCCTGCAAAACTCCAGCGCTCCAGCTGCGCCACACAGTCACACACATGTGCACACAGTCACTGTCTGCGATGTCATTGCACAGCTAGGGTCCCAAGCACCGATACAGCATCAAACAGGGCTGGTGTTGTTGGCAGGCAGCAAAGCATCACAAAGGCCTTCGTCATGCAAGTCAGTATTGGCCTTGACCTCTGCGCTGCACAAACCCGCCTGCACGCGCCCCCTTGCCGCGATGGTACGATTGCACCATTTATACTCGAGTGCAACCCTGACCAGCGCAATGGCCCACGCAGCGTCCAGGCGCCATGCTTGCATCTGCCGACGTCACCACTGAGTCCATGGACACAAATCCACAGATGGGCCATCTGCGGCTCGTTAATACTGCTGCGGAATTAGCATCGCTGCAAAATGGTGTTATTGCGCCACCTACATGCCTCTGCCCAGTCACTGCACCGTTGGTCGGTAGAACTCACCGCTGCCAGCCTCTTCTCAAGCCAGCAGGCTTCACCTCCCAACCGTCCCAACCAACCAACTTTCACTGACAAGGCATCAAGTTGGTGTCCGCCACCGGCACGCACCGTGCTATCCGGCGCTTGCTGCCGCTCTTGGAGCTGGGTGCGCAGCTGCAGGATGTCGGCCTCCAGCTCCTGCCTCTGCTCCCCTGCCTCTGCCTGCACGCACAACCAGAGCAAGCCTGGGCTTGTGCGGGCGCGAGCCGCCTGGCCAGGGCGCATATTGGTGACCCAATCATTTTTTTGCCTCTGCTGTGGTCCATGCCACACACTGCAGCAGGCTCTAGGCGAATGCCACACAGGCAGGCGGGCAGCAGCACAGGCAGGCCAGGCTTGTGCGTGGTCATGCAGGCAGCGGCAGGGGCACAAAAAGGCCAGTTGCGGGCTTGGCTCTGTGTGGGAGGGCACCGCTGGCCTCACCTATGGGTGCACGGGTCAAGCCGCGGCCAGCACCTGTCTTGCTCTCTGCCCCAAGGCCGGCCACCCAACGCCGGCCAACGCCATCATCAACACCACAAACAAAAGCACGGCTGTAGCAGCATGCAAGGGCCCAGGGACAACCCCATGCACAACCTCATCCGTATGAAGCAAGGCGCGTGAAGTCTGTGATGCCAGGGTGGGCCCAGCCTTGACCGGCACCGGGTCGAGCGCTTCCTCTTGCGGCTCTCAAGCTGACCGCGTCCACTCAAACACAGCCCCTGCCCTGCACGCGCAGCACACCTTTGCGCGCTCCAGCTCCTCCTGCCATGCTGCATTCAGCGCTGCCTCCGCTTGCAGCACTGCGGCCGCCAGCTTTGCGTCAGCCGCCTCCAGCTCCTGCCGCATCCCTGCCAGCTCCGCCTCGCGGTTCTGCGCCTCCAGATCTGCCCGTGCCTGCGTGCCCATCGGAGGCCAGCAGCATGGTGGGTGCAGGCTCAGGGGCGACAAGCCGAGGCAGCAGGTGTGCACACTTGCCTGCATCCTAGGGGGCAACTCGCAGGTGCTTACACCAAATGTGTGCCTCTCCCTTTCACCCATGCCACCAGGGTTCATTTCTGAGCGCTAGCCTTTCTTTTGTTTGGTTCTTTCTGTCCTGCACCTTGCCCAACAAACAGCATGCGCGCAGGCAGGCTGAGGGCGTGGGGAGGACGCAGGCCGGGCGTGCAGCTCGCCCTGGCCGGCAGGGCAGCGCGTGGCCTAGGTGCAGTGAGACGCGCACCTGTGACCACTGTAGGGGGGCAGCGCAGCATGCAAGCACAGCACACACAGCGCAGACCACAGCTCAGTCCCACATTGCCCTTCTTCATCCCCCCCCAAAACAAGCAGTCAGCTGTGCAAGTATGACGCCGGCAGGCCTGTAGCACCCCCTTGCCAGCATGCCTATGCATCCTCCACCCCTCCTGTCCCCGGAATCCCAGGCACAAGTATGCACCAGCCCACATCCTCACGCACCCGAGCTTCGCCCATCCTCTCACTCTGCAATGCACACACGCAAGCACAGACGTGTGCTGTCCTGCCTGCTGGCGTGTGCGCGAAAACACTCGGCACGAGTGCCTGCACCCACCCGCGCCTTCACCAGCTCCCCCTGAAGCGTCTCCAGCTCCTCCTCCGCCACGGCGCTGGCCATAGCCCGGCTGGCCTCCTCGCCCGCCTGCGCAGCAGCGCGTGCATGCCTTGTGGCCACAGGCGCATGAAGTGTGGCAGGGGCGCACAGCCACGTGCCCACGGCCCTCGTCCCTGCAAGGCAGCCAGCGCTTGCTCCATTGCAAGCATGAGCAGACTTAGGTTGACGTGTAAGGCAAGGCCCTGCAGCAGGGGCATGCAGGGCCTAGCCGGCGCGTCAGGTTACACGATGTGCAAAGCAGGACGATCTTCCCGCCACACGTTGGGCACAGCACCCCCTTACGCCTTGCGCCGGCACGAGGGTGGCAGCGGGGGGGGGGAGGAAGAAGCGGAGCAAGGTGGGGTGCTTGCATGCTCGGCACGCGCACAACAGGTTGCATGTCTTTTGTTCTTGTGATGAGGAGCCGGGTCTAGGATGCAGTTATTCTGTGCTGCCGCGTTGTCAGATCTACTAATGCCCCGTGGGCCCTCTGGAGCCAAGGGGCTCAGGGCAGCTGAAACAAGGCAACGCGCTGTTAGGTCCTGCATGAGCGGGAGTGGCGGTGTGCACCTGCATGCACCTGCTCTGCGGCCTGGTGCTCGGTCCTTGTGCCCGGCCCTTGTGCCCTTGTGCCCCCGCACCTGCTCCGCGGCCTTGTGCTCCGCCACGGTTGCCAGGGCCTCTGCCAGGGACCGCTTCTGCTGTGCTGCCAGTCGCCGCAGGCCCTCCAGCTCCTACACAGCCACGGCAGCCGTGCACGGGGAGCCAAGTGATGCGGTGCTTGCGCACAAGCGTGTGTACCCTTGTTGTGTGTGTTGTGGCATATATGCATAAGTGCGTGCATGCGTTTTTGCGTGTGTGTATGTACATGCATACAAGCGCTAGCATGCGACCGTATCCACGCATGAATGCATGCGTGCACGCACGTGCTTGTGCTGGTGTTGTGGGGTTAGAGCGCAGGCTCCTAAGCTCAAACAGGCGTCCCTGACGGGGAGTGGCGCATTGGCGCAAGTAGGTACATACACTGACATACCGACTGGTAGGACCTCAAAGCTGGAGCAACAGGAGAAGCACATCAACTTATGATCACAAGAGAGCACCATCGGCCATAAACACACCATCTTCAGGTGACCAAGCCCTCATGAGGGAGGGAAGCAGCAGGAGGCACACATCAACACATCAACACATCAATTTGAGCAAGACCTCACAAGGGGGCACCACTGGCCATCAACACACCAACTTCAGGTGAGCAAGCCCTCATGAGGGAGCAGCAGGAGGCACTACCAGCGATTCAGCTCACCTCCTCCTTCCCGCGGAGTGACTCCTCCAGGATGTGCGCCTGCGTGCCTCAAGTGTTGCCAGGATGGGATCACCAGCAGCAATGGCCCAGGCACACACCAGACAATCAGTCAAAGATTGTAGGGAGTGCAGCAGGCCCCATGCTGTGAAGCAAATAGGCAAAGCAGCCGCTAACAAGTGGGCATGGCTGTGACAAAGCATGGCCACCTGTGAGTATGCCGCCTGTTTCAGCACACAGCCGGCGCTCACATGCAGGGGCAGCACAGAGCTTACGAGCAGATGAGGCCGTCCACCCATCTTAGTTACCCAGTGATGCAGTCGCTCAGATGCACCCTAGTCCTTTGCAAGTCGCACCTCAGGGTGGTGGGCAGGCCCCAAAGGCCTTGTTGGCTCTACACTTGGCCACTCAGGTGTCTAGTATGCGAGCAACAGGTCAGAAAAGCTGCCTGCCACACGGTCTGCTCGTGCTCGCACACCCACACATGTGCACAAACACATGTGTGCCCAGGCGCTGCATGAACTGCTGCAGCATGCAGGGGAGGGCATGCTCAGCTGCGCACACCTGCAGGCTGAGTTGCTGAACTTGAGCCTCTCGCTCTGCGGTTGCTGCTGCAGCTGCTGCCAGACCCTGCTTGACCTGCGTAGGGGCAGACAGACACACACACACACACACACACACACACGCGCGCGCGCGCGCGTGCGCGTGCAGCACAGGGGGTTTAGCTTGGCGGGCTTGTGGTCAGAAACCTAACAAAGCCCTCCTTCCCCTCTTTGCAACGGGGGGAACGTCTCCCCCATGATTCCCATCACAGATTTCCTCCTGCTAGTTCAAAACAACAGGATGCTGTGTAATATCGCTGTGGCTACTGAGCTTGGTGTGGCAGACTGGCAACCCCTTGGCTTTCCTGGCATGAGCGGTGTTCACTTGTGCAGCTGCTTGGCATGGTGCTTTGGCTACATGGAGCTGGTGCCATGAGGCAAAGAATATCAAAGCTAAAATGAGCGTTTGTACGCAGCAGATGGAGCTATCTTTATGCCAACCACACCAGCACAGCCTACCTGCTCCTCCACACTGGCTGCTATGACAGAGGCCTGGCTCTGCTGCCGGGCAGATTCCTCTGCTGCGGCTTCCCGCTGTTTGGCCATAGTCAGCAGGCCCTCCTGCTTCTTTAACTGGACAGTCTACATACACGAAGGAGCATGTGTGCAAGCGCCTCTTTGCTCTTGCGTGCTTGCTCACTGAGCAAGATTGCCTAATCATTTTGTTTGATGCATAGGAAGAAACCATCGTGTACTAGAAACATCAATATACAAAAGCATGCCTGCACAGCTGCATGCATGCACATGCGACGTGCGGGTGTGTGTGCATGCGTGTTTGAAACTTGTGCTTGTGTCTGTAGTCGTGCGTGCGTACACATGTGTAATGGTATGTGCACGTGTATGAGCTATGTGTGTGTATGTGTGTGCGTGTGTGTGTGTATGTGTGTGTGTGTGTGCGTGTGTGTGTGTGTGTGTGTGTGTGTGTGTGTGTGTGTGTGTGTGTGTGTGTGCGCGCGCG
>LKMJ01002553.1_pt1 | contig 16779 bp, 17 predicted proteins | sample 643391 | NCBI WGS metagenome assembly LKMJ01 (sample SAMN04112250, study PRJNA286221) | soda lake metagenome | biome: soda lake; feature: Kulunda Steppe; material: water; isolation source: sample PL-Br10 brine of Picturesque Lake | place: Russia: Kulunda steppe | collected 2010-07
CGAAGCGACAGCTGGAACACTCCAGACAGTTCTCGTAGGCGATACCGGGGATCCCGTCCTCGGTGTCGTGCCAGACGTCCGCGGGACAGACGCGGACGCAGTCTTTCGTGGTACAGGTATCCGCACAGATGTCGGGAACCTTGACACCGAGGTGGGACTCGCCGGCGTCGTCGTACTTGATCGTGTAGAGGCGATCCTCCATCGAATCGTTCTCGACCTGGGGAATCTGGGGAGAGATGCTCATCGTACTTTTTACTATGTAATCAACGGGCATCTAACCTGACGGTAGTTCTCGAAGAATGGGAACTCCCGTGCTCACCCAGTTCAGCCCCTCTACGTTCGCAGTTCAACCCTTTTGCCCATCCGATCCATTATCGCCTGGGCTGTCCATCGGGAAAACGGCGGTCCGCCAGGACACCGGTAATACGATCGAAATCGTACGACCCAGCCGGTGTGCTATCCGTACTTGTAGGAGACGCCGGCACCGGTTTTGGGGTATTCCCAGATGACGTTCTCGTACTCGCAAGCGAAGCGACAGCTGGAACACTCCAGACAGTTCTCGTAGGCGATACCGGGGATCCCGTCCTCGGTGTCGTGCCAGACGTCCGCGGGACAGACGCGGACGCAGTCTTTCGTGGTACAGGAGTCTGCACAGATGTCGGGAACCTTGACACCGAGGTGGGACTCGCCGGCGTCGTCGTACTTAATCGTGTAGAGGCGATCCTCCATCGAATCGTTCTCAACCTTGGGGGTCTGGGGTGTGACGGTCATCTCATTTCACCATCTTTCGGTACCGCAGGGCCAGTTTTGCCGCGCCTCTGTAACCGCCGAGGGTCTCGAGGACCCGCTGCTTCGCGGCCTTGGCATGTGCTTTCTTTGGCTGTCTGTCCATCGTGAAGTACTCCACGCCCGCGTCGGCGATCATGTTCGGGACCTTCTCGAACACCAGCTCTCGATCGTCCTCGACCGTGTCGATCAGCCATTTGTAGCGCTCGAGGTTCTTGATGACGTAGGAGTTCTCGAGGGTCTTCGGGTAGGACTCGAGTGCGTCCGCGCTCGTTCGACCGCGGTCTGCGGCCGTTGCGATCGCCTTCCCCGCGTAGTAGCCGCTTTCCACGGCCATGTTCGTTCCTTCGAGGTGAATGCCGTTGTTGAGTACGAGGCCAGCGGTGTCACCGACGAGTACGGCACCGTCGTGCACGAGGTCGGGAACGCTGTCGATGCCACCCTCGGGAATCGTCTTCGCGCTGTACTCGACGGTTCGTGCCCCACGAAGAAGTGGCGCCACCGAGGGGTGGCTCTTGAACAGGTTCAGCGTTTCCTCGGGCGACTGGTCGTTTCGCGCACTGTCCTCGAGGTTGTAGGCGACTCCAACGCTCACGGTGTCCTGGTTCGTGTAAATGAACCCGCCACCGAAGGCGTCGCCGACGGCGCCCTCACCGAAGTAGTGGTAGGAGGCGCCCGCATCGCCGACGACCCTGAACCGGTCTTCGATGATCCCGTCACGTTCGGGGAACTCGAGGACCTCCTTGACGGCGACGGCGACGTTCTTCCGGGCGTCCGTCGGCTTCAGGTTCGCCCCCTCGCTCACGAGGGAGTTGCCACCCTCCGCGAGCACGACGTAGGGCGCGCGAATCTCGCCGTCGGGCCGGTCCGTTTCGACGCCGACGATCCCGCCACCTTCGCGGATGAGACCGGTCACCGTCGTCCTCGTCACCAGCGTCGCACCGGCCTCGACGGCCTGCTCGGCGAACCACTCGTCGAAGTCCCCCCGGAAGACGGTAAAGGAGTCGTTGTACGGCTCGCGGTTCCACTCGCCGGGTTTGAACGAGACGGCGCTCTCGTCGTCGTGGCTCAACATGCTGAAACGCTTCTCGGCGATGTACCGTTCCAGCGGGGCGTCGTCGAGATCGGTCAGTTCGCGGATCGTCGGCGTGTAGAGCACGCCGCCGAACACGTTCTTCGAACCGGGGTAGGTGCCCCGTTCGATCATCAGCACCTCGAGACCCTCCCTGGCGATGGTCAGCGCGGCGGCGCTGCCGGCCAGCCCGGCCCCGACGACGATCACGTCGAAGTCGTTATCGTAGTTCGGCGCTTCATCCTGTCCGAATCCAGTCTCGGGTATCAGTCCTTCCTGTGCACTCATTGTGCCACCTCCGCGAGGTCGCCCTCGCGAACCAGTTCGGCCAGTTGCGGACAGACCTCGACGAAGTCCCCGACGATGCCGTAGTCCGCGTTCTCGAAGATCGGTGCGTTCGGGTCGTTGTTGATCGCGATTACCGTACCGGACTTGTTCATTCCCTCGAGGTGCTGGATGGCGCCGCTGATGCCGACGGCGACGTACAACTCGGGTCGAACCGTCTTCCCGGTCTGGCCGACCTGTCGCGAGCCGTCGACCCACCCTTCATCGACCGCTGCGCGGCTCGCGGCGAGTTCAGCGTCGAGGGCCTCCGCGAGTTCCAGGGCCGGTTCGAGGTCACCCTCGACCCCTTCGCCGACGGCGACGATCCGCTCCGCTTCGGTGATGTCTGCGGTATCACCCGTCTCGCGCTCGAGTACCCTGCTGATCGTGTCCGCTTCCTCGACGACGACGTCGACCTCGGTGACGACCGACGAGAGATCGTCGGGGACGAGGTCGGGATCGGGGTCCGCCGACTCGAAGACGCCAGGTCGGATGGTCGCCATCTGCGGACGGTGTTCTTCACAGAGGATCGTTGCAAGGATGTCCCCACCGAAGGCGGGGCGACGGGCCTGGAGCAGGCCGTCGTCGTCGACGTCGATCTCGGTGACGTCTGCGGTGAGCCCCGCGTGCGTCGGGACGGCGACCCTGCCGGCGAAGTCGCGGCCGGTGTGGGTGCCGCCAATCAGGACGATCGTCGGCTTCAGGTCCTCGACCATCGCGCGGAACTGCGCCCCGTAGGGGTCCGCACGGTAGGGTTCGAAGACGGGCCCGTCGGCGATCAGTACGCTGTCTGCGCCGCGTGCGAGCGCTTCTTCGGCGACGTCGCCGACGCTCTCTCCGATGACGAGCGCGACGAGGTTCTGACCGAGTTTCTCGCTCAGTTTCTTTCCCTCCTCGAGCAGTTCCCAGGAAACGGGCATCACGTCGCCGGCGTGTTCCTCGATGAACACCCAGACGTCCTCGTACTCTTCTACGTCTATTCCCGCGTCGTTCTCACTCATGTGATCACCTCCTCGATTGGCTTCAGCAAGTCTTCGATGTCGTCGACGACTTCGCCGCGTCGGTCCACCGGCTGGACGGTTTCCATTCCGCCGACCGAGGTGGGCGAAACGTCGAGACCGACCTCGTCTTTGATTTCGAGATCTTCGGCGGTCCACTGGTGGGGCTCGAAGTCGTTCTCCGCGAATATCTTCCGGTGGAGCCCCGCCGGTCGGCCGGGGAACTCGCCGTAGGCGACGGCGACGACGACCGGCAGGTCCGCCTCGACTCGTTCGTAGCCACCCTCCACGTCTCGTTTCGCGACCAGTGTGTTCTCTTCGGGTCGGGGTTCGAGTTCCTCGACGTACGTGAGCTGTGCCCAGCCGTTGTGGGCGGCGATTCCCGGCGGGACCTGTCCCGTCGAGGAGTCGGTCGTCTCCTCGCCACAGACCACGACGTCGGCCTCGAGGGCCTCCGCCACGCGGGCGAGGGTCAGGCTGGTCGGCCAGGTGTCGCTGCCGGCGAACGCGCGGTCGGTGACGAGCACGGCGTCGTCACATCCCATCGCGACGGCCTCCTCGAGGACGGGTGTCGCCATCGGTGGTCCCATCGTCACCGCGATCACCTGGGCATCCACCTCGTCGGCGATCTGGAGTGCCGCCTCCAGTGCGTCTCTGTCCGGGGGGTTGAGCACCGCGGGTGCGCTCGCGCGGTCCAGCCGTCCCGTGTCAGGGTCAATCCTGATTTCGTCGTCGTCGGGCACCTGCTTGATCCCGACCATAATCGTCCATGTCATACTGGTCTCCTGTGGTTGCGTACGGGCCGGTATTCAAAGACGAATGAAGACGATTCCCGCCGAATGAGAACACCTCCGCTGTTCGGAGTTGTTACTGAGAGTCACGGTGGCAATTCTGCCGACAACGGGGCCGAAACCGACGTATTTGGGTCACGGAACGTCGATCAACTCGGCTCGTGTTCGGTCATGGAACGTCGATCTGGTCAGCCCGTATCGGGTCACAGAACGTCGATCTGCTCGGCTCGTGTTGGGTCTAAATACGTCGACCTACTCAGCTCGTATCGGGTCACGGAACGACGATCTGCTCAGCTCGTGATGTCCGCAGAATGCGTGTCCGAGGATTCGGAGCGGTTTACCGCCCCGACCCGGTCTGCGACGGCCGCCGCCAGTTCGGTGAATCGCTCGCCAGTCAGTCCCTCGGTGGGTAGTTCGACCAGGTTCGCGTCCCGCGGAGCGAGAAGCTCGACGTCGAGAGGGATCGATCCGATCGGATCCAGGTCGGAATCGTCCGCTGCGTCGAGTCGATCGTCGTCGACTGCACCGCCCGCAGTGTGTTCGTCACCGCAGTCCGGGCAGCGAACGGTGTGTAAATTCTCGACGGCCCCGAGCACGTCGACCGAGCGTTTCTCGAGTCGCTCGATGACCATCGCTCGTTCGTCGAGGTCTCCGAACGGTGCCGTCACGACGACCGCCCCCGTCACGGGAACGGTTCGAACGATGATGTCGTTCGTCGCGTCCCAGCCTGGTGGCATGTTGACGACGAGGTAGTCGAGCGGGCCCCACTGGACACTTCCCAGTAGTTGCGTGAGTACCAGCTGTAGTTCCGAACACGTCGACACGCTCGCGTCCGTCTCGGGAAGGTGAACACCGATCGAAAACAGGGAGATTCCCTCCCACTCGGGTGGGACGATTAGCCCGTCTTCGGTCCGATCGGGTTCCGCCGAGAGCGGGCCGATCTTCTCTCGCGGATCGGCATCCAGCACGCCCACGCGTGCACCGATCGTCTCGAGGCCTGCGGCGAGGTTCGCGGCCGCAGTGGTTTTCCCAACCCCTGCCTGTTCCGAGACGACAGCGACGACGTTCTTCACCGACGAAAGTGGCTCGTGAGAGTGATCGGTGTCGGCGTACAGTCGGACGTCGAACCCCTCGTTCCGATACAGCTCTCGGATCTCCTCGCACATCGAGCCTTCGACAGGGGAGAGCGGTGCGTTGAACGCGAGGGAGATGTCCACCGTATCGTTCGTTACTTCTACGTCCGTGACCAGACCGAGCGAGACGAGGTCTCCGTCCAGCGCCGGGTCGGACACCTCGCGCAACCGGTCGTATATCTCCTGTACCGTGACCATCGTTTCACCCGGGGGCAGACCTGCCTCCTGTAAACCGATTTCACCGGTATTACCGTTAGTACCGACACCGATTCCCACTGAGTGACAATGGAAGCGATCCAGTCCAGGTTTCGTTCACCGACAACTGTTTGAAACCCAGGTAACGCAGCGTCGAAATTCACTCGTCACTATTGGGGGTGCTGTCGGCGGCGACCTGTCTCGTACTTTCTGAAATTGTTACAGTTCTCGCGGCCTGAGAATCAGGAGGGGTTGATCGTCCCGACGTTCTCAGTGTACTGGAATCGGCCAATTCACGCCCGCAGGTGGCCGTTCCCACAGCCTTGGAATCCGCCTCCAGTTATATCCACCACTCGTCCTTACAGTGTAGTATGACCGTACAGTCGAGGTCGTCGCCACTCAACGCCGACGAGACGATGGCACTTCGCGCGATCCTCGAAATCCGACCCGATGCGCATCTCAGCTGTCCAGTGCTCGAGGAGGGGCCAGAAGTGTCAGGGGTAACGCAAAACACCGTCGAACGAGGCGGTCGAACCAGCTGTCAGAGTCAGGTTACCGTGATCGATGGGACGACACCGCGGGGGACGTACCACTCGACGACCGTGTCGAGTTCCTGCGTCTGTACGATCCTCGACGGCTTCGAGTGTGCGTACGACATCGAAGGCGTGAGAGACGGTGCGTTTCACGTCTCGATCGTCATCCCTCGACGAGCACTCCTCGAGGAGATCATCGCCGACCTCCGATCGATCGACGCGCACGTTACCCTCCGGCGGATCTGCAGCCTGAACGACGACGTCGCCGGGACCATTGAGGTCGACGCGACGGCAGTCACGGACAAGCAACGCGAGGCCGTCGAACTGGCGATCGAACTCGGATATTACGACGATCCACGGCGGGCCTCCCTCGATGACCTGGCCGACCGACTCGGCATTTCGAAGTCTGCGGTCTCTCAGCGACTCAACTCGGTCGAATCGACGCTCGTCCGATCGCTGTCTCCGTCGTCGTAGACTCGCTCTTCCTTTCTCGGCTTCGCCGTTCTTCGATTCATCCAGGCGAACTAAGCTCGTGGCATAGTGTCACACGCGTTATGGTTGGCCTGTGGCACAGGTGGAAGTGCTAATCTGTGTCACACGTGTTACGGTTAGCCTGTAGAACAAGCGGAAGTGATGGCCTGTGACACAGGCGGCAGTGTTGGCCTGTAGCACACGTAAAACGGCTGGGCCCTACCTCACGTGACGAAGGAGTTCCTCGGAGCGTAGCGTTCGTCGAAAAACCATCGAGCGGGGGCGCACACGAACCCACTCGAGGCGCACACGTTTCTGAAAACCGTCGTAATCGACGGTCTTCCGACCCTGATGCAGGCGTGGTGGAGAGGCGGATGCCCGTGAGACCTGCAAGTTTGAGTAGTGGGGTATCCCGGGTGAGTGTTACGCTTGAATATCAACCTCATTAAGTAGGGGTGGCGTTTCCCCGCTGGACGTGCCAACTCGGTGACCTGTGGTCTCGAGCGGGGTGAATTGTGGCTCACCGAGGGAACGAATCGGTCGGCTCGATTGAGCAAGGAGTGAACCGAATCCCGACCTCGTCGCGGTGGCGTCCTCGAGGGAACAGTCCAGCTGCAGCCAGTCACCGTTATGGTGTGGGATCGATCGAGGGCCTGAGAACCTCGAGCACGGCCGCGACGAGTTTGGTCTCGGCGGCACGGAGTCGCTGGGAGACGGCAGACTTCGAAATGGAGAGCTCGTCTGCGAGTTCGGCGAGTTCGACTTCTCTGGGACGGTGGTAGTAGCCCCGTTCGAACGCGAGTTCGAGGGCTTCCCACTGTTTTGGCGTGACCGAACTCACGTCGACTTCGATCGCCGTGTCCGTCCCGTCGACTTGGGGAGAGATCCCGTCCGGTCGAACCGACGCTCCCGACCGCTCGAGACACTCGACCACCTCCCGTATCGAGTCGATGTCGTCGACGGTCAGAGTCACTCGCAACCGTTCGGCGTCCTCGAGGCTCGTCATCGCTCCTCGTCAGTCGCCTCGGTGTCGGTGTTCGGTTCGCCCAGATCGGTCTTCGCTTCGGCCAGATTGGTGGCGACTTCGGCGAGCGAGTCTATCGATCGAGTGCGTTCGTCGACGTCGAACGTCGCTACCAGTCCCCGATCTTCGACGTCCGGGAGGTGGAGAACGAGGACGTCCGCGAAGCAGTGGACCGACATCTCGTGTTCGCCGTACGGCTCGGCGCCGAAGGTCGTCGACGTGACCTCTTTGAACACGTCGACGGCGGACTGCGGCGCAGGGCCGTCGAGTTCGTCGTCGATATGGAGAATCTCCGGGCGGCCGGGGCCGTACCGGACGAGCGCCCGGACCGACGATTTTTCGAGATTCGAATTCGATGACATACGATGAGTATCTCGGTCGACCGTGGTCGGTCTCTCGCTTCATATTCCAGCCATTTATTATGAGGTACGCCGCTCCTGAGGGGTGGGTGTGGATCGAAATTCGTGCCGACCGCCCAAAACTACCGTTCGGGTGAAGTACCGTTTTGGCCTCCCGCCAGTCACGTACTCAGACTGATGGGCTCGAGCGACGGCAGATGGGTTGTACAATACAGGCACTTCATTCAATCCAGAGGAGGTGTACAGTACAGGGACTTATATTTGGCTATCATCTGAAATTCGAGTTGCCGATTCGGTAGTGACACGAGAGGGTTCCGGGAACGTTCGTGGACCGGGAATCGGTAGAAGTGACAAACGTGACCTAGGTAAATTCCCGCCCGAGCGGTCAGTAGAACTCCCGGACCAGGTCCATCGCGTCCTCGGGGGCACCGTCCGGAATCTCTGCCAGACTCTCGGTCACGCCGTGTTGCTCGTTGTACGGGATCGAGTGTTCGTCCCGGTACATCACGCCCTGGTACTCCTTCTCGGCGTCCAGGATGACTCCCTTCGCCGCCTCGTAGTCGGTCGGATCGTGGCCCTCGTCCTTCAGGTCGACGAGCGTGTCGCGGAAGTAGTCGTAGGTGTCGACGTCGTTGAACGTCACGCAGGGGCTGAAGACGTTGACGAACCCGAAGCCGTCGTGTTCGATCGCTTCCTTGACGATTTCGGTGTGGCGCATGGCGTCCGAGGCGAACGACTGCGCGATGAACGTCGCACCGGCAGCGAGCGCCAGCGCGAGTGGGTTAACGGGGGGCTGTTTCGGGCCTTCCGGAGTCGTACTCGTCTCGAAATCCGAGCGCGAGGTTGGCGAGGCTTGCCCCTTCGTCAGGCCGTAGATGCGGTTGTCCATCACGACGTAGGTCATGTCCACGTTGCGGCGGACGGCGTGGACGAAGTGCCCCGCGCCGATCGAGTAGCCGTCGCCGTCGCCGCCGGCGACCATGACGGTGAGGTCGGGCCGCGCCATCTTGACGCCAGCGCCGACCGGGAGCGCACGCCCGTGAACGCCGTGGAGCGCATAGCTGTGCATGTACGTCCCGATCTTGCCGGAACAGCCGATCCCGGCGACGAGGAACGTATTGTCCGGGTCGTTACCCGTCTCGGCGAGGGCTTTCATCATGCCGTTCATCGTCCCGAAGTCCCCACAGCCGGGACACCAGGTCGGTTGCTTGTCTGATTTAAAGTCGGTGAATCGAACCTGTGAACTCATGCTCGCACCTCCGTCGATCGCTTGGCCTCGATCTCGTCGGCGAGTTCGTCCGCGTCGAACCGGACGCCAGTGTACTTGGTTATCCGCTTGACGCGGGTGAGCGTGTCGTGCTCGAGGACGTCCGCGAACTGTCCGGTCGCGTTACACTCGACGACGATGACGTCTTCTGCGGCCTCGAACTCCTCGCTAAGGTCGGGTCGCGGGAAGATATACGGCACCGAGACGAACCGGACGTCGACGCCCCGCTCCTCGAGAAGGTCCATCGCCTCGACGATTGGGCCCTCGTTCGAGCCCCACGAGACGACGAGCGTGTCCGCGTCCGGATCGCCGAACTCGCGGTAGGCCCAGTCCTCCCGTTCTTTCGCGGTCTCGACCTTTCGGTACCGTTTGTCGACCTGTTCGACGCGGACGTCCGTGTCCTCGGTTCGGCGGCCGAGTTCGTCGTGCTCCAGTCCGGTGCTCATGTGTGCGCCATCAGCCGTGCCGGGGAACGCCCGGGGGCTGATCCCGTCCTCGGTGGCGGCATGGGCTCGGAAGTGCCCCTCTTCGTCGAGCCACTCGCCGATTTCGTCTTCGTCGACGATCTTTCCGCGGTCGATCTCGACATCGTCCATGTCGAACGCCTCCGGGGGATAGGTCCGTTCGGTGACGGCCATCGCGAGGTCGCCGACCACGTAGACTGGAGTCTGGTACTTTTCGGCCAGGTTGAACGCCTCGACGGTCTTCCAGAAACACTCCGAGATCGTCGTCGGCGCCAGGACGAAGCGAGGTATCTCGCCGTGGCCGCCCTTCAACAGCATGTTGAGGTCGCCCTGTTCCTGCTTCGTCGGCATCCCGGTCGACGGGCCCGAACGCATCACGTCGACGATTACGAGCGGTGTCTCGCTCGTGGCGACGAGGCCGAACGTCTCGGCCATCAGGTCGATGCCCGGGCCCGAGGTCGCGGTCATCGCGCGGGCGCCGCCCCGGGCCGCGCCGAGGGCCATGTTGATCGCCGACAGTTCGTCCTCGGCCTGGACGACGTGGCCGCCGTAGCGTTCGATCCGGCCGCTCAGGTACTCCATCACGGCCGTCGCGGGCGTGATCGGATAGCCGGCGTAGTACCGACAGCCGGCAGCGATCGCACCCATGCCGATCGCCTCGTCGCCGTTGATGAGGACGTAGTCGGCGTCGGTCGTTTCGAGTTCGAACCCGAGGTCGATGTCGTAGTTCTCGAGGACGTACTCCTGGCCGAGTTGGGCCGCTTGTTTGTTGTTCTCGACGATCTTCGACCCCTTCCCGCCGAAGCGCTTCTCGAGGGATTCCCCGAGGTAGTCGACGTCGAAGTCCGACAGCGCACAGGCGGCACCGAGGGCGACGACGTTTCGCATGATTGCCCCGCCCGCCTGCTCGGCGAGTTCGGTGAGCGGCACGTCGATCGCCGTCACCTCGTCGGGAATCTTCGGGTCCCACGATCGGCCGCCGTCGTAGATGACGGCGCTCCCTTCGTGTAGTTCGTCGAGATTTTCGTCGATGGTTCGCTGGGTGAGCGCGACGAGGATGTCGAGTCTGTCGACCGGGCTCTGGACCTGTTCGACGGACGTTCGAATCTTGTACGCGGTGTACCCCCCACGAATCCGCGACGCGAAGTCTTTCGACGTAAATACGTGTCGTCCGGCTCTGGAGAGTGCCTGGGCGAAGATTTTCCCCGTGGAGTCGATGCCGTCACCGGCCTCTCCTCCGATCGCCCAGTTGAGGTCCTCGGTCATGTCGTAGCGGAGTTTGCTCTGGCTAAAGGAAAAGGCTTCTGAAACCCCACCCACCGTGTGACGCTGGGAAACCGTTTCGTCACAGTAGTCGCTGATTTTCACCGCGCTACAGTCGGGTGAAAACCCAACGTCTTTCGTTTATCCTGTCGAATACGTAGCCATGGTCGAAACGGACGTCACGATCGAGTCGGTTCGCGAGGTGGGTGTCGGCACCGTCGCCCTCGAATTACGAACGCCCGAGGGGTTCGACGCGCTCCCAGGACAGTTCGTCAAACTCACAGCCAGACCGGACGACGAGGAAGTAACCCGCTACTACACACTTTCCTCGCCCTACGTGGAGGAGACGTTCGAACTGACCGTCGGCGTCGATCCCGATGGAGACCTCTCGCCGTGGCTGGCAGCGCGCGATCCCGGCGAGACGGTTCGCATCGAGGGCCCGCACGGGCGGGTCACGTACGACGGCGAAGGTGACGTCGTAACGGTTGCCGGTGGTCCGGGTATCGGCCCCGCCGTCGCCATCGCCGAAGCCGCGCGCGAGGCGGGTCACGGCGCAGTCGTCGTTTATCAGGACGATCATCCGGCCCACGAGGATCGTCTCGCCTCCCTCGAGGAAGAGAACGTTCCCGTCTCCGTAGTCGACGAGGGCGACGACGAGCGTCTCACGGCCGTGATCGCGGACCACCTCGACGACGGACAGTTCTACGTCTTCGGATTCGCCGACTTCGTCGAATTCGTCGCGGATGCGATCGACGACGCTGGCGGTGACGCCGACGACGCCCTGATCGAGAACTTTGGATGAGGTCGACGCCCGCGAACGGTACGGATGAACCCGGCCGCATTCGTCGTTCTGTCGCGGTCCTCCGATCTCGGTGGCGGACGGTCGCGCTCGTCGTCGGTCTCGTCGTGATCGTCGGGACGTCCCTGGTCGCTTTCTACGTCCTGACTCCGTACGGACCCGACGCCGACCGGGTCGCGGCGGTCGAATCGAACCCGGACGTCGAACTCGATCGATACGACGGCGGCTACGTCCTCCGGGGTGGGCCCGTCACGGACGAGACGGTGGGCCTGATCGTTTATCCGGGTGCCCGCGTCGAACCCGAGAGCTACGCCTGGACCCTCGCTCCGCTCGTCGAGGCCTACGACCTGGCGATCGTCGTCCCCGAGATGCCCCTGAACTTCGCGTTCTTCGACCCGGGCGCGGCCGACGACATCGTCGCCGATCACCCGGAGATCGACCGGTGGGCCATCGGCGGACACTCCCTGGGCGGCGCGATGGCCTGTCGATACGCGGCAGGGAATCCCGATGATGTCGACGGGGTGCTTCTCTACGCCTCCTACTGTGACGAGTCGGACGACTTGCGTGGAACGGATCTCCCCGTTCTGTCGATTCAAGGCGAACGCGACGGGGTCATCGACGCCGAACGGGAACGCGACAACCGCTACCTCCTCGGCGAACGCGGCGAGGTCGTGGTGATCGACGGGATGAACCACGCACAGTTCGGCGCCTACGGGGACCAACGCGGCGACGATTCGTCGACGATCGACGACGAAACTGCCCGGGAGCGACTGGTCGAGAAGACCTCGATCTGGCTCGAAATCGACGTCGAGGTCGTCGAGCGATCCGATGCGGACGTGAGGGACGATATCCAACCCGTGCTGTCGACGACGCCACAAACTGAGCCCGTGACGCCGATTGGTTGGAGTAAGTGACGGTCTGCACTTCCTGACGAGACCCCTTTGTCTCCACACGCCGTATTCGCGATTATGCGGCGACGTGAACTCCTCGCCCTCGCCGTCGGTCTGGGAACGGGTGAATCGGTGTTCGCCGTATCGACCGACGGCGAGGTAGACGCCGGCCGCGGTTCGTCACGAACGGCCGTGACTGCCTGCGTTTCAGCCTGTGGTCCGTTCGAGGAGTGTGGGTCGCGTTGGTGCGATGGGAACGAGTCGTGGTGGTGTCCTGAGGAGAACTCGTGTTGGTGCGATGGAAAGATAGAGTGGGACGGTGATGACGAGTTACCGGACTCCCTTCGCTGTGATTCCATCGAGCGTCTCGAAGCGGAGTGTGCGACCGGGCAGACGGGGGTTGCGACGGTTCGCTCGAAAGACGGACGCATTCGACTCCGTGGTGTGATCGAAGCACCGACACCGTGCTACGATATCGCCCTCGAAGCCGTCGACGTCGACGGGGACGACGTGGTTATCGCCGTCGCGGTAACTGATCCGCTCGACGGATTCTGTGTACAGTGTGTCGGCGCAATTCGATACGAAGTCAGGCTGGCGTTCGAGGTGCCCCCTCCCGACTCCGTCGCGGTCGTTCACCATACGATGGGAGAAACGCGCCGAATCGACCCGCAGTCGACTGCCGATCACCGGTGATCTCTTCGACTCGCCGTTCGACGGCCCGTTCGAAGACCCGTTCGCCAGCACGGAGAACCACGAACGTTCCCATGAGGATTGCAAGACCTGCCCCGATCAACAATCCAGACTGCTGCAAGAGATCTATCAATTGCTCCATTCATCATTTTCTATTATATTGGTGCAAAATTTTACAGTAGGGTGGCAGCCAGTCAGTCGGTGGCAGTGCACAGATTTCGTCTCACGCTTCTGTTTTTCAGGCACGCAACAGTGTCTCAATTTGTGGCGGTGTGGCCGAGAACGGGAGTCGACGAACCGCACTCAGTGTTCGACGAATTCGATGAGGACTCCCGCCGTATCGCGAGGGTGGAGGAACGCGACGGTGTGGCCCCAGGCGCCGGGTCTCGGTTCGTCGTCGATCGGTTCGATACCCACTCCGCGGGCGGTGTCGAGTGCGGATTCGACGTCGTCCGTCTCGAGTGCGAGGTGGTGAATCCCCGGTCCGTGCCGGTCGAGATACCGGGCGATCGTTCCGTCTTCGATCGGTTCGAGCAATTCGAAATAGCCGTTTCCGAGGTCGAGGAAGACGACGCGCATCCCGTCGAACTCCTCTTCGTGAGCGATCTCGACGCCGAACAGGCTCGAAAACAGCTCTGCGAGCGACGTCGCGTCGTCGGTTGCAATTCCGGCGTGATCGAAGTGCATTGGGGGAACGATCTAGCGGGACTGGCCTTACTGTTGTGATTTTTCCCAATCACGTGGACCCTCGATAGACGTCCACCCATCCACTTTCGAGTGGTTGCGTTATCACCGACGTCGTTCGAGGATCACCTCATCACCGACGTCGTTCGAGTGATCGAATCGTGGCGAACGAAGCGAGGTCCACGTCGGTGTCCGTCATGGAGGCATCTGCGAACGCTTCGTCGACCGACCCGTACGGCCGGTTGACGACGAGGTCGCCGGCCCGCTTTCGGCCGATACCCGGAATCGCCTGCAGTTCGTCCATCGTCGCCGCATTGAGATCCAGCGGATAGGGGACGCCGGTGACCGACCGGTAGCCGTGGTCGACGACGGCGACGTCGATCGTTCGTCCCAGCTCGCGTTCGCCGGGAATCGCGACCAGCAGGGGATAGGTGCCGAGCTGTCGGCCGAAGGTCTTCCCGTCCCGGTGGTATTCGAGGTGGACGTCGGGCAGGACGGTCCCCGGCGGGGCAACCCGTTCGAGCATCGGATTGTCGATTTCCTCGCGGACCGTTCGCTTGTACCGTTTGAAGAGTCGTTTGTGGTCCTTTGCAATCGACGCACCCGTCTCGGACATCTCCGTTCCGGCGAAGGCCATCACCTGCCGGACGTTCACCCGCCGGAGCAGCAGTCCCTCGTCGTAGACGGTCCGGAGGAACTCGAGGTTCAGCTCGTAGGTTTCCTCGCGCTCGCCCTTGAGGCCGTGTACGAGGTTGATTCCCGGCAGGAGCTTCGGCAGTCGTCGTGGGGCGTCGGGCCCGACGGAGGGCCCCAGCCGTGGTCCGTCCGGACCGGCGGCGGGGCCCCGTCGAGAGTCGTCGCCGGGTCGCCACCCGGCTTCCTCGTTGACGATCCGTACCGCTTCGAGACACTCCTCCGCGGAGACGTTGAGGTCGTTTTCCGCCTGGACGACCGGGTCGGCCGACTCGAGGCCGAACGCCGCCGTGTCGCCGGGCGTGTTGTGTTCGGCGATGATCCGAATCCCTTCCCGCGCCTGTTCGGGCCACTTCACGACCGTGATCGGGTTCATATTGTCGAGGTGAAGCGTCTGGAGGTCGGGTGCGACCTCGCGGATACCACCGTACAGCTCGCGGAGGGCGTCGGGGTTGGGCGCCTCGCCGTCGCCGCCGTAGGCGAGGATATCGGCCTGACGGCCGATTCGGAAGTGTCTGACGCCGTGTTCGGAGAGCGCCTCGACCTCCGCAATCACGCTCTCGGGCGGCCGAAACGAGGGGCTTCCGTACAGCGGTTCGGTGCAGAACGAACACCGGTAGGCACAGCCCCTGGAGGTTTCGAGTTCGCAGATCAGGTAGTCGGGGTGATTCGGGTGGTCCTCGACGACGAACGCCCCCAGTTCGGCCCAGCGGGTGACTTCCTCGACATCTCGCATTCGATCCCCGAATCCCTCGAGGCCGCTCTCGACGAGGTCGAAGGCTGCGGCTTCCACGTCGCCTTTCGCGACGAAGTCGAAGTCGAGGTCCTGTCGAGTCGTCTCGGTTCCGCCTTCGTTCGCCTCGCCGACGCCGAACCTGACGGGCCCACCCATCAGACTGGTCCCGTTCGCCGTCCAGGCGATCTCACGCACCTCGTCCGGTTCCGCCGGCGTTCCGCCGACGTACTTCCCGGGAACGGTCATTCCGCCGAGGTAGACCAGCAGGTCCGCCTCGTCGACGTCCTGCCATTGACTCGGCTCGTCCCGCAGTCCGTCGATCGTGTGGTAGGTGATCGCCTCGGGGCGGACGCCCGCGTCGACCAGTGCTCCCGCGGTGTATCGCGGGTACGTCGAGACGTACGGGGGGACCCCGAAGTGGGCGGGTTCGTCGACGTAGCCGTCGACGATCGTCACCGACAGCGTTTCGGGGTCGATCATGGACGCTGGTAGCCGCTCGATGCGTAAAACGGTGACCGTCTCGCCGTCTCCGTCGGGGATCTATACGGGTTCGGTCGGATCCCGGTCGAGATTTTCGCCGTAATGCCAACCGATAGCAACATTTGACCGCTTCACTACTTAATGTATAGTAATTGTAAATATATATTGTATCAAATACAATTGCCATATTATAGTGCGACCGTCCCCCTCCCTCGGGCCGGGGTCGGTCGTAAATCCCTGGATACTGGACCCGTGTTCCTTATTGAGTTAGGGTTCGAACCGTAGAATAGATGGACGGCGAAATCTCTACAGACGAGGTCTCGGAGCTGCTCGATGACGACGAAGGCGTCCGAATCGTCGACATTCGTGACGAGGCGAGTTTCGAACGGGAACACATCCCCGGCAGCGAGAACGTCCCGTTCCACGAATTGCACACCCGCATCCAGGAGTTCGACGGTGCCGAACGGGTCGTGACGGTCTGTCCGCTGGGCCAGGCGAGCATCCAGGCAGCCAGACTCATCGGCTCGTACGAGGGGAGCGCGGACGCGACCGTCGAGAGCATGCGCGGTGGGCTCGACGAGTGGCGCGAGAAGTACGACCTGGTCTCGGGCGACGAGTGAAAACCGTCTGACGAGTGAGAAGGACTCTCCAACGGGAGAGTCGTCTGAGTGTTTATTCAATCAATACCTGCTCTCTCGTGCACGTCCAACTCTCAAGACGACCGAATTCACTATTTAGAGCGTTAAATACTGGGCTTCACACCTTTCTTGATCCCCTCCACCAGTCCACCTTCATTCTCACGAACCGAGAATTGACAGGTGTCTATCCGACGATGTATGGTTAAACTACTCACATGAGCAATCGATCAGTCTCGAGTCCATCGAGACGAAACTTTCTGCAGCTGGCCGGGACAGTCGCGGCGGGGACGGTGATCGCGAACCACGGGACGGAGATTGCCTCCGCGTTCGAGCAGGTGACCGACGGCGACCTGGAGGTCGTCTGGCTCCAGGGACAGGCCTGTACGGGCTGTACGATCTCCGTTCTCCAGGGAGAGTACCCCTCCCTCGAGGAAGTGCTAGGCGAGTTCCGCCTCGAGGTGACCTTCCATCCGACGATCATGCCGGAAG
>LKMJ01002554.1_pt1 | contig 16769 bp, 24 predicted proteins | sample 643391 | NCBI WGS metagenome assembly LKMJ01 (sample SAMN04112250, study PRJNA286221) | soda lake metagenome | biome: soda lake; feature: Kulunda Steppe; material: water; isolation source: sample PL-Br10 brine of Picturesque Lake | place: Russia: Kulunda steppe | collected 2010-07
AGGGGTGGAGGTAGGGCATAGAGGGGGAGCTGCCTGCGGTGTGCGGCATGGACCCTGGTGGGGCCCACAAGTTCTTCGCCGCTGGGGCAACAGCGGTGGAGGCTGACCTGCAGGACAGGGATGACACGCACTGGCAGCGGACCCAGCAGCCAGGTTGGAATCGCCCTGTCAGACTGATAAATCACGCTTTGATGTGCTCAGCGAAGGTGCATTCTGGTGTGCTCATGAGTGTGCTTAGGCAAGCGTCATGATTTTCAATAGCCTGTCCAAGTTCTGTGATACAATACAATGATGCGGCCGTATCCATCCTCACACACGCGCGCGCACACACACACACAGCGCATTGAAATTGCTTTCCGCGTTTACTGTGCTGCCCAAATGCTTGAGCTGTTGCTAGCTTCAACGCACTCTTGCCTCCATTCAGATCCTCTACTTTCTCTCATGCAGCCAGGCTGCACTCTCTCCCCCTATCAACGCACCAAATTTCAAATCAATCAGGCTTGAGTACGCAATCAGTGTTGATGCAACCGACAGCCTCATTTTGCCACCAGCACCTTGGATGCTGAAATCGTGCTATTCATGCGCCCAGCATGCACCCCCGAGCTCATGTGACCTTGGTTGCTTGCACAGGACCCTCTGGTACATCTGGAGCTGGACCCACCTCTACACCCAGGTCTACTGGAGCTGCATCTCCCAGGCATCACTCTGGTAGGGTTGTTGGTGTTGTTGTTGCTCCAAGCAAGCGATGATCTTGACAACAATCTTGTAGCACTCCCTCATCACCGTAGACCTCGGGCGCGTGTGCACACAAATCAGGAAGTGTCTTCTCCACACTGAACGCAAGTATGGCATGGGTTTGTGCCACTCCAGGCTGCTGCTGTAGTGGCGATAGGTGATGGCCTCTGTGACAGGTCTGCAACATAAGCCTAGGAGTGCACAAGCTTAGAAGCGTGAGAATGCGTGCGTGTGCGCGTTTTTAGCCCCTGACACAGGCAATGGCACAGCAGCGATATGAGTGCTGTGGTTGTGGCGTGGCATGGTGCTCGCTTGCGTGAGAGAGGGCCTCTTGACACTGTCCAAAGACATGCATGTGCGTGTGTGCAGGCCTGAGCACCACCGCAGCTGCCGACGACATGCAATGCTGCCTTGACTTCGCCACCAACCTTTCCCACGGGGCGTACGCCCACGCCTACCGTGACGACCTCCAGCGCAAGCAGGAGCATGAGCAGCTGGAGGCAAACGCGGAGGTCAAGGCGGCAATGATGCAGCTGTCAGCGCAGGTGGGCTGCGCATCACAACACAAATTGCGCTAGCACAAAATGCAAGACTGCTTCTCGCTGTGTCACCTTCCTGCCCTATCAGCTTCAAATGGGCCTGCTGTGGGTAGCATGCTTCTCCTGTGCACTTCAAAACGCAGCGCTTCATGCCAGCCATTTCCCTTGACATTTGCGTACGGTGTATATTGGTGGGCAACTTCCTACCTCCTCACATCTGTGCGCGCTAATGTCTCAGCGTCTGCAGCACAGGACGGCTCGTCTGTGCTAAACTAAAGGCCTTTTTTCTCGCTTGCTTGTGTCATTGTCGTACGGGCTAATATACAACACATGAGCCCAGTGCCCCAGTTCAGGGGGCCGGCTCCCGCCTGGGAGCAAGTCCACTTGCAAGGTCACAGTGCCGCACAGCACACCAGGCCATTTGCTATGACCAATGCTGGTGTCAGTGCACTGCTGAAAAGCTAGCTGCTGCTAGTGGTCACCCAACACCTGCATGAGAGTCCGGGGAGTAAGATTAACAGAGTTGGACTCATGATGCACAGCAAGAGCTATCATTCAACTATGTGCCATGAATGTCTGTGCAGGGAGGGGCTAAATCCAGCCAAGAGCGCTTCAGGGACGCGCTGGCTGTGTATGACACCCACTTCCCTGCGTTGTACCACGAGAACGTGGTAGAACAGTGGCGTGCCCATCAAGTTATGACTGCCTACAGGTGTGCGCACATGTTGTACCCAAATAAGGCACTGTCTCCGGGGCTGAAGGGGTGTGGGAATGCATCCCTTGCACTTGTGCAGGCGCGTCCGCCCTGATTACTTCTTGATGACAGGAAACAGCTGGTGTTTGCAGCATGCATTACATTCTGGGGCAACAGAACGCTTTCCTAGCTGTTGCAAGGTTGGGTGGCCCATATCTGAGGTGAAGACTAGTTGGGTTGTCCACTGGGTAGTCAACCAAGCTCAAAAGGATGGCCTGTGAGCTCAGTGCTGCCACCCACTGTTGTAGAGGGGACATGCTAGGTTGACAAGGGTGCCTGCCGAGTTCAGGTGCGCACATATTAGATGGTGTCTCTCAGGGCACTACCTTGCGTTGCTCACAGGGGCAAGCGGTCCCAGTGGGACAAAGCCATGGCAGAGCTCCTGCGCGGACTGGGTCGGTGGGTGGAGGTGCAAGTGCACGCGCGTGGGTACAGCATGCTAGCCCGTATGAAATATATGTGGTGTGGAGGCCATTGGATTGGCATACCCAGCTAGATTGATCATGGCTCTTTTTATAAACTGATGACCAGGGCAGGGGAACCAGGGTAGAGTTGTTGGTGTTGGGTGTGCTCACAAGTGCTGCGGCAAATAAAACCCACCATGGGCATGGCGGGCATGGCCATGGTAGTGGGGGTAGGGCATCAGCACACTTAGAACATGGACAGGACTAGATGGACAGGTTGCGCAGGGACAGGGGTATGCCAGGTAGATGAGTGGATTTGTATTTCATGGACAGTCGTCCCCCTGAGCGCACCATACCACTTAAGACACATGAAGGCATTATCTTCTTCACAAGGCAATTGCGCACACGTGCACTCGCATGCGCAGGGGCCACCCACCTAGCCCATTGTCATTGGCGTGGGCGCCAGCAAGCTGCCGCTGGCAGGAAAGGCGGTGGAGAAGTTTGCTGCCCCGACGGTGCTGGCCAAGGCGCTGCGGCGCAATGTGTTACGGGGTGCTGGTGGCACTGCTGGGCGGGCCGTCATGGTCCTGCCCCTAAATGAGCGCAGGACCACTGTGTGCTGCAGCAAGTTCGGGGCAGCCACGCAGGCAGCCAGAGTCTGGGACAGGGAGGCTGGGGTGCGGCGGCTATCCATGAGGCTGCGTGAGTGCCTGCAGTGCAGTAGGCGCTGCGAACAAGCGCAGGAGGAGGGGTCCACGGCAGCAGGGACCGGTGCTGGGAGCTCAGGCGTGCGACAACCACGTCCTGGGTACCTGATGCACCGGGACCTGAATGCTGCCTGGAACCTGTGGAACGTCTGCTGCGCTGAGTACAGTTGCGCCAGGCGCCCAGGGTACCTCTCTGCCCACGTATGATGCAAGGGCCTGCCGTTACACGCGGCGAATAGACATGCCAGGGCCTGGCCATTGGTTTCACACTATGTTTGTAACTATGTTTGTCACCTGTCAGCGAGGCGCTGGAAGGCAGGCGTCACACCATTCGCCGCCCCTGACCATCTTTCCACTGCCTGCTGTAGGGCAATGTACACCGATTGAGCGTAGGTCAATGTCCTATCCTTGCCTCCCTTGGTGCACTTGCATGTGTACGCCAGGGTCCTGATCCGTGTGGCAACGACAAGTGCTCGAATCAGTATGCGTGTCCGCCTGCCTTGCCGTACCTCATCTTCCTTGCCCACCTAATTGCTGTCTCCCTCAGATGAGGGCTGCTCGTCTTCAGAAAAGCACAGATCATGAACGTGAAAAGGCGGGCATGGAATTCGAATTAGGAGAGGTCCGGTGATCTGCACACGGCAGCACAGTCTGTATGGGCTGGCAAGCCTTTTCCTGTATACAGGAAAATTCCTCGTACGTACGAGTGGGACAGGGTGTGCATTACCAGATTGTTTAAAAGCTGCCTAGGGCTCCGCGATCATGATCCTGTACTTGATCTTTGTCAATCAGCATGGTGATCCCAGTGGCTAGCTGTTGTGGCAGTAGGGGACTGGATGCTCCTCCCTTGCTATTGGAGGTGGCATATGCATGCATGCCGGTGATGCATTAATGCAATATTGCCAGCGTATGATGGACACCTCCTCACGAGTACTCGTGCAGATACAAGCACCTGCTTATCGGGGCGCTGTTGGAGGAGAGGGATGGAGCCTCCGAAAACGCTCGGGCGGACAGGCCGTCGGTCGACCAAACCTAGGCGGCAGATTGTAGCGATGCAGGTCGCAAATAATATCAGAAAATTCATAAATCATAAATTTCAAAGACGCAATTGGCCCATTCCCCTATTCTGCTACACAAATTATAATTTAAAAGAATGCTAGATTTTATGAATTTAAGGAAGAAGAGTCCTGAAAGACGTTGCCCCCGTTCGCACGGGATTTCGGCTGAATCAACTTTTGGAGGTTGCCTGTGAGCTCACTTTATAAGGCTACCCTATCAGTCCAGGTATGGAATCCAGGCTTTTGAGCAAGCTGACCAAAAATGCAGCTGCTGGAGGAGTTGCAGGGCCAGCTGCATGTGACAATGGGGGCCCAGGGCATTGACAAGGCATAGAGCAAACCGACCCTGAGGCGGCGATCCTAAATGCAATTGGATGTTGTAGGATATGAATGACGGCATGGCCATGCCGTTCCCCATGGGCAAGGAGGGAGTTTGCCTGCAGTTGGTAAAAGGGAGAGGGAGGGAGGCGGAGGAGGAGGGGGGCGGGCGGTGTGTAATGAACGCTATAAGAAGGGTCTTTTATGGGCTGGCCGGAGAACGATCCCGGTTAATTAACTGGCCTGACCCCAGTCCAGCCCGAAGCCTGAGCCTGGTGGTTGGTTAGGTAGTTGGAGGTGATCTGGTGATCAAGAAAAGCCTGGTTTCGTTACACGGTGCGAGAGGAGGTTGTGAGAGAAGGAAAGGTTAATGCCCAATGCCCAATGCTTGCAGCAACTTTGCCATGATGAGGCTGACATAAGGAAGCTTCCTCCAAGTTGCTTTGCCCTCTCTGCACAGTCTCTCGACAGTAGAGGCATCAGGTTTCAAGAGAAGTAAAGAAATAAAGAAGGGTCCTTTCCGAGATCAGGCAGGCTTCATTTTAACTGATCAGTGTAGTTCTGTATGTCCTCCCGACTAGGTCATGGTCATGTATTGTCCTTTGTCCCGCTTTTCATCCCAATGTAAATGATAAAGTTCATGGTATGTGAATCGGAATATCTTACACGAATTTCATATTTATAAAATTCTTAAAAATTATGGAACAGTTTGGAATAAAATGCACATATTTGCGATAAGAACAGTTTGGAACTGAGGTATCATACTTGATATCCCTGTTCAACAACCAAGTTGGTTTAGCCTTATTCTCTTGCTTCTGAGGATTCCCCTTTTCCTTAATTGATGCGAGGATCTTTTTTGCTGCTTGCGTAGTTTTTCTTTTGTTTCCTTTTCCTTAGGATGGATCAAGGCTCTACCTTGCACACCTTGCCAATGTTTTCTCTCAGTTATTGCGATATCATATCTGATCATCCTTTGCATATGCTGATGAAAGAGCCTGGAGAGAATAAAATACATATGCAGATAAAAGAGCACAGGAGACCCGAAACAAAATGGAATACGGCTCGCCACAAGAAAAGAGGTCAGAAAGTTGCTTACTCCTCAGCGATGGATGGTTGCTAAGCACGCCAAGAAAGGCAAACAAACAGCCAGTGCAATTACCACCTAGGTAAGAGCATCCCTGACCACGAATGGCAGGTCACAGTCATTGCACACAGCTCCTTACACCCAGTCTCTGAGTAGCAACCTGGTACGACTTGCTATACCACACTAAGCTGCCTCATGCCGCCATATTGCCTACTTTCTTGTCCATGGGTCCAGTGGCCAAGTCCATGAGCCAATCCTGCATCTTCTGAGCTACAGGGTTGTTCACCTGCCCGTTGACGCCAAACCTGTGCACACGGCCAACGAGGCGCTAGTTGTGAGTCAGAGCTGGAGCAGGGACAATGTAGGGTTGCACCGTCTTTTAACAAGTGCACCTCCCACTGCAAAGGACCCTGAGAGGTGTGAAGTCAACTACCAGCAGCACGCCGGCCATGATGGGTGGGTGGCCCATAATGATATCCTTGCACCAGAGCCCATCACAATATCCTTGCACTGGACTAGGGCAGGGTGCATGCTGACACGGCCCAGCAGCAGATTGCCGGTCTGCCCTGTGCATGGGCAACGCAGCTGGGCCTCACTTGGTGCGCCGCACGCCCTCAAGGCAGTCCCGCAGAGTCACATTGTCCTGGTCCTTGCGCGCGGCGAGTAGCGCTGACTCGTTGACCACGTTGGCCAGCTCCGCGCCGGAGAAACCTGTGTGTGGTTGCGGTTGCAATCCAGGGCTGAGGCTTGAGTAGCACAGGCAGGGGCTGCGCAGTGTGAGCGGCACGAGTCAGGCGCAAGCGGTCTTGGCGCAGGCACAACTGGCCTTGGTGCAGCCAGCGCGAGCCGCGTGTCGGGCGCCTTTCTTGGGCCATGAACAAGTGCAGTCACGGAGTGAGCCAGCCTGCATCCACCCCATGCCCCTGTGGGCTGCTGGGTAGGCCTCCCCAGCTGCTCTTTGGGCATGCTGCAGATACACGCAGGCGCGGTCGGCCTGCCAGCCCCGACCCCAGTGGAGCCTCGGACAATGAGCATGACAGCACTTGCGCTGATGCCTTGACAAGTTCATCATCCCATGGGCTTGGTGCACCACCACGCAACCTGTAGGCCAGCAAGCGCACGCCTGCAGCCACCCTGGCCAGCTGAGTTGCAGGTGAGCGCGCACCTGCTGTCACCCTGGCCAGCCGAATGGCCGCCTCTGTCTTCTCTTCGGCAGATGCCATGGGGATGCCCCGCAGGTGGACATTCAGAATGTCCCGCCGGCCGGCCTCATCTGGCAGCGGCACTACAACCTGCAGGGACGCAGAAGAGCAGGCGGTACGGCCATGGCCTGAGAGTGTCCAGGGTCTAACACACACGCATGCTGCACAGCAATCAAAGCCCCTAGTAGCACCCAGCTGCTGCAGCTCCATCTCGTGGCTGCACCATGGCAACATTGGATGGGATGAGTTGCATGGGGTGCAATGCAGACAACAACAGCTCATGCGCGTGTGTGCATGAGCCAAACGCATGCAGCTGATAACCAATGCACGCGCCAGCATGGAGCAGCAGGGGCCGCTGAGCAGTTAGCGCCTCAACTTGTTCCGTTTTGCTCTGCGCAGAAATGCTGGGAACAGCACGAAATCACAGTCAGCTAGGCCTGCACAAGCATGGACAAGAGCCTAGCTTGCAAGGGATTCAGGAGGGTGCTGTGCCAGTGCCTGAACATCATGAAGCAACGCGCACCCCACACCTTCCGGTTGATGCGCCCAGGGCGGAGCAAGGCTGGGTCCAGGACGTCTATGCGGTTGGTGGCAGCCAGGAACAGCACACCTGCCATTCAAATCGCGCGTCTCATTGGTATGCAGGTATACATGCAAGAACAAGCTGAAGCCCATTGGCATTGCGAGTCATTGTGGCAGCTGAAGCCTGTCATGGTGGCTGACGATTTTTTTGTTGGGGGGTGTTGACAGAGTTAAGATGGAATTGGAGTGTGTTAGGTCAAGCGCCCCAGGAATTGAGGGCAAGGACTCTGAGTGAAGCAAGAGTGCAAAGAAGAACACTTGTACACACGTCGTGAGCCAACTCGTCGTCCACCTTAGCTGCAGCCATGCCACTTCATACACAGCATGCAATGGTTCCATGCACACTGAGGCCTGAGAACCGGCTTCAAGATAAATTTAGAACCCACAGACCACACTTTCAGAGCTTTCCATCGTCCATAAGCTGCACACACCTTGCCGACCCTCAAAGCCATCCAGCTCTGTAAGTAGCTGGTTCAACGTCTGATCCCGCTCATCATTGTAGCCCAGTCCTCTTTTAGCGCCCACCTGAAATGCAAAGCAAGTGACAAGGAAATGCATGTCGGGATGCGCAGAAACTGCTTAAGCAACAGTTTAAGCCAGTGTGTCAAGCATGCTCATGTGCCACTCATTGAAGATAAGAACGATGGACGAAGCAAACAGACTGCCGCCAACTTGACTAAAATGCAACAGCTTCTGCAACATGGATAGGCCTACGTATTGGCTGACACGATGTCTTGACAACAAAACAAGATTGCCATATGAAGAAAATGGCTCTTCTTCGCAAGATTTGGAACATAATCTTGCCATGGCATGCTTGCAAAGCACCCATTGCTGTCTGTGCAACTGATGATGACGTATGGAAATCTTAGAGTTTAACACCATACAGTATGACTCCATACTAAATTTCTGTTTGTCCATCATCAAATCCTTTGTCCCTCTAGATGCGCTAGCACATGCGCATGTGTGCTCGCATCCAGGTTCACCTACCGCATCCAGCTCATCGATGAAGATGACGCATGGCGTAGCCTTCCGTGCCTCAGCAAACAGCTCACGGATCCGCGCAGCACCTCGGCCGACAAACAGCTCCACAAACTCACTGGCGCTGACAGCCAGAAACGGAATGCCTGCCTCGCCAGCCACCGCTTTGGCTGTGATGAAACCACAAATCCGGGTGGAATAAGTGTCAGATGGATGCCATCTGGTGCTGAGGCAGTCTACTTGGAGAGATGTTTGATCAGGCTCCGTGCAATGGACGTTAGGAAAAGTCGTGCTAATTGTTGACTGTTCAACGTGCTTGAGAGGAAAGCAAGAGAAGAGGCTTTTTGCAAACTGTGCACCCTGCTGGCGCCGTACATATTCACATCCTCTAGATGAGATGATCATGCGCGAGTGCATGTAGTTGCAGGTACAGCTTTCAACAACCAAAGCTGCAGCAACCAGGCAAGTAACGGCGCGAGTAATGCTGATGCATGCTGCACTCTGTAGCTTGCATAGACTCACCCAGCAATGTCTTGCCCGTCCCTGGAGGTCCACACAGCAGCACGCCTGAAGGCATCTTCACCTTGAGCTTGGTGTAAGAGGATTTCGCTTTCTTCATCACATTTACCACTTCTAATAACTCCTCCTGCGCAACACATGCCGCATACAAGGTGCATTAACCCTTCTGACAGCTTGCACAGCAGTGGGGGAAGCAGCCGCTGCGACAGCAGCAGCAGCAGCGGTGCAAAGGTGCATGGACCTGTTGTACATTCCAATGAGGCGAAATCACATTGAATCACGCAGAAACAAGACCTGGAGAGCTCCCACCTTGATGGGCAACTGAGAAAATAGCTCCAGGACATGCCCCTGGACATGGCTCGGCTCTTTGCACCCTTTTGATGCACACCGGGTGTGATGTATGAGTGCCATACAGGGACTCATGTCGGTGTTGCACCTCACCTTGGTTTCAGTGTCTACGCCAGCCACCTCACCTCTGCAGCGTCTATGCCAGCCACATCAGCTTAGCAGTGTCTACGCCAGCCACCTCACCTTAGCAGCGTCTATGCCAGCCACATCAGCTAAGCAGTGTCTACGCCAGCCACTTCACCTGAGCGGTGTCTGCGCCAGCCACCTCACCTTAGCAGTGTCTACGCCAGCCACATCACGGAAGGTCGTAGACACCGCTTGCGCCTTGGAGTCACTCCGCCTCTTCCTGTTGTTGGCAGACCAGGGCCATGGAAATTGCACTTTCAGCTCAAAGAGCTAGCAGACAAGTCTGTCTGCCACCACGTGATAGGCAGTGGTAGGTTGACCAAAGCCTCGACCAGAACCAGACTTGATTCTTTAGGGAAGCAAGTTCAGCCCGCTTCATTCCAGCTCGGCATGCACGTTGCCACACAGCGCAGACGAGCACCCACTTGGTTCCGTTCCGATCGTCCAGGATGCGCCGCACAAGGAAGAACAATGGGGTGAGCGGTATCCAGAGGGACAAGGCCGTGAGGAACACGTTGGCTATGGCGGAGGTGAAGCTCTGAGGGGGCAAATTGTTGCAGGCACGCACAGCAGGCTGGCTATGACTTGCAGGATTGGGACTTGACTCCAGAGGCTTTGCTGACCTTGAGATATCATCAAAACACTCTTTTTGCCTTCTAGCCCCACAAGCATTCCAGCATGCTGCTCTCCATCCAACCGCCCTTTATTTGGCCCTCAACCCATTGTTTCCATCTCTTAGGTCAAGCATCTGTATGTGGCTGATTGGAGCTAAGCTCCTGTACCAATGCTTGACCTTGAAGGAGGAAAAAGGTCCGAGCTTCAAGAAGGCAAGCAGCAAACAGAAAGTGTGAGCATTGTGAGAGCTGATGGGGGCCCCGTGGAGTCAGGAGGGAACAATGTCTGCCACTTTTGCAACCAATTGGCATTTCCTGTCCGCTTAGGCGGCCAAGGCACAGCTTACTTAGGAGAGCTGCCACTTCACAAATGAGCCGCGCATCCTGCCCATGTGCTGTTGTAATCTTACTCTGCATGCCATGCACATCACCTTTTGGGCCAACATCTCACTCATGAACTCTTGTACAGCTCAGGCATAGACCCACGCACCTGCTTCAGGACACCAAACTCCACCCCTGATGCCAAGACTTTGGAGGCCAGAAGATAATCATTCCTATCTGCTAGCTTGACGACAAACTGTGCGTGCAAGAAGGCAAGGGTAGCACTGAAGGGCCGAGCCATGAGGATTATGCAGTAAGGTACTGCGGGGGATGTACAGCCTCATAACAACTGCTAGTGGCTCCCGAGAGATAAACGCAAGCTGCACGAAAAAGGGGGACGCACGAGTGTACATGAAAACCACACCCTCCTCATGCGGGCCATATAATCCCTTTTCTCTTGCGCGGCCAGAGATTCACCTGCTTCTTGAACTTAGACGGCGCGCTGCTTGAGCTGGGAGCTTCAGCAGCAGCTGGCGCAGCAGAAGTGCTGGCTTCCGCCGTTTGTAGGATGTTGGCTGTGCTGCTACTGCTTGGAGCACTGGTCTGGCTGCTGGCTTGCGCCAGGCTTGTCATGGGTGCTGCTGCCTGTGCTGCAGGCTGACCACTGGTGCTAGTGCTGGGTCCAGCAGAAGCAGTTGAGCTCAGCTGTGAATTTGATTGCAGCTCGAAGTATAAGCGCCCCGTCCCACTTTCCAACCGCGCTGCCTTTACTTTCTTGGCATCCAGCAGCGTCACAAACTGAGAGTACAAGACCTGGAAGGATGCCCAACATACCATGGACATGAGGGAAGGTAGGGGTGCAGCTACAAACGTGCTGCAAGTCAAGGAAAAAGCTTACATTTGTCAATCTTTGCTCTAAACCCAGTGGCTCCTGGACATGGCAGAGCAAACGCTTTGGCTGCCCTGGACAAAAAGGCATTGCTGTGGTCACATCAACCAAAAAGGCTTCTGTGCGCGCATGTGTGCCAGTCCTGCTTAAGGGATGGCTCAAGCTCAAGGCGATAGCGCATCTTGGAAGACCGCCATTGGCAATCCAGCTCATGTTGGACACTGCAAAAGGATCCTTATCCTTTCAACGCGGCACAACCCAAACTTGGATGGTACTGACAGATGCCACGACAAAGCCTTCCTAAGGCTGGAAATCACAAGCAAATCCCCCGGCTGGCCACACGCACCTCCTTGGTGGTAAGTCTGTTGCGGGAGACAAAGACCTCGCGGCTCAAGGCCACAAGCATGAATATTGCAGATATGATGATCAAGCGAATCAGGCGAAGGAAGTTGGGGTTGCCCAGCCCCTTGCCTGGAAAGGGATTGGGAGCAAACAAATGAGTGAGGAAGAGTGTGCCATTGCGCTTGCCTGGACTTTTTATGTTTCCTCTTTTTCAATCTTCCATGCTGCATTTAAATCTTACACTGCTCAAACGAGTGCTGCTCTATCACTTGGAACAAAGTGCAACCCTGTGAAGACCATCATCACAAAACATCACAGGCTGAGTGATACTGCTGTACCTTCCGTGAGGCCCGCTGCCCAATTTATTGGCCCCTGCAGGCGCTGGCGAAGCCATGACGGATCCTTGCGTTGGTCATCATTACTGCCTTTTCCGCTTGAGCTGCTGGTGGGCACCAAGGCACTTTCGCTCGGGTCTTGCTGAGGGCCTGCAGGATGCATAAAAAGTCAGTTGCTCACGATGAGTTGGTGGCCTGCCCGTCTGTTGCATGCAGTAGAACACAGTGTCGGGAGAGAGATGGAGAGAAGTAGCAGAGCAGTGCCGCACGACTGGCTCAAGGCACTGCGCAAAAGAAGTGCGCCTGCAGGGATGCCCACCACCAGAGTTTTTTGGTCCAGAGTTGCTCCCATTCTGTTGTTTGTGGCTGGAAAATGTGAGTAGGAGGGAGGCAGCTCGCCTTCTCGCTGTCAGGCATCCAGGTAGCTGTAAATATCTGTTCACGGGCTGTAAGGGGCTCCTGCCTTGCATTGCTGACAATGGTTGGCCAGGTTGGAACAGCATGCCGAGGTGTCTAATAGAAAGGAAACTTATCACATTTAAGGAATTCTTTAAAGAGTCGGGTGCTGATTAACACAAGCATTTTCAGTCTGCTGGGCACTACTCCCAACGCATCTATAATCTAGAACACTTTTTTCAGGGCGCTTGTGTGGTTAGCGTCTTATTGATCTGTGCAGCTGCCTCTGCGGCAAGATGCTCAGCTATGATCGCATCGCGTCCAGCGCCCACTGCTCGAGCAGCAGCAGCACTACCAGCAACAGCAGCAGCAGTAGCAGCAGCATGAGCAAATGCAAATTCGCCTCACGGCAGCAGGGGCAACGGCCGCTGCTCGGATGGTGGCCTCTGGCACACAAAAAGGTGGTATCTCGTCCCCTGGCGATAGCCCGCGCAAGCGAAGAACAGCAGGAGCAGCAACAACAACAGCCAGCAGATGGGACACTCCAAGGGAATGGCCATAGCAAGAGCCTGGTGCAGACGCTGGTCCGCAAAGGCAAGAGCGGCCAGGAAGAGGTCGTGCCCCCTCTGGACGAGACCACCCAGACAACCGCAGGCGTATTAGAGGTGTGTGAGTCAGTAATTATCGTGCAGCACGTCTCGACATTTCTTGCCGAGGCCGCGCTGAGTTGGAAGCACACGAGCCACGTTTGCATCACTGCCTGCACAATTGAATGACTTCAGCTCTTCTCACAGGGTGCACCCTCTTCTCCGCATGTGTGCAGACTGATGGGGGCAGCATTCGCACGCAGTTCATTGCTGAGACACTGCTGCCCACGCGCCATGGCAAGCTCAGACTGCGCGGCTACAAACACTCGGTAAGGGGCAGAGGAGGAACATGTGCGCGCGCATACATGCCGGTACAGGTACCCCCAGGCCTCTCCCCACTTACTGACACAGGCTGTATCCACTCGCTTTGGAGCTGCACTTCCACAGCCAGTCCCACGGATAGAACGCACCTGTAACGTGCGCGCAGGTGGATGGGGGCCTAACATTCACAGAGCCCACGGCCATTATTGCTGGCAGTGTGGAGGGCAGGGAAAATGTGAGACAATTAGTGCAACGAGTCTGCCCGCTTTTTGGCGGATGCTGTGGCATGCCTAGTTGCACGCGTAGCATTTCTAGAGGAAGTTGGGCTATGAGGGGGTTGCACCCTGCATGTTTAGCTCTGCTGCGGGTTTGCTGAGCATTGTGTTGTGCTAATGCGCAATAAAGCTATCATGATTTGGATCATTTACTCATTGTTGTTTCTTTCACACCTGCCTTGAACTTATCAGGTGCCGGTGCGAGTGCATGATGCCTGCTACACGTCAGGTGAAAATGGGATGCCCTTTACTTGCTGAAGAGCGCCATGTTATGTCTGGAATGCAGTGTTGCAACCTGGCTTGTGTCTGCCCATCAGGCTTGGTTGATAACGAGAGGGCCCAAAATCTCACATTTAACATGCACAATGTTTTCCGAGTAATCAATTGGGGCAACAAGCATAATGATGTGTTTAGGGTGCAGAGAATACAGTGAAAAGATTTTATGTGACCAAGCCTGTTGCCGAATTTGATGGAAGTGTGTTGATTTTCATCCAACCCTGGGATCTGCCAACAAGCAGGAGGTGCTCTCAGTTCCTTTGCCGATGTCCTCACTTGTTTTCACTGTGCCATGATCCTTGCAGCTTTAAGTTAATCAAATGTCTTCAGTGAAGATGCTTTGCGCAATTCTCCCCTCACACCCTTGCATCTGTCACTTGTGGCGTCGTCACACTGCTCCTCACGCCTGCATTCAGGCTACACTGCCCTAGACTCTTCCACTTCACAGCACCACACTCATGAATGCCAAAAACTTTCCGGTACGCGCAGAGGTGCTGGGATCCTTGAAATGTGACTGCGCTGACCAGCTCAACCTTGCGCTGGGCTTGATCACTGAAAACCCGCCCGGCATGGTCATCTACCTTCAGCAAGAGGGCAGGGGAATAGGTCTAGCAAACAAAATCGCCGCCTACGCCTTGCAGGTGTGTTCAAAGATTTCATGAGCAATCCCCAAGCATAGATGCAACTTGCATGGTGTCGGCTGGTGAAGTGCCGGGTGTGTTAGTCACAGCCTGATTTGCACAGCTTTATTTGTGCTTGTCCATTTGGAACAGGCGCACCATAGCAACCTGCTGCCAGCCTAAGTACCCTTCTTTTACTGCTGCTAACAGCAGAAGGGCCGCCTTGCACAGCTTATCATGGCTGCTGCCAAGGTGCCCTGTATCAGCCATTCTAAGACGTGGTGCGTGCTTCACCCTTCTCTTGTGTGCAGGAGCAAGGCCTTGACACTGTGGACGCAAATCGAGCCCTGGGTTTACCAGATGACTGCCGCGAGTACACATCAGTGCGCAACATCCTTTGGGGTCTTGGCATCAAAAGCATCCGGCTCATTGTAAGTGTTTGGGCCTAGTGCATCATGCTTCAGGAGAGAAAAAATGACAGTTTAGCGCGTTGGGTTTATAGAAATGCAGAATGTTTCAAGCGTATAAAACATTCAGCTGTGAATGTTACCTCCTAGCATCTACAATACAACACTTCATGTCTCTGTTACTTATATTCATTGCCCAAGATACTCAAATGCTGTCTGCTCTGCAGACAAACAATCCACGGAAGATAAACGAGCTGACAAGCCTCGGCCTTGTCATCAATGGGCGCATCCCATGCATCGCTGAAACCAGTAATGAGCACAATGAGGTATGCAAGCGCCTGGAGGGTTTGTTTCATGTCCATATCATTGTGGACATCGGTTGTTATTTCAATTCCGGGGAGATATTGAAGTCCATGCTCGCCTTCCTCCTTAATATTAAAGCTGCTCTGAAGGCTTCAAGGACAAAAGTTGTGATGCCAAATAAAATGTTCGGTCGTGTGCATTGTTGGGAAGTGATTACCTGCATGCAATTCACAAGGACTTTCAGGATGCTATATGTACGGACAAAAGCTTGAAAAAGCTTAAGATCGTACCTTGGGCTTACAAATTTAGAGGTGACGAGTGCTACCAACTGCTTGCTTGTGTGTTCTACCTGTATGCAGCAATGTATGTGCATCTGATATTGTTCTTAGTGTGCAAAATGCATGTGTTATTTTGCTGCCCCTGCAGGAGTATCTGCAAGCAAAGCAAGCACGCATGAATCACTTGTTTGAAGTTGGAGAGTCTTGCTTTTGGAACCATCAAGAGGGGGGGGTCTCACTACCTGCGGCTTCACAGGCTCAGGGCAGCAGAACTGGTGCCAAAGTGCAGCTGCCAGACCTTGGTAGTTCTAGTGTGTCGTCCCAACAGCAGCAGGCTGCAGCAGCTGCAGCAGCAGCAGCAGCAGAGCAGATACTGATGGGTGGGTCAAATGGACGCAGTAGCAGTCCATCAGCGCGGTAGCTCTAGTGTCGAGTTAGGTCAAGTTTGGTGAGATCTTGTTGCTTACTTTCGGAGCTGGAGACCGGCTATCCATAACGCGCAAGGGTTTCTAGGCTCAGGAACACCTGTTTGAAGTGCGCCCGCTTATGACTTGGGCCAAGGGATCATAGCATACCTCATGGCTATGGGCAATGCTCGCGATTCATGCTTGCTGAATTTTGCTCCTTGTTTCTCGAGACATGAGCCTGACAGAGTCTCTGTGGACAGAGTTTTTGAGAGACAGCCCCAGAGGCAATCCTCTTTGACTTACGCACACAAGTTTTGAAGGCAAGTCATGCCATCTTTATATGCGCCATTGGCAGATGCTTATCAATTCATCCCTCTTATTATGTTTACCATCAACTTGAAGGAAAGAAGACCACAACATCATATGAAACTCCTGAGGGGTAATCCTGTAGGCGTGTATGAAGGGGAAGGCTTACAGCTGGTGCAAGTTACAAGTTAGGATTAACCACTAGCCTGGCGGTCTGGCTGACTGCCTGTCAAAAAGTAATCTACCGTAGGTACGTCTGGCAGACGTTCTCTTGAGCGTTCTCCCCACCTTCAAACCAATCAGGAGAGGTCTGCTGGCTTGTCTGCCCGCAACCCTCCTGATCCTCACTGACTGACCCCCCCTTTTCTTTTCTGGTGAAGGGGCTTTTCTTCCCGTGGCCCCTTTTCCTTACTTGATGTGAGGAGCTTTTTGCAGCTTGCGTAGTTTTTCTTTTCTTCTTTTTCTTTCTTTCGAGATGAAATGGCGGAGTTTGTTGTGCCGCCGTTTCAGGTTACATTCCCATGCGCTGAGAGTTGAGACAAGAAGCTGGGAACATCACGATGGTGCCTGTGATAAGTGTGGCTTGCAGGCTATTCAAGATGAGAAACACACACTTTTCTTGTGCCGTTGCATGCAAATGTGTTCGCTGAGGCTTCAATATGCAGACTTGTTTCACGATCTCCCTATGGCTCACAAAATTACTGTCAATCAGACTGGAGCTTTTTATTTCTCTCAAGC
>LKMJ01002555.1_pt1 | contig 16768 bp, 22 predicted proteins | sample 643391 | NCBI WGS metagenome assembly LKMJ01 (sample SAMN04112250, study PRJNA286221) | soda lake metagenome | biome: soda lake; feature: Kulunda Steppe; material: water; isolation source: sample PL-Br10 brine of Picturesque Lake | place: Russia: Kulunda steppe | collected 2010-07
GTGCGAGGGAGTGGGGTGTGCGAGGGAGTGGGGTGTGCGAGGGAGTGGGGTGTGCGAGGGAGTGGGGTGTGCGAGTAACTGGTGTGTGTGAGACTGGGGTGTGCAAGTGAGTGGGGACAGTGGGGTGGATGAACAGTCGGGGAGGGGGTGCAAGTGGGCATGCGTGCGTGTGTGCATACACCCTCGCGGTGCATTCATGCAGTTTTGGGTAAGTGCTGGGAGTTGGATGCAGGAGCTCTTGTGGGTGGCGTGCAGCAAGACCCGTAGAGTGTCATGCAGTAAGACATGCAGCAAGACCCGTAGAGTGTCTTGCAGCAAGGCATGCAGCAAGACCCATAGAGCGTCATGCAGCAAGACATGCAGCAAGACCTGTAGAGTGTCATGCCAGACCCTTGTGGACGGCGTGCCTTGTGCTTGCCTTGTGGGCAGAGTGTGCTGCTGGAGCTCTTGTGGGCGGCGTGCTCTTTACTTGCCTTGTGGGCAGAGTGAGATGCTGGAGCTGTTGTGGGCGGCGTGCTCTGTGCTTGCCTTGTGGGCAGAGTAAGATGCTGGTGCTGTTGTGGGCGGCGAGCAGCAAGGCCTGCAAGCAAGCAGCTGTGCCATGCTTGGCTGGCATGCTGTGCAGACCCATGCGTGTGGAGCGACGCCCTGGAGCTGAGCAACGCGCTGTGCTGCGAGCTGGCGCTGGGCGGCGGTGGTGGCGCGGCGGCGGCAGCGCACTACCTACTGACGGCGGTGGTGGCTCCAGGTGAGGTGGCTGCCTCGTAGTGGCTCCGAGTGGGGTCGCTGCCTTTTTAGGCGCTTTGCCCATGGACTTGCAAGTGGTGGTGGGTGGTGCTTTGCCCATGGACTTGCAAGTGGTGGTGGGTGGTGCCTTGCCCATGGAGCTGCCAGTGATGGCACTCTGCTCATGCAACGGCCAGTGATGGTGCTGTGCCCTGTGGGATTACGAGTGATGGTTTTCACAGGGCCGGTGATAGCTGCACGCATATGGGGCTTCTACTGCGATGCCTGGCCCATGGTGAAGACGTGCACTGTGTAGCATTGGTCCACAATGTGAGTGGCATTGGTCCACAACGTGAGTGGCTTTGCGCCAACCTTCTTTCGCCATGCAGCCAAATTGCTTGTCCTGCAGGCCGTGCAGCCGCAGCTGGCGAGCGCCCCATCTCCCCTTTGTGGGTGCACCACATTTCAGCACCCTTTTCTCTCAGAACAGTGGCTGCTGGCTGGGCCCATCTAGGCCTGGTCTCTCTGGCCTGCTCTATTCTTTGTGAACAAATTGCTCATCTGCTCACCTCCCTGTTCCTGTTGTTACAACTAGGCCTGTCTCCTGCTCATTCAGGGAACGACTTGACAGCAGACATGCTTGTGCATAGCCGTTCACTACATAAGCCGCCTCGGTTCAGTTGGAACCTGGGCACCCTCCCCTCCCCCATGCCACCCCCGCCCCCAAGACAAACAAGACCCAAACAGCGCATGCATGCAGGAACCGCGTTCTTCATGCCGCTGGCGCGCAGCGTCCCTTGCACTGTCAGCATGCATAATTCTGCATAAACTGTGCCCCCTGAGCTGCAGGCACAAGATCCCTTATGTGCTCCCACCCCCTGCGCACCTGACCGACCATGCACCCTCACAACACTTGCACCCCCTGCGCACCTGACCGACCATGCACCCTCACAACACTTGCACCCCCTGCGCACCTGACCGACCATGCACCCTCACGGCGCTCCCACCTGCGCACCTGGCCACCCGCAACACACAGGCTTTGAGGCCGCGGCATCGGACGCAGTGGATGGTATGCGCCTGCAAGGCGAGGGCCTGCGTGCAGAGGCAAGCACCGCGCAAGCGGCCCTGGAGGCAGCCGACATGGCAGGTGTGATCTGGGCTGGGCTGAACTGGGCTGGTGCTACTTTGGGGGCATACAAAGCTACTGCGGCTGTGCGGCAGGGAGATCGTGAAAGGCTGTGTTGGGGGACTGGGCGGCATCTGTTGCAGGGGACTTGCCTGGTGTACAGAGTGCAAAGCTTGTGCACATGGGTGCTATTGCAGTTGTTGGAATGCACAGAGCAGAGGTGAAGCAGGCTTTTGCGTGTGTGCACATGCACACGTATGCAAGTGCACGCACAAGGGTGTCAAGAGTCTGGGTGGGCGTGCGGCGAGTGCAAAGCGCATGTTCACCTGCTTTGCGCCATTGCTACAGGGGGGCATTCTTATCCGCAAGGGGGCCCATGGGTCAAGGGGCATGTGCCTGTGCATCAAAGGGTGCTTGACCGCGCGGTAGCACAGCCGCCCTTGTGTGGGCCCATGCATCGAGGTTCCATGCTTGTGGTACACGTCCTCATTCCCTGCATGGCCTCCATGTTGTTTGCTCACCGTGTTATTCATGGCATGCTAAGCAAGCGCCAGCTTACTGTTTACATTCATTGTTTCCACCTGACTTTCAGATCTTCCTCAAAAGTAATCTGACGTATCTGCATACCATGTGGCCATGCGCCGTGCTCCATATTGCAGCACATGCTCCCTTGCAACCCATGCTCACCATCGTGTGCACACATGGTAGAACAAAAGCATGCTCAGGGGCATGATCTTAATTACTTTAATTGATTGGTCTCCAGACTGTAGGCGCTGGCTGTGCTGCATTGCAAGTGACAAGCTCAACATGAAACCCACATGCACCACACGCAAGAGTGGCGCCCCTCATGCAAACGTGACCAATGGCACACCCCTGGCTGGCGTGCAGGGGATGCACAAGGGCGTGCAGAGGCAAGCGCTGCAGCAGACGCGGCGGAGGCAGCCCTTGCAGATCTAGAAGCTGTGGTGCAGCAGATCTCTGAGCTGCTGGCTGAGCTGGCGGGCTGGCGGCAGTTCTTCCTGCTGGACCGGCGCATGGCAGAGTGGGGCGAGCAGTTTGAGGGGCAACGAGGGGCGCTGCAGGTGTGGGTGGCGCGCCACCTGGAGCAAGTGCATGCCGATGCAGTGCGTGTGTACCTGTTTGTGTTTTTGCATGTGCTTGTGCGCAAGTCTGCATGCATGCATGCACGTGTACCTGTGCACATATGCTGGACTTGCTTCAGTTTAGAGATAGATAGGTGGTAAGGAAGATATGTAGATAACTAGATACAGTGTACAAAGATGGATGGATGGATATGAAGGTGGACCTAGCAACCTAACCATCTTGGGTGCACATGCTCGGATATTTCGGTTTTCCAGGGGCATCTTGGGCCAGCTCAAAAAGTGTGAACACATTTTTGCCGTCCATGGAATATGAGAGGTTTGAACACTTTTGCTCCCCAGCATGCATGCACTGAAAGGGCTGCAAGGCGCAACGCCCAGCTTGTCCTGCATCGCGCCTCACAAGCCTGGCAGGCGACAGCCCCTAAATACATGTGCTCCACGACGCTTATGCGTGTGTGCAGGCAACAGCCCCTAAATACGTATGTGCTCCACGACGCTAATGCGTGGCAGGCGACAGCCCCTAAATACATATGTGCTCCACGACGCTAATGCGTGGCAGGCAACAGCCCCTAAATACATATGTGCTCCACGACGCTAATGCGTGGCAGGCAACAGCCCCTAAATACGTATGTGCTCCACGACGCTAATGCGTGGCAGGCAACAGCCCCTAAATACATATGTGCTCCACGACGCTAATGCGTGGCAGGCGACAGCCCCTAAATACATATGTGCTCCACGACGCTAATGCGTGGCAGGCGACAGCCCCTAAATACATATGTGCTCCACGACGCTAATGCGTGGCAGGCAACAGCCCCTACATACATATGTGCTCCACGACGCTAATGCGTGTGTGCAGGCGGCTCCGGGCGCCAAAACGCACGAAGGGGCTGCACTGGCAAGTCAGGCAGAGGAGCTCCTCCATGACTTTACGGACCAGCTGGTAGGTTGGTGAAGAGGAGGCTTGGGGCCGGGCACGCACATCAGATTGGACCCAGTACAAGGCGGCGAGCGGCCCATGGAGGGCAGCTGTTTGTGTCCGCCCAAAGGGGGCCAGTCATGCCCGCCAACAGTTGACAGCTGGCCATGCATTCCCGCACATGGCTGTGGTCGTGCCCGCTTACAGATTACAGCTGGTTGTGCTGGCCAACAGGGGTCTTGATGTGCATGCTCACAGGGGGCCTCTGCCATGCAGCAGCGCCCGTGGGGCTTGTCTTGCCCTATAGGCCCTTCCCTCTGGAGCGCACACCGCGCTCCCCCCGCAATCACCATGGCATGCACCTGCAATCACCATGGCATGCACCTGCAATCACCATGGCATGCACCTGCACACAGTGTGACACGCTCACACCACCTGACTGCCAGGGAGGCATGCCCACCCACTGCAACCGTGCACACAAACAAACATGCACGCACGCACGTGCACCCACACCTGTGCCTGACATGCCGCGTCGCGCGCAGCTGAAGGGCGGCTGGATGGCAGGGGCTGGGTTGGCGCCTGCCGCCTTGGGACCCCTGGACCCACAGCATGCCCTGGGCACTTTGCCTGCCTGCTCCGTGGATCTTGTGGTGACGACCAGGCAGGCGGGCCAGGACGCCGGCGCCTCGCAGGCGCTGGCTGCGTCCAGAGAGCCCTTCCGGGGAGTCAAGGTGAGGGGGGAGGTTGGAAGTAAAGGTGAGGGGGGAGGGGGCAGCGCTTAGTGCGCACAGATGCGCAGGCGCCAGGAGGTGGGGAGGTGCCGCCCCAATTTGGTTGGGGCTGGGCTCGCTTTCAGGACTGCTTGCACCAACATGCTGCTCTGCTCTGCTTGGGGCCCTCCCTCTCCCAGATCTCCACCTTGCGCCCTTGTGCTCGGGACCTGCCCATCAAGCCCACAGACAGAAAAGGGGGGCCTTGCCAAGAGAAGCCCCTCCCTCATCCATGCCCAATTTTGAGCTGGGCGTGTGATTTTTCAGCAACGCTTCCAGACAGACAATCCCCCCCTCCCCCCCGGGGCCACCATCCCTTAACTCCTGCAAATGAACCCACCTACAGGGCGCAGAGCTGTACGAGCTGGAGACGCAGCTGCGCAGCGCCTTGGCCCCTGCCGTTGGCGCACAGCAGCAGGGCAGGGCTCTGCCGGCCCTTGCGGAAAGGGTGCAGGCAGCAGTGACCGCACCCCAGGGTGCAGACGGCTTTGTCACGGTGTCGCTTTCGTGCGCATTGGGGTCTACCAAGGTGGGTTGGGGTGCCTTTATTGGGGCAGTTGTTCCGTGCGCAGGCTGCTGCCATCAGGGCTGTAGGAGCTAAAAGGGCCTGTTAGGCATCCTTATGCGGGCGTGCTTGGGTTCAAGTGGGCGCCTGTGGCATTGGGGCTGCAAGGAGTGCAGCACTTGCTGCGGGCTCCGGTTCTAAAGGCCCTGACGTGTGTTGTGATCTGCAGCATGAGCAATGCTCGGGACACCTGCTGCATGGGCAATGCTCAGCGCGCCTGCCACAAGGGCTCTTGTTTGCAAGGTTGTGAGGCTAACCAAGCGGTGTCTGCGGCAGGCCCAACAGCTGACTTGACCACAGTGCCTGAGTCTGTCAGGCAAAGGTTGCTGCCTAGGGCCTGCATGTGCGTGCTCAAGCAATCGTGAGAGCCTGCTTGATTGCACTTGTGTGCATGACTGAAAGCACTCCATGTGTGGTTGCCGCGCCTACTTTGGAATTGATACGGGAAGCAGGCTTGCCAAACGAGGTGTAGGTCTTGATTTATTGATTAAGATTCGTGCAGCAAGCAGCTCCTTCTGCGTCTCCAGAGGGAGGAGGCAGCGGCACCAGCAAGAGCGCAGACCTGAGCAGCCTGTCAAAGCAGCATGCTGGCGCCACAGCGGATTTTGTGCACGCAGGGCTGCGCCCGCTTTCTGCCCACAGTGCACACCAGCCGCGGAACACACTAGCCCCAGTGCACACTAGCTGCGGTGCACACTAGCAGCGGTGATTCAGCACCCAGGGGTGAATACCCTACACTGTGCACCCGCTGCCCCGCAGGCGTGGCATGCCATGATAGATCTGGCTGCATCCGTGGTGCAGGGGTCGCTGCCAGGCATGCCGGAGGTGAGTGATGCAGCCACGTTTCTGCGGCTCGTTCCTCTGCACAGCTTGCTGGGACGGTGCTGGCAGTGGGATGAGATGCGGGACAGCCTCCATGTCCATGAAGCATTATGACGGACTACAGCAGCCAGGGTCATGAGCAGGCTGGTAACCCGGCATGCGTCTAGGGAGGCAGCTCTCTGGGGGCCTCCGACTTCCCTGTGCCTGGCATGCTGCAATGCGCATGAGATGCGCCATTGCCTGCGCCATGCACGCCGTGCTTTGCGTGCCTAAGCAATGTTTTGGTTATTCTTTTATGCAGTGGCACTGTGCATTGCATGGTCCCCTCTCCGACTCCAGCTTCCTCCCACCCTGCCCCTGCAAGTTCTCCCCCACTTTCACCCACCCTGCCCCTGCAAGTTCTCCCCCACTTTCACCCACCCCGTCCCCAGCTTCCACCCACACTGCCCCTGCAAGCTCCTCCTCCGCTGCCAGGGGGCCGCTTCCACATATTTGCTGATTGCTAGCCCTGCATCTTCCAGCTGCATGGGCACCGCTTTTGTTTCACTGGCTCGGCCATACACACGAGCCATTGATGTACTGTTTATCTTTGATCTAGATGAAGCTTGCAGGCCTGGTTGAGCTTATTAGGCAGCGGCAGCTTTGCCCTTGCTCCACCCTTACCCTGGATTAGTTGCGAGCACAGCTTCTGCTGGTAACACCTACCCAAGCTCAAGTTAAATTTCTGATTGTGGTTGCCCCGCAAAGCATGCCATGTAAACATACATCCCCCCATGGCAGGGTTGGACCTGAACGGTTTCAAACCCGAAAGTTTGTAAGTTTGGTTGCAGCTAGTCACTCCCAGCCTGGCCAGGCTCCCTCTCTTGCTTCAAGACAACCCGTGGGGAGAGACTCAACCAGCTTCAGGTTCCTCGCCCCGACCAACCTGTCCCGCCTTCACCCACGCGCGGCCTGCACTGCCCTCCAGGTGCACGTGGTGAACATGAGGGCCAGCCGGCCTGCTAGCCTGGCGATCTGCAGACGCTGCTGCTTGGGGCAGGTGAGGCACCAACTGGCGAATAGCAGCTTCCATGTCTGGCACCTTGCCAGTGCCCTGTGCTTGCACGGGCAAAGCAAGCACCGGGCAGGGCCGGCGCCTGCACTGGGTTGTTGCACACAGTGTACCAAAATTGTAGCACGGGGGTTGCGACTGGGTCCCGGGGACTTGCCTCTCCTTCCCAGTTTTCCTCAAAGTACCCTCCAAAACATTGCAAACCTTGCCTTCATGTACTCGGGCCTTCTGTGTACCTGCCCTTCCCACCAGCATGCACATCCGTGTGTATCTTAAGGAGCTCGCGCACCCTGCACGTGGCACCCCAGAGCTTTCCATTGCAACTCTGCACCTTCTCCTTGATTGATGTAAGGATTTCCACTGCCCACGCAGCTGTTCTATTCTCTTCTGCGGCGGCCACAGGTGCTGTCCCCTGCAGGTCCCCTCTTCACCTTTCACAGAACAGCCTGCCTGCTTGCGTACGACACTCTCCTCTCTATGCCTCTTGCTGCCTGGCCCACCTCCAGCATGCACCACCTCTGCACCTCCTCCATCCCACTCGCCCAAAAGGGTTCCCTCAGCGTATTTGCCTCACCCAACCCAATGACGATGCTCGGGGTCTGCCTGCCGGCCCCTGTATGCCTCAGCTATGCAACCCATCACCCAGGCATCCAAGGAATGCGATGAAGTTGCTGTGCCACTTGCGCTGTCCAGGCTATCATGCACTGCTGCACCCTGCGCCATGCGCTGACGGAGTTGGGCGGGGATGGCAGGGCAGGCGAGGAGCTGGCAGAGCTGCTGGCCACAGGCTGCGGAGTGCATGATGCAGGGGAGGGGCTGGCACGCATGCTGTCCCCTGCAATGCTCCAAAGGGTATTGCAGATGGAAGCAGACACGGCTGTCCAGGTGCTGTGGAACGAGCAGCAGCAGCGCCAGCAGCAGCGAGCAGTGTGACCAGGTGCAGCGCCAGCAGCAGCGAGCAGTGTGACCAGGTGCTGTGGAACGAGCAGCAGCAGCGCCAGCAGCAGCGAGCAGTGTGACCAGGTGCAAGTTACATAGTTACATAGAGAAGAAAGGCCTCCAGTCAAATCGACTGACTGCTAGCCTGTTCATAAAAAAGAGTTCATGACAGTTCAGTGTGACCAGGTGCAAGAGCCAATTGCCCCTCTGCTTGTTGGGCTACCTAGAAGACTTGGACTGCGTGCAGCTTGAATTTGGGACCAAAACGCTGTGTGCTCCTCTCTGGAGCAGCGAAATGCAATAAGAAGGTCACGCATGTCAAAGGCAATTGACCGTGGCTGACCTGGAGGGCCCCCTAGGTAGTTTGTTAGGGACTCCCTACTAGGTGGTTTGTGCCCACTTTCACTACGCTGATGTTTACCCCGCGGCTGCAGCCAAGATGCAAGCCGACAAGCTTAGGGCGAATCACCAGCCTGGTCTTAAAGCTGATTGGTTTGTAGCTGGTCATACCCAGCCAAATGGTCCATGGTGTCTTGGATGAATTGGCTGCTGTAAGGAAATTAGTCTGGTCGGGCAAGGCACGCAAAAGATGAGTGGCCTCCCCAGGAAAAGCCTGGCAAAGAGGAAGAAAGTGAAACAAATACCTCTCTCTGAGGGAGCACACAATCAAGGTGTACGTACAAGGTTACAATGGGTTATGACCTGAAGCCAGATGGGTTGACTGCTGGGCTTGCTGGTCACCTCCAGCCTTGCCAGAAAGATCCACAGTCTCAGAAGTCAAAAGAAGTGAATTGTATGTCTGCTTCAAGGTTAGATTAGGTTACAAAGCTGTACCTGCCAAACGAGGGCAGCTTAGCTGAGAGAAAGAAAGTCACATCCTTAGCACTGATGTTGTCAAAAATAAAAAAGCTCCAATGTCTCCAATATAAATTCTGTCAGCCATCATGATGGCAAAATCAGTGAATTGTTCCACATTATTGGAATTGTTCTGCAATTTCATTCTTGAATAGTACATTTCCATGCAAGGTTACAAGGTTCCAAGAACAGGGCCTCAGTCGAGTAGTTTGACTGTTGGCCTGCTTTAAAAGAACCGTAAAGGAGGTCCATGCATTTCCACAGTCCACATTCCATGCAAGAGCATCAATTGGTCTTTTAAATAGAGGACGTCTTTTTTTGTCCTGGACATCGGCAACATGTGTCACAGTGCCTGCCCATTATGGATTTTCCAACATCCAGTCTCAACTCTCAGGATGTGGGCACGCAAGCGAAGCTGAACAATTTTACGAAGCACATGCCTACTCAACTCCAGCTGTAGGTATCTAGGCAGCAAACAGGGCAGGCCCCAGTGCTTGGCTTGAGAGAGTCAGCATTGAGGACCTGCCTATGGGTGGCACTATTGGAGGACAGCATGCAGTTGAACTGAATAGCAGCTTTTTGCCTATAAGGTTTTCAAGGTTTACAAGATTGAGGCCTTCAGTCAAGAACTTTGTAGCAGCTCTTTGCCTATGAAACTACAGACTCTGACCTCGGAGGTTCATTCTCACACTCACGCAGCACAGCCCAATTAAGCGCAGACCCCTTCACACATCGTGAGACCTTTAAATCATTTTTTCACATCGAGGAGGTCCTACATTCATCACTTATGTCAAGAATTATGCGTGCCATAGGCTGCTGCAAGCATGGGTCAGGCTGCAGCATCTAATGAAAAAGTAACGCTGAGTCAAATTACATAAGTCACGCCAAGGTATCTGAACGCGCTCTAAATACCTGTGGGAACCCATGTCTGCGGGGTTTGTTAACACCAGCTTTGCATCAACCCAAGGTCAGGAATAGAAGCAAGCTCTGTGCACTTAGTGCGAAGTGCAACTCTAACACGGTCTGGCCCCATCTTGCAGTCAACATCAGAGCCACCACGCTTACAGCCAAATCGCTGTATTTTTATTCTATCAATTCCATATGGAGCCTAATCAAGCAAAGCATCTGCGATGAAAGCATGCCATTCGTACATGCTATTCGTACGTGCATATATGTATGCAATATGCAATTACTATGCAGTTCTTATGACAAATTAAATTCATGAGCGTGAAGTGTCCTATTTTTGGCAGCAGTATGGGTGAATACCCCACCCTGCTGATCTTTGCACGAGAGGATGCACCAGCTGTACAGAATGCCTGTGTGAATCACCTGAGAAAACTGAACTTGCATATTATCCCTCCCACTCTTGCACCCTCGCCGCAAGAGCTGGCGGCTGCGGACGCTTTGTTGCTGGCAGGCTACGGACCTTCCGCTCCCAGCCGCAACCAGGTTCAGGTATTGAATTTTTGCAGCCGCTATAGCTGGTCATGTCCAAGCTGAGATGGCGTTGTCTCGTGATCAAAAACTTCATATCCTGCGCAGGAGGCATGGCCATTCATGTCCAAGCTGAAATGGTGCCACACAACATACACGGGAAAGAAGCAGCTCAGCTTCCCAGAAGCAATGCACAGCAGTGTGATTATAACAAATTCAAAGGTAGAAGTACCCATGATCAATGGTATAATGTTCGTGATCTGAAGTAGAAAATGAACAGCCAATACACATTGCAATCTCTTTACATCATTGTATGCTGGGTGATGATTTCTTTATCAAATACAGTACAGTGGAAACATACAGCACGACAAAGGTTGCTGCAAAGTTGCTACCTCTACACCGTAGCACACATGTCACATGTGACATACGGAATGCAATAGAGGCCAGACCCGTGGATTCCCTGCCCAGATTACTTCAAAGATGGCACACAATTGTACTCGTTAGCACGTGTTTTCATGTGTAAGTTTGTATTACCCACCATGCAGGGTGTTTACAGTGATAGCCTTGCTGAGTTTGCTCTTGCAGCATGCAGCTACTTTGCCAAAGATCTTCCACGTTTACAGCGGGCCAAGGCTGACAAGAAATGGGACCCATTTGAGGTCGAAGAGCTTAGAGGCAAAACCTTTGGTGTTGTTGGGTGAGTATGCAAGCTGTACTTGTATATGCACGTGTACATGTATATGCATGTGTATCCATGCATTTGCACGGCGTTGGGTGCCGACGCTCAGAGGAGCTTAAGAACCTGCTCATCCTTTCTTTCACGTGCACAATCTGCAGATACGGCAGTATTGGTCAGGCCTGTGCTAAGCTGGCACGCGCTTTGAAGATGCATGTGGTAGGCTTCCGGAGACGGGCAGAGCTATCACAGCAAGACAAAGAAGAGGGTCTGCTGGTGAGCACTGAGCACTGCTCTTGAAAAATTGATGACAAATCGCACATTTCTCTGGCGCACCTTGTCGGTAAATAGGCAACATTTATGAACCTTGGTCTCCAGCTGCTTGATGGGCAAGAGGCACCAGGTAGGTCTAGAAGGAGGAATGGGTCAGCAAAGTCCAGATAAGGATCAGGGTTACAAGGGTAAGGGTGAGCTGCATGGACAGGGATAGAGCTTCCAGAATTTTCATCACAGGGGAGCAATTGAGCTCTTACACAGCAATTTGAGCTAATGACTTGTTTCCCTCTGTTTGCCTCAGGATGCAATTTATACGCCTGGCCAGCTGAACAATCTCATGTCAGTGTCCGACTATGTTGTCTTGTCTACCCCGTACACGCCCCAGACAGACAAGGTAGGGCCTGGTTTTTACGCCTGCTCACAGCAGAGACCATGTATGCATCTACTTGACACGGTAATGGATGCAATTTGTAATTAATTAGGCATGTATGAAACATGGCCATGTCATGTATGTTCATGAAGCACCCAAAAGAAAACCAAGTTTCACCTGCAAAAAGCAACCATTTGCTTAGCTCAATGAGGATTGCGTGAGTATCAAATATTAGGTTGCTACAGAAGCGTTAATCTTGTCCTCTCAATTTGCTGCGTGTGCAGCTTGTTGATTCTGCTGCATTAGCAGCCATGAAGCCAAATGCAGTATTCGTCAATGTTGGTCGTGGGAGGTGTGTCGATGAGCAAGCATTGATTCAAGGTCAGATGAGGAACGCATGGTCATGTGGTCGTGGATGATGCATGTCCTGTGATGCACTGGATGCGTGTTCAGATTTGTGTTTGCGCTGGTCCGCCACAAAGCTACAGCGCTCACATGGCATGCATGTGTAAGACCATGTGTAAGACCATCAAACTACAGCTTAAACTCCAGCTTTTATATGACCATTACCCATTTCTACATGCTGAAGCACACGAGATTGCTTGGGGTGTGAGATCATCCTTGTTTCTACCCCTGCCTATGAAATAAAAGAGTTCCTGCATGCTTGAATGGGCTTTTAAACAGTCAGTGACACTGACTGACTAAAGAGCAAAAGCTGTATTTCTAGGCTACTTTTCAGGTCCTCTTTCCAAAACTTTTTCTGGCTGGGCCCGGCAGCTGCATTCTATCCTTAAATTCCATGCCATCATACCAGTGATGCCTTTTACTCACTGGTTGTCCCCACAAACAGCCCCCCGAAAAGTGTCTCACCCACCTCATCTTGCTCTTTGCTCTCCTGTGTCCCTTGAGCACCCCGGACCTGATTTATGTCCCAAGCGTTGAGCTTTGCTGAGAATTTGGCATCCAGGGGCGCTGTGCGTGGTGTGTAGCTTAGAGGCTGTTTTTGCACCCATTTTGGCAGGAAAAGGTGAAATTTCCTGGGTTGCCCCAAATGACCAGAACTCCAGGCTTTGAGCTGGTTTAGGTCGACAAATAATGCTGCAATGTCAATTTTTGCATTGGGGGCTGGGAGAACTTGCTGGTGAAATACAGCAAAAGAAATTTGGAGAACGGGAGGTCTCTTGTCACTCTTCACCAGCTGCAGCTTTCCCAGAGCGTTAACCCCTTAACATTCAAGGCAAATTAGGATGGTACTACTGAGCTTGAATGTGGGCAATCGGTGGCCTGGCTAATTCTTGGTGAATTGTTTCCTGTGTGACGCGGGGATGCTTTTTCCCCATTTTCCCCTAACTTTGCTGTCCCATCGGAATTTTGACCCTCAACTCACAACACCCTAACTTTGCTGTCCCATTGGAATTTTTGCCCTCAACTCGCAACAGAGTTTCGTGCAAAGGAATGATGATCCTATGAATTGCATTGGTGCACCGTTTGAAGAATTTCTTATACTCTTGGCCACACATAGGCCCCCACGCCCTCTTTTAAGCACAGCCTTGAAGAGCAAAACATCAGCCACCCAACACATTTTTCTGGTCTCAGAATGGTGGAGGAATAAGTAAGTTACAAGTTTGCAAAGTTGTTGACACTTTTGCCTATACAAAGGGGGGCCCTGCCGGGGGGCAACCCATAGAGTTGACTCTGAAAGAAAATTTGGGAAAAAGACCCTAGCTCAGCAGCAAAAAAGCCAAGAACTTGCAGAAGATATGCACTTGGAGCAAGCAAGGATTAAGGATCAAGGAGCCCAAGTGGTTGGCACCAAAGATGAATTGTCATGAACTCATGTGGTTTTTCTTAAGGGCAAGAGTGGTGCTTTGAGGGATCCGCTATGCTAGTAATTATTTTTCTATCAACCCGCGCTTTGTGGCCCTCAATCATAAAATTCCTGATGCAAAGTAGCAAAATTTACAAACAATAAGCAATCGACCAAGGCCCTACGCTGCCAATATGTTTGTAAAAAAGTTTGATTTTCGAAGACAGGTATGAATGATTTGCTTAGCAACCTGAAATTAAATCAATATAAGTGCCCACACCTATGTTACTGAACTTACTACACCTCAATAGCCTGTGGGACCGAGGTAAAAATCCTTGAAAAGGTAAGGCTAGAGATAATCCAGTACAGTAGAGAGGATCCAGGGCATCAAAAAAATGGACGACCTTCCTCCTGCTTGCTTTTGGTGTGGGGTTTGCAGCTCTGCCCTCGGACTCAACATATTGAGCATGTTCTGAAAGCGTCTAGCAGAGTAAGGGCGGATCAAAAGCTTAATGCAGTGTGAAAGCCAGCAAAATTGTTTTAAGCAGCGCCCTCAAGATAAAAATCTCAAGCAGTGGCTTCATTTATCCCTGCACAAGTTACTATGCCTATCCAAATTGCCTTAATCATAAATTATGAGTCATAATGCCTGAATGGCTTATGGGAAGGGTTTTCTTTGCACCTCCTTTAGACTGTCTGGCCAAGAGGCAACAACTCACCTGCAAACTTGTCAGACACATAGTGAATTATAACCCAAAAGCAAGACACCTCAATGCAAGTATCTACACTCAGTTTAATCCTTTGACCCTCTTAATTGAACTCTGAAAGTCAAAGCTCAATCTAGGGTCCCTCCTTTTTTGCAGTGATACCCAATTATTTTCTGCCTTCAACATGTTCTTGTAATCTTTTTGCACCATCAATTAAGCTGATGTGCTGTTTTGTGTCCGTATCTGGCAGCCTTAAAATCCCACCGTATTCGTGGAGCTGCTCTGGATGTCTTCACAACCGAGCCGTTGCCCAAAGAGAGTGAAATCTGGGACATGGACAATGTTTTGATATCTCCGCACTGTGCTGACAGGGTTAAGGTAAGATGCTGGGATGCATTGCTTGAGTAAACACTGTTCTAGTTCTGAACAATGTCTTCCCAAACGCCTAAAAGAGAGGCGGCCTTAGGAGCACCCTGACCTGGAATACCCACTGCATGGCATCAACAACAGTGATATAGCCCTTCTATTCCAAGATGATTTTGAACTGAATTCTACGCACAGGACTTTCAAGAATGGGCTCTCGAGGCATTTGCTGCAAACATGCAGCGCTGGCTATCATGCCTACCCTTGCTGAACGAAGTTGACAAGCAGGCAGGTTACTAAGCGAAGGAGCTGGAAATGAGGAAAGTACATGATGTAATTTCTAGCCGGGCAGCTTGACCAGCAATCAAGGCATTGTTTAGATTAACTAAGATTTTGAAAGGGGAACAATAATGGAGTTTCCAATGTAACAATTTGCACTTTCATGTGGCATTTGCTGTGTACATAATAAAAATTGGGGGGGAAATGTTTCCCCTTAATGTTTGCTGCAGGCTTATTAATTGAAAACAGGCTCATCAGAACCATGAAACCATGTGTTGTACTAGTTCACGCATTGCTGATTTTAATCCCACCGCCATGATGCCGTGTCATTAAAGATATCTGCCGTTAATTTGTTTGAAATGATGACTTTCATGACAATTCGATTTTTACATGTTGGACAAAGGAGTGCAATATCAAACTTGTTTTTCCTTGTCAAGCCCCGCTGAGCTCAAAATTATAAGGAAATTTCCCAAATAATGTTTACATGGTATACCTGGCATGTGCGTCATGAATCCATCAACCCATACCATCCCAAAGTTGAGCTTTACAAGAAAATCATAAGGTTCAGTCAAAAGGTGCAACTGCTGGTCTACTTGTAAAAAATCGAATCATGAAGGAAAAAGATGTCTTTTAAAAGCTAGGTTGTAAAGTTTACACAAGAGGGCGGGACGTCTGCGTGGAATCCCCCAGAGGCTCATTTAACCAAACTTGTCCTTTTTACATATCTAACACCATGACCACAGTGGGGGGCTGTCTGGTGCTACCATGTACTTATCCATCGCTCCATGCATGCCACTGTTTTCATCCTTGCTGGCACCTCTATTTCTTTGTTGTACTTCCATTCTTCTCATCCAAACATCATTGCCTTCACAGTGATCTGGATCCAACTCAATGGCGTCTGTGTATTTAAAAGATAAATTTCCACTTCTCCTGGCAGAAGAACGTGTGACAGCACCTGTTTTGGTGAGCCTGTTACAACTCACTGAGGCTGTGCATCAGGGTGCATACTGCAGTATTTCAATTCAAGTGAATGGGCAAGTATCAGAAGTATTCCATTTCATGTGAATGGAGCAGTATTCCAAATGATAACTACCCGTAATGCTTTGCCTCAGAGTCTAATGGCCTCCTCTCCCGTTCTGCCTTGCATGACCAAATACACTGGTAGGAACCAGAAACCTGGGACAGTACCTCACCATAACAGGGAATTTCCGAATCTGGTTACCTTCGAGTCTCCAGGCACACCTGCAGGCGTGATGATGCCAATCCTACCCACATCCCTGCTAAGGTTCCCTAAAGCTAGAAAGGGATATGGCAGGCAGGATCCCTAAAAAGCAATCATTTCTTCAATAATCAGCAGCAACTGGAGTATGAAAATATTTGATATTTGGAAAACAGCTGCACGCCTAAGTCTAAAAATCACAACCCAACCTGGATTTGGGACTTGGCTCGTGACATTCCCGAGGCAAATTCGGAGCACAAAAAAATCAGCAATATTCCAGTTCTTGATGCTTGTCACCCAAGATTTGAAACTGGTTTCAAGCAGCTTCCTCTTGATTTCCGACACATACACATTCTCAACCACATACAAGGATCACTCTCCCCTTCACATTCCGGCCCATACTTAGCAAAGACAGTGATGGACTAGAAGAAGTGGCCTTTTGCAGACAGCAGCCGTAGATTTATCAAGGAAATCAAGTGAAAGGTGCAGGGACATACCACCTTTAGCCCTAGCTTTGTTGAACCAAATGGAATTGGCTCAGAGGACCTCACTACCCCTCCCACTCAACCTCTGCCCCCCAGCAAGCGCCCACGTACAAGATACCTGAGACAAGACACTAACCTCCCTACGGCGATCACAGTTCTTCTACCTGAGTCTTCCAGTGGGCAAGAGAGAGCAAATTTAGTATGGCACTACAAAAAGAACAAGGCCCAAGCCACGCAGCCCATCAAAGCCATAACCTCCATCTATAAGCACGAACTCAA
>LKMJ01002557.1_pt1 | contig 16764 bp, 12 predicted proteins | sample 643391 | NCBI WGS metagenome assembly LKMJ01 (sample SAMN04112250, study PRJNA286221) | soda lake metagenome | biome: soda lake; feature: Kulunda Steppe; material: water; isolation source: sample PL-Br10 brine of Picturesque Lake | place: Russia: Kulunda steppe | collected 2010-07
CGCCAAACCGGTTCTGGATTACGGCGTCGTCGACTACCAGATGGTCTCCAATCAGCAGAGAACACTGGGCATCCAGCTCGGACGCAGCAAGAATCCCTTTGGCTTCTACAACCAGACCCGGGACGTCGCCTTCACACGGCCCAGCATTCTGCTCCCCCAGTCCATCTACTTCGACAGGACGAGGTCATTAGCGCTCTCTGGCGATGGTATTGCCCTCTATCATGAAGAAAATTTACCAAAAGGATCTCTGCGGACACAAATCGGACTGGGTAAGCCTCAGGCTGAGGATGATCTCCGCAGAACCATGAGGCTAGAAAACACCCCTGGCAAACTTGATCCGCGTGAATCCGCCATTGCACAAATCAAATATGAACATGATGGTGGAAAATTCATCGCTGCGGTCAGTGCCGCTGACGCCAGGGCGAGATTCGAACCTCAGGCCGCCAACATGAACCCCGGTGACTTCAAGTTCCAGCCCTGGGTGATCTCTTTACAATATAATGCTGAACACTGGAGTCTTACCGGTGAGTACGCTATCAGGAGTTCCACGCTGGAGGGCTTTGCTAACCCCTTTCTTAACTTCGACGTTACTGGTGAAAGTTGGTACCTCCAGTATACCCGGCGTTTTTTGGACAACTGGCAGTGGCTTCTCCGTTACGACAGCCTGATCAATAATCAGGACGATCGCTCGGGTTCAGCCTTTGAAGCCAGTGGCGCCGGCCCTGCCCATAGCCAGTTCGCTGAAGACTACACCTTGGGACTTCAGTGGACAGTCAACCCGCGGGTCCTGCTCGCCGCCGAGTATCATCATGTTGACGGTACAGGCTGGCTTCCCATTCAGGACAATCCGGACCCGGCCGAGACCCGCCGCCGCTGGAACATGCTGCTGTTTCAGCTTTCGCTGCGCTTCTGACCGGCCCGAGGCTCCCCATGCGCTACACCTTCCCCAGGCCCTGTCGCCTGAGCCTCACCTGGCGAGTCGTCGCTTTGAGCAGCCTCCTGCTGGTGATGCTGGTTGCGCTGTTCGCCTGGCTGGTTCATGCCAACCTGACTCGCCAGTTCGAGACGAGCCGCGCCGAGCACGGCGAGCGCCAGGTGCGAGAGATCCGCCTGGCCCTGGATCGCTCCGAGGAGGGGCTGCGACAACTGGCCTCCATGGTGGCCTCGGGCCAGGGCCTGGGCGACGCGCTCCAGGCCGGCCAGTCAGATCTGCTGGTCGACTCCCTGGAGACCGAGTGGCCGACTCTGCAGTTGGAGGCCGGAATCGAAGAGATACTCGTCTATAACACTGCAGCGAATCAGCTTGCTAGCTGGGGCGAAGGGCAAGCACGCAATGAGCGACCGGTTCAGGAGTGGGTGCGCCGCGTGCTGCGCGAAGAGGTACCCCACACCGCACTGCGCTGTTCCAGCGATTGCCGACAGTATGCGGCCGTACCGGTGCTGGTCGACGGAGAGAGCGTCGGTGCCGTGATCCTGTCTCGCTCCCTCGCCGACGTCACTCGCCAGGCCCAGCAGGTCTCGGAGAGTGACGTCGCACTGCTGGTGGTGGGCAGCCCTGCCGCCAAGGGGTTGCCAGAAGAGCGAGCGATCCCCGCCTGGAGGGGGCAGCTTATCGCCATGACCCGCCAGGAGACTTACCTGCCGATTCTGCAGAGTACCGCCTCCCAGGTCTCGGTCCATGAACTGGAGCGCCAGACGCTCCGCCTGGTACATCGGGGCCAGAATATCGAGCTCAGCGCGATGCGTATGGACGAGGATGAAGACCGCCGCAGTACCGGCTACTTCCTGATTGCCTCGGACATCACCCCCCAGATCCAGGCCATCGCCCATGACACTCGAGTGCTGGTCGCCGTGGGGGTCGGGGGCTGGCTGGTGGCAGAGTTGCTGTTGCTGGCAATTCTGCTCAACCCCATGGCGCGCCTGCGGCGGATTGCCAGCGCGCTGCCTGCCCTGGCACAAGGGGGGTTCGACCAAGCCAGGGCCTCCATACCCCGTCCCCGGCGCATCCTCGCTGACGAGATTGACGTGCTTCAGGGCACCACCCTGGCGCTTGCCGACCAGCTCGAGACTCTGGAAAAGGAAGTCTCGGCCCGGGGCGAGCAGCTTGCCGAACGGGTCCAGGACCTGGCCAGGGAACGCGACTTCATTGGCAGCCTGCTGGATACCGCCAGGGTCTTCATCGTTACCCAGGATGCCAGTGGCCGCATCGGACTGGTCAACGACTATGCGCTGACGGTCATGAGCACCGGAGAGGAGGTGCTAGTGAACCGCCTGTTCGAGGATGTCTTCCCACCGGGTCAGGCGTCCAGAGGAAGGCCAAGTACCACGCTGAACATGGAGGAACGGCCTCTGGTCACCTCCGACGGCCAGCAGCACACCATCGCCTGGTACCATGCCCCGCTCCCTGGGGGAAGCGGAACGGCCCCCGGAAGGATATCGGTCGGCCTGGACATCACCGAACGCAAGGCCGCCGAGACGCGCCTGACCTGGCTGGCCGAGCGTGATCCCCTGACCGGACTCTACAACCGCCGCTACTTTCAGGAATCCCTCAGCGGAGCCCTCCAGCATGGTCTGAGTGGGGCCATGCTGCTGATGGACCTGGACCAGTTCAAGGACGTCAATGAACTCAGCGGCCACCAGGCGGGCGACCGCCTGCTGCGCCTTGTGGCGAACGTGTTGAGCGAGGAGCTCGGTCACCGCGGCATTCTCGCCCGGCTCGGTGGCGACGAGTTCGCCCTCTTACTCAAAGAGGCAGACGCCGATCTCGCCGTGCGCATCGCCCAGCAGATCAGTCAGATCCTCGAGGGCACCAGATTCATGGTCGAGGAAAGGCACCATCGGATATCGGCCAGCACCGGCATCGCCCTGTTCCCGGAGCATGCCGACAATCCCATCGACCTGATGGCCAGCGCCGATATGGCCATGTACAAGGCCAAGGCGTCAGGTACCCAGCGCTGGCACCTGCTCTCCACGGCGCAGGGTGCACGCGAAGAGCTGCAACAGCGGGTCTTCTGGGAGGAACGCGTTCACCGTGCCCTGGAGGAGGACGCCTTCGAACTGATGGTGCAGCCCATCGTCCGCCTGGAAGACCTCGACGTGCGCCACTACGAGGTGCTGCTACGCATGCGCGACGGGCAAGGGGGCCTGATTTCGCCAGCGGCATTCATCCCGGTAGCCGAGCGCAGCGGGCAGATCATCGCCGTTGACCGCTGGGTCCTGCGCCACAGCCTTCGCGCGCTGAGCCGAGTGCAGGAGCAGGGGGTTAGCCTGGCGGTAAATCTCTCCGGCCAATCCCTGCATGACGACGGGCTCAAGCAGTATCTCACCGAGGAGATTGTAGCCAGCGGCGCCGATCCCGAGCGCCTGATCCTGGAGATTACCGAAACCGCCGCCGTAACCGACTTTTCCACGGCCCGTGGCGTGCTGCAGACACTCCGCGACCTTGGCTGTCGCACGGCCCTGGACGACTTCGGCGTGGGTTTCAGCAGCTTCCACTATCTGGGCCAACTGCCGGTCGACTACATCAAGATCGACGGCAGCTTTATCCGAAACCTGCCTATCAGCGCCGACAGTCGCGTCATCGTCAAGGCCATAGCCGACATCGCGGCCGGGTTCGGCAAGCAGGCCATCGCCGAGTTTGTCGACCAGGAAGCCCTGATACCTTTGCTGAGTTCATATGGCATTGCTTATGGCCAAGGCTTTTATCTAGGCAAACCCTCAAGGATTCAAGACATATTCGACTTATCAGTTTCTCTCGATCGCAATGAGAGCGTTGACGGTGGACAGCCTCCCGGCAACCAGCCTCCCGAAAGGAATAAAATGCCATGACAGCTTCAGAGCAGAAAATCAGACGTTTCACAGGAATGAAACCGCTTCTGGAGCGTTTTATGAAAGATTTCAGCTTCCAGATCGCATCGAGTGAATCGGAAAGACAACAAGTCTACCGGCTTCGATATGATGTCTACTGTGAAGAGCTACAAGGCATAGATCCTGTCGATCCTGAGCGCCGGCTGGAATATGACATCTTCGATCGTGATGCCCTCCACTGTTTGATCTACCACCGCCGAACTGGCCTTGCAGCGGCCTGCACTAGACTTGTCATGCCTCAAGAGAACGCTCCGGCACCTCTTGACAAACTTCCACTACAATCTTACGCAGGATCTAGCCTATACCCATCAGGCCTTCATCCGGAGCGATTGGGGAAAAACAGCTATTATGAAATATCAAGACTGGCAATTGCTCTACAATTCAGATTGCGTCTCAAAGGGAACGAGGTGCCGGGTGTGACCGACAATCCATATTTCTTCACAATCGAAGAGAAAGAGATTTTTTCACTGCTGGTTAGTGGCCTTTTTCTGACCGGATATGCTCTTGGCTGCTTGACCGGGAAAAACTTTGCTTTTGCCATGATGGAGCCGAGGTTAAAACGTTTGCTGGCTATATCAGGGTTCCATTTCACACAGGTTGGCGAGACGATCAACCTGCATGGCCAACGCAGCGCTTACTGCATTACCCGTGAGCAGGCAGAAGCGGGAATGGAACATAATCTTTTACCGCTTTATCGGCATATCCAAGAGGTACTGAGCCCTCAGCTAGAAACGCTTCAGGATAAAGACGAGTACAGACAGCACTTCCTATAATATCTCAAGACTCAGCATCACGGTCAGCGCGACTCTCCGGTCGAATCATCCGCACCCGGACCTTGGGGCGTACCCCTTCGAGAGGCGCCGATCCCTCTTCGCCACTCTCTTCACCGGACGGTGGCGACGGCGCGATTGTCACCCAGGCAAAGGTCGGCAGTGCCAGCTTCCAGTAGATGGCGCCCAGGCGCAGGCTCAGTGTCACCAGCAGCGCCAGGGCGATCGTCAGCGTGGCGGGTGAAGAGAGGGCATCCAGCACTACATAGGTGATGCCACCGGCGATGGCCGCCGTGGCGTAGACCTCCTGGCGAAGCACCATCGGCACGCGGTGGGCAAGGATGTCACGGACCATGCCGCCGGCCACCCCCGTCAGCACACCCATCAGCACCGCGACGACTCCCGGCGCCTCGAGCAGCAGCGCCTTGTGGGTACCGATCACCGTGAACAGCGCCAGCCCGAAGGCATCGGCCACCGGCAGGAATCCTCGGTTGAGTCGATGAATGTAGTGAAAGCAGAGAATCGAGAGTCCCACGGTCGCCAGAATCACCCAGAGGTAGGTGGGATCCGTGACCCAGAAGACGGGCCGAACGCCCAGCACCAGGTCACGCAGGGTCCCGCCTCCGATGCCGGTTACCGCTGCCAGCACCAGCATGCCGAAGGGGTCCATGCGCGAGCGACAGGCCAGGATCACGCCTGACAGCGCGAAGACAATCACCCCCGCCATATCCAGCCAGTAGATCAGACCGCTCACCGTTGCTCGCCTCCCGCAGCGTCATCGTGGAATGGGCGCACAGCATAGCCAAATTCCCGCGTCTTGAAAGCCAGATTTCATCCGGGCCTGGCTCCCTGGCGGACAATGCCTCGCAGCAACCGGCCCAGCACGTCGGAGCCGGTCAGGATGCGTTTCTCCTCTCCCCACAGCAGGATCACATCCTCATCGAGAACATCATCCTCACCGTGCGCCGGGCACACCCGGAAGCGCTCCAGCACGTCACCGAGCGGAATCCGGGGATCATGCACCAGGATCGGGCGATGGCAGTAGGCCAGGGGGAGGAGCTCACCACTGTCGAACAGAGCGGCCCGCAGGAAGGCGTTGACGTCGAGCACCAGATGCGGGGTACCGGCCGGGTCTACCAGCACCGCACGGCTTCTCCCCGAGGCCTGCAGGGCAGACAGGAAGGGGTCACGGGGATTTCGGTTTACCACGGGAAAGCAGGGGCTGGCACCCGCGAAGGGCAGCGTGAACACGCTGGCAGGGTCAAGCGGTTCGCCCTCTCGACCCAGCGGGACGTCATCCAGGGCGAGGAAGTTGATCGCGCCACGCCCCTCGACCCGGTTGATCTCGGTCTCGGAAGCGTCCATGTGCAGGCGAATCAGCTGGTTGAGATCGCGCTCGCGGTAGTAGGGAATTGCCTCTGGACCCAACCAGCGATCCAGCACCCAGGCGGTGGGTCTGGCCACCGGCCACAGCAGCAGCTGGTAGCCGCGGATCACCGGCGCCATCAATGACGCCATACGGAGGGCATGACGAGAGAAGTACGCCTGGGGCAGGATCTCGGCGCACAGGGTGATGATCACGGTGGAAAACAGGAAGGCCGCCACCGCCCCCATGGCCGATCCCGAGAGCAGCGCCAGCAGCACATTGACCGCCACGTTTCCCCACAGGATGGTCACCAGCAGGAAGTTGGCATCCTGACGCAGCGCCCTGACGCGCTGTGCCCGTCGGTTGCCACGCCGCGCCTCGATCTCGAGTTCCAGCTTGTTGATCGAGAAGTAGGCCAGGTTGAGCCCCGAGAACATCGCCGACTGGCTGAGGCAGAGCAGGATGCCGATCCAGGTCAGCAGGGGCATCGAGGCCTCCTCGTCGGGTGCTGAAAGCGAACGCGCTCAGGCGACCCGAAAGCCGCCTGCGCAGCGTAGCATTACCCGCCGTGGAAGATCAGCCTACGGCGTGGCCGAACAGACAAGACACTTGATGACGCATAGGTCTCAGCCACGTTCAGCAGTCTGTCAGGCATTGATTGCGTCCGGACTGCTGCCGTCAGAGATCGTGTGACCATCGCGATAACTTTCTGACCGTCTCTATACTCTCGGTCTAGTACAAGATCATTTCGCAGGATGATCAAGATCAGCAACCAGAATAGACAATGCCCACTATGTTCCAAGACTGGTGCTCGAAAAGATGTCCGCTGTCCCCTTGAACAGCACAGCGCTGCCCTGGCAGCAATTGAGAGGCAGCGCTGAAGGAGCGGGAGGAAACGGATTTGATACGTGCAGAAGGGGTCACCAAGATCTTCGGCCCGGCCCCGGAAACGGCGCTGCCGCTTCTGGAGGCAGGCAAGAGTAAGAGTGAAATTCAGGCCGAGACGGGTCAGGTGGTGGGGGTTCATGACGTCAGCTTCACCCTGGAGCCCGGCGAAGTGTTCGTCATCATGGGGCTCTCGGGCAGCGGCAAGTCGACCCTGATTCGCTGCATCAACCGGCTCTTCGAACCCACCGCCGGAAAGATCTTCTTCCAGCACCCCGACGAGGGGGAGATCGAGATCACCGGGCTCTCGCACGAGCGCCTGCGGCTGTTGCGCAAGTACCACATGAGCATGGTCTTCCAGCACTTCGCGCTCTTTCCCCACCGCAGCGTGCTCGACAATGTGGCCTATGGCCTGGAGGTCCAGGGCAAGGCCCGCGACGAGCGCCATCGCCACGCCCAGGAGATGCTGGAGATGGTCGGGCTAGGTGACTGGGGCCAGGCCTACCCGTCGGAGCTGTCGGGCGGCATGCAGCAGCGGGTCGGGCTGGCCCGGGCGCTGGCCACCGACGCCGGGGTGCTGCTGATGGACGAGCCCTTCTCGGCCCTCGACCCGCTAATCAAGGTCAACATGCAGCAGGAACTGAAGAAGATTCAGCGACAGCTGGGCCGCACTATCCTCTTCATCACCCACGACCTGGACGAGGCCATGCGTATCGGCGATCACATCGCCATCATGGAAGAGGGTCAGGTGGTCCAGCTCGGCACCCCCGAGGAGATACTGGTCAATCCGAGTACCGAGTACGTGGCCCGCTTCGTCGAGCACGCCGACCCCACCGGGGTGATCACCGCCGGCACCATCGCCCAGCCCTTCGACGGCCAGGCCTTCACCACGGTGAGTAAGGCCGACGGCCTGCGGTTCGTCGCCGCAGATGACCTGCCGGCACTGCACTACGGCCTGGACGACCAGGGCCGGCTGCGCGAGGCACGGCTGAAGGAGCAACACCTCGAGATTCGCTCGCTCGACGAGGCGCTCGAAAGCGAGGCGCGCGGGGCCCGTCGCGAGGATCTGCTGATGCACTGCCCGCGTGAGACGGTACTGCGTCAGGTGCTGCGCGGTCGCACCCGCACTGCACTGCCGACACTGGTGACCGACGCGGAGGACCGCGTCACGGGCCTGATCGACGAGCTCCAGTTGATCCGAGGCATCCTCGAAAAGCGCGGAGCAAGCACCGATAGTGAGCCGCAGCCGGCCGGAGAGGAGGCACCATCATGAGCGAGGTTCTCGAGCTGCTGCGCCAACTGATCACCGACCCCTTCGGGCTGCTGGAGGCCCTGCCGGTGCGCCAGTGGATCACCGATGCGGTCAACTGGGTGATCGGCAACTTCCGCGACTTCTTTCGCAGCTATCTCAGTCCACCGGTGCGCGGCGTCATGGAGCTGATCCAGGCAGCGCTGGAAGCCATCCCGCCGGGGCTGTTCCTGGTCGGCATCTTCCTGATCGGCTGGCGAGCGGCTTCCTGGCGGGTCGGGTTGTTCAGTCTCATCGCCCTCGCCCTGGTGGGCTTCATGGGCGTCTGGAGTGCTCTGGTGGTGACCCTCTCACTGGTGATCACGGCGGTACTGTTCTGCATGCTGATCGGTCTGCCGCTGGGCATTCTGTGTTCGCGCAGCGATCTCTTCGCCAAGTCCATGCGGCCGATCCTCGACATCATGCAGACCACTCCGCCCTTCGTCTATCTGGTCCCCGCCGTGATGCTGTTCGGCATCGGTAATGTGCCGGGGCTGATCGCCACCATCATCTTCGCCATGCCGCCGATGATCCGCCTGACCAACCTGGGTATACGCCAGGTATCGACGGAGTACATCGAAGCGGCCGAGGCCTTCGGCTCCACACCACGCCAGATCCTCTGGAAGGTGCAAATCCCTCTGGCCCTGCCGACCGTGATGGCGGGACTCAACCAGACCATCATGCTGGCACTCTCGATGGTGGTGATCGCCGCCATCATTGGCGCCGGTGGTCTTGGCCTGGAAGTCTACGCCGGGCTCGAGCGGCTTAACATCGGCCAGGCCTTCGTGGGCGGCATCGGTATCGTGCTGCTGGCCATGGTGCTGGACCGAATCACCCAGGGACTGGGCGATAAAGCGCCCGGCAAGACCAAATAGTCCCGATCGCACAATGTGAACAGGAGGCATGTCATGAGTAACACAATAACCGCTCGGCATCCGCTGAAGCACACTGCTATGGCCCTGTCGTCGGCCTGCTTGCTTGGCCTGGGCAGCCAGGTCGCAGCCGACCCCGAACGGCCTGGAGAGGGTGTAACGGTGCAGCCCGCCGTGGCCAGCTGGACTGCGGCAGTTCCGGTGAGCTGGGCCTTTATCGAACTGCTTGAGGAACTCGGCTACGAGGTCCGGCCCCCCATCTCGCTATCAAACCCGGTGGCTTACCTGGCCATCGCCGAGGGCGACGCCGACTACTGGCCCAACGGCTGGTTCCCGCTGCATGACCCCCAGCTGCCGGATAACTTCGACGAGGTTGCCACCCTCTTCGCCCCACACTGCACCGCCTGCGGCATTCAGGGCTACCTGGTGGATATTCCTTCCATCGAGGAGTATGGCATTACCGGCATCGATGATTTTACCCGCGACGAGGTGAAAGCCGCCTTCGATGCCACCGGCGACGGCAAGGCAGATCTGTTCGGCTGCCCGCCGGGCTGGGGTTGCCACGAGGGCATCAATGCCATGCTCGACAAGTTCGAGCTGCACGACCACCTCAACCACGTGGATGCCGGCTATGCCGCCAACTTCGCCGAAGCCCTGTCGCGCATCCAGGCCGGTGAACCGGCGCTCTATTACACCTGGGGGCCCAGCGCCTGGCTGCTGACGCTGGCGCCGGGCGAGGACGTGATGTGGATCAACGCCCCGGGTATTGTCGAGCACGAGGCCGAGCGAGTCGAAGGCGTAGCAGGCTCGGTGAGTGATCCCATCGAGATGGGCTTCGTCGCCGCTGATATCCAGGTGGCGGCCAACAATGCCTTCCTCGAGGAAAACCCCGCCGCCGCCGAGCTGTTCCGTCAGGTGCGTCTGCCGCTGGAGTGGATCAGCAAGGTGGACGGCGAAATGGACGAGCAGAATCTCACCGATGCTCAGGTCCGTCCGCTGGTCGCCGAATGGATCGCCGAGAACCGCGATACCGTAGACGAGTGGCTGGACGCTGCTCGCGCCGCTGCGGACTAGTCAGCCGAGCAAGACTCGTTACGCACGATACCGGACAGCATTCCAGGCACGACGGAGCCTGCTTTTCTGCGCCCCACAGCAGGACGACGTTCTCTTCGAGCTTGTCGTGAGCTGAACGCCAACGCATGCAGGCGGCCCGAAGGCCGCCTGCATGCGTAGCACTAGCAGTCGAAGGAGGTCAGTCGACGGCGTGGCCGTGTGCTTCGAGCCAGTCGCGCAGGAAGGCGATCTCCTCCTCCTGGGCGGCAATGACCTCCTCTGCCAACTCGCGGATCTCCTCGTTCTCACCGTGCTCGAGCACGATGTTGGCCATGTCGATGGCCCCCTGATGGTGGGGGATCATGCCCCGCGCAAAATCCACGTCGGCATCGCCGGTGAAGCCGACCATCATGCCTTCGTGCATCCGCTCATTGGCCTCGCGGTAGGCCTGAACCGCCGGGTTGTCGGCGTGGTGATCGGCCTGTTCTTCGCCGTGGTGAGCCTGACCATGGTCGCCATGTGCGTGCTCGTCGGCATGACTGCCGGCGGCGGCCGGCTGGGCCAGCAGCATGGCTCCGGCAAGGGCACCGGCAGCCAGTGCCGCTGCCCACCAGCCGAGTCCGGACTGGGGCCGGGGGGCAGGGATGGCGCGAATCTCGTCCTGGGGGTTCGGCTTGTGTGTCTGTCGATGGGTCATCATGGTGCTCCTTGCGGATGGGCACATCTTGAGGTCTTCAGCCTGGCGCCTTTGGGCGGCACAAGGGTCAAGAAAAATGCTTGCGAGCGTTGGAACGTCAATGACGTCGAGAGTTCCAGGCCGAAGGCAGCCACTCCTGCCGATGCGCCTGCCGGGTGACACCCGCCCGGCCTGTCGCGATCGCCACTCGCTGATCTGACAGGGAGGGCTTGGCGACGTAGACCTGCGCTTACCCGGCGCGGTCCCGGCAGGCATAGCCCAAGACGCGGTAACCGAGTACCCTCGTAGCTCCCTTGCCTCAGCTCTGCCGCATTCTTCCGCGAGCTACCTTCTGCCCCGAGCCACGGAACGCCCCCATGGACTGGAACCCCGCCGTCATCTGGCTGATCATCGCCCTGCTGCTGGGCCTTGCCGAGCTCACCACCGGTGGTCTGGTGCTCATGGCACTCGCCGCCGCCGCCACCCTGACCGCGGCTCTGGCTGGCCTGGGACTGTCACTTCCCTGGCAGCTCATTGGCATGGGCGTCTTCTCCGGCGTGCTGGTGCCGCTGGCGATATGGGTGATCCGCCCTTGGTTTTCGCCCCGCGGGGTGGCCTATGGCACCACCGGTACCGGGGTTGAGAGAGGCCACACCTATACGACCCTCAAGCGCGATTTCGACGGCGCCAGCGGCGTCAAGATCAATGGAGACTTCTATCGCCTGCGCGTCGCCGACTCCGATGAAGGAGGGGGCAGGACCGAACTGCCGGCGGGCACATCCGTCATCTTCCAGACCTTCGATGGCACCACCGCCATCGTTCGCCTTGCACACCCGGCGCCGGATTCGCGCGCCAACCACCACCCGGAGTAATTCCGCATGGATCTTCCCGTCAGCCCGGGGCTAATCATCGCCCTGATCATCGTTGTCATCGGTATCCTGATCATCGCCAAGGGGCTGGTGGTCGTCCGCCAGTCGGAGGTGATGGTGATCGAGCGCCTTGGGTCGTTCAATCGACTGCTGGAGAGCGGTATCAACATCATCGTCCCCTTCATCGACCAGCCCCGCGCCATTGCCATGATTCGCTATCGCAAGATGGGCGAGGAGTACCACGCCATCACCAGCCATGAGACGCGGATCGATCGTCGCGAGACGGTCATGGACTTCCCCGGCCAGCCGGTGGTGACCACCGACAACGTCACCGTGAACATCAACGGTGCGCTCTACTACCAGATCATCGACCCGAAGCGCGCCGTCTATGAAGTCGAGAACATGAGCCAGGCGGTGGAGGTGCTGGCCAAGACCACCCTGCGCTCGGTGGTCGGCAAGATGGAACTCGACAAGCTGTTCGAGTCCCGGGCCGAGGTCAACAACGAGATCCAGTCCGCCATGGAAGAGGCCGCCTCCAAGTGGGGGGTCAAGATCTCGCGGGTGGAGGTCCAGGACATCGCCATGCCCGAGGAAGTGGAGTCCGCCATGCGCCTGCAGATGGCCGCCGAGCGCAAGCGTCGCGCCACGGTCACCGAGGCCGAGGGCGAGAAGTCCGCTGCCATCGCCATGGCCCAGGGCCAGCGCGAATCGTCGATCCTCAACGCCCAGGGCGACAAGGAGTCGGCCATCCTGCGTGCCCAGGGCGAGCAGGAATCGATCAAGCTGGTGCTCAACGCCATCGGCGACAGCGAAGAGAACAAGCGCACCGTGGTGGGCTACCTGCTCGGTCAGAGCTACATCAAGGTGCTGCCGACCATGGCCAAGGACGGCGAGCGGGTCTTCGTGCCCTACGAGTCCTCCGCCCTGCTCGGCTCCATGGGCATGTTCCGCGAGATGGCCGGCTCACCGGAAGACGCCGTGGCCAGCCACCTGAAGACCAGCGGCAACCGCAGCGGCCTGCGCGGCGGCGTGGTGGGCGGAGCAGCCAGCGCCGGCTGAGCCTGCCAAGGCATCGGCCCCCAACGAGACCGGCCCGCCAGATGGCGGGCCGATCTCGTTGGCAGGCGGCGATTCCTCACCCCAGCTGAAACGGATACACCGAGCCGATACGCAGCAGCGAGGAGAGCTCGTCCAGGGCGGCGAGGGTCTCCCGGGCCAGGGCCGGATCGGCAAGCTCCTCGGGCGCCAGACGGTCGCGGTAGTGGCGCTCCACCCAGGCGACCAGCTCACCGTACAGGGCGTCATCCAGCAGCCCCCTTCCGTCCAGGGCGGCGCGCTCCTCGGCGCTGAGCACCACCCGCAGGCGCAGGCAAGCGGGGCCGCCGCCGTTGCGCATGCTCTGTTTGACGTCCTTCACCACCACCTCGCCGATGGGGTTGGCCCCGGCCAGCAGGTGGTCCTGGACCGTACGCCACACGCTCTCGTTCTCCTGGCACTCCCCGGGCACCACCAGGGTCATGGAACCGTCCGGATTGGAGAGCAGCTGGGAGTTGAAGAGATACGACCCGACGGCATCCTCGAGGCTCACCGCCTCGAGGGGCACGCGCACCGGGATCAGCGGGGCGCTCATCCGCTCGCGCAGCGCCTCCAGGGTGCCCTGCTCGTCGAGGAAGGCCGTCTCGTGGTAGAGCAGCACCGGACCGTTACCCACCGCGATCACGTCATTGTGGAAGACCCCGGCATCGATGGCATCGGGGTGCTGCTGGGCGAATACCGTCTGCGACCCGGAAAGGCCGTGCTGGCGGGCCACCGCCTGGCTCGCCTCCAGGGTCTGACGGGCCGGGAAGCGCTGCGGCGCGGGCGAGCTCTCGCTGCCCCAGCCAAACGCCTCGCGGCCGTAGACGAAGAGGTGCACGCCGGCGTCAGCGTGATCACCGGCCAGGCGCGTATGGTTCGCGGCTCCCTCGTCGGAGAAGTCCGGCGTCGCCGGCAGCGCCGGATGGTGGACGAAGCGAGCCTCGTCGCGGAAGATCGCCGCCAGCACCCGGCCGGTGGTGGCCGGCTCAAGGAAACGATGGAAGCTCGACTGCAGGTTGGCCGGGGTGAAGTGCGCCCGGCCGTCCGGCGCGTCCGGGCTGGGCGTCACCGTGGCGGCGTTGGCGGTCCACATGCTCGAGGCGGAGCAGACCGCCCGCAGGATCTGCGGCGCCTCGCCGGCGGCGCGGGCCAGCACCCGCTCGTCGCTGCCGGTGAAGCCCAGCGCACGCAGGGCGCCGAGGTCCGGGCGCTGCTGGGGAGGCAGCACCCCCTGGAGGTAGCCGGCGTCCATGAGCGCCTTCATCTTGGCCAGCCCCTGCAGGGCGCCCTCCCGGGGATTGGCCACCAGGCCGCCATGGCGCATCGAGGCGACATTGCCCACCGCCAGGCCCGCGTAGTTGTGGGTCGGCCCCACCAGGCCGTCGAAATTGACCTCGCGATAGTCAGCGGTCACAGGCTTACCCCCGGCGGCAGTTTTTCGGGCAGGTGCAGGTCGTCGCTCTCCATGGAGGCCACCGGATAGGCGCAGTAGTCCGCCGCGTAGAAGGCGCTGGGGCGGTGGTTGCCGCTCTCGCCCACTCCGCCGAAGGGCGCATCGCCGGAGGCGCCGGTGGTCTGGCGGTTCCAGTTGACGATGCCCGCGCGGATACGCAGGAGGAAGTCATCCCAGTCGGTGCGCTCTCCGCCGATCAGCCCGGCGGCGAGGCCATAGCGGGTATCATTGGCCAACCGGATCGCCTCGTCCCAGTCGCGGTAGCGCTGCACCTTGAGGAGCGGACCAAAGTGCTCCTCGTCCGGCAGGACCAGGCCGGTGACATCGACCAGACCCGGCGAGAGCAGGCTGGTACCCTCCTCCAGCCGTTCCATCCGCGCCAGCACCGAACCGCCGAGCTCCTCCAGCGACGCCTGGACCGCGAGCAGCCCATCGGCCGCCGCCACGCTCACCAGGCCGCCATAGAAGGGGGCGGGTTCGCTGAAGGGACCGGCCACGTGCAGCCGCGAGATGGCGTCACTGAGCGCATCGAGCAGGTGATCCCCCACCGGCCCCTCGGGCACGATCAGGCGCCGGGCGCAGGTACAGCGCTGGCCGCCGGAAAGGAAGGCCGACTGCAGGATGGTCAGCACCGCGGCGTCCTGGTCAGGCACGTCCTTCACCACCAGCGGGTTGTTGCCGCCCAGTTCCAGGGCCAGGATCTTCTCCAGCTGGCCGGCGAACTGCCGATGCAGCATCCCGCCCACCCTGGCGCTACCGGTGAACAAGAGGCCATCGAGGCCCGGATCGGCGGCGAGCGCCTGGCCGACGTCTGCCGCCCCCTGCACCAGGTTGATCACCCCGGCGGGCAGCCCCGCTTCCAGCCAGCACTGCAGGGTGAGGTCGGCGGTCAAAGGCGTCTGCTCGCTCGGCTTGAAGACAACACAGTTGCCGGCCAGCAGCGCCGGCACCATATGGCCGTTGGGCAGGTGGCCGGGGAAGTTGTAGGGGCCGAAGACCGCCATCACGCCGTGGGGACGGTGGCGAAGCACGGCCCGGGCGTCGCCCAGGTCCCGCTCCCGCTTGCCGGTGCGCTCCTGGTAGGCGCGGATCGAGAGCGCCACCTTGCCGATCATCGAACCGACCTCGGTGCGCGACTCCCACAGCGGCTTGCCGGTCTCATGGGCAATGGCCGCCGCCAGGTCTTCGCGATGGTGCTCCAGCACCTCGCGAAAGCGCTCCATCAGCACCTGGCGCTCGGCGAACGGAGTGCGGGCCCAGCCCGGAAAGGCCGCGCGGGCGGCCGCCACGGCGGCAGCCACCTGACCGGGGCTGGCGGCATGCCCTTCCCAGAGGCGCTCGCGGGAGACCGGGTCGTGCTTTGAGAAGGTCTTGCCCTCCCCGATCTGCCAGATGCCGCCCACCAGCAGCTGTCGTGTCGCCTTCATCAGCCTTCCTCCTCGGTATCCAGAATGCGCAGGTCGGCGCCGGTCGCCACCTCGAGCCGCGTCGCCTCGTCGGGGGAGAGCCTGATGACACCCGCGTCATCGGGGCCGCGCCCCACCCAGGCGGCGCGAAACTCGGCCATCCCGGTGGTGGCGGCGAGCCAGCGCGGCCGCGAGTCCGCCTCTCCCGACGCCGTCGGATCGATCTCGGCACGACAGCGTCGGGAGAGGCGCACGCTGCGAACGTCGTCGATGTAGGCCTCCACGGTGGGGCCGCCGTCGAAGATGTCGATATACCCCTCCCAGCGCAGCCCCTCCTTCTTGAGCATCGCCAGGGCCGGACGGGTCTGTTCATGAACCCGGCCGATGCAGTCCCGGGCCTCCTCGGAGAGGAAGGGGGTATAGATCGGGTACTTGGGCATCAGCTCGCCGATAAAGCTCTTCTGCCCCAGACCCGTGAGCCGGTCGGCGTCGCTGAAGTCCAGCGGAAAGAAGTGGCTGCCCAGGCAGTGCCAGAAGGGGCTCCTGCCCTGCTCATCGAAGACGCCGCGCATCTCCGCCAGCACCTTGTCGGGGAAACGGTCGCGGAACTCCGCCATGAACAGCCAGCGCATCATGGAGAGCAGCGCCCCGTTACGTTCATGATGCCGGTCGCCACCGCGGTATTCCGGACGCAGGAACAGCGAAGCCACCTCGGCATCGCCGGTGTGGTCGGAGCACAGGAACAGGCTGTCGATGGTGCGATGCAGGTCGAGCTGCACCGAGGAGTGGGCCAGGGTACCCACCCGGTAATGATAGAAGGGGGTCTCACGCCCCACCTCGCCCTCGATGGCACAGCAGCCCGCCAGATGGCCGCTGGTTTCGTCCTCGAGCACGAAGAAGTAGTTGCGCCGATCTGCCGGCACGCGCTCCTCGAAGGCGCTCACCGCGGCGGCGATCTTGGCGGCCAGAAATTCCCGGTTGTCGGGCAGCGAGGTAAAGCCTACGCCGGTCTCCCGGGAGAGCGCCTGCAGCTCGCCCAGGTCACTCTCGGCAATCGGTCGAATGCGCATTACAGCTCCCCCTCGTCGTAGCCCGGGTCGCGCTCCTCGACGCCGCCCTCGCCCATGCCGGGCAGCGCGAGCGGCGCGGCCAGCACCGCGCGCCCCTCCTCCACGCCGAGGC
>LKMJ01002558.1_pt1 | contig 16763 bp, 33 predicted proteins | sample 643391 | NCBI WGS metagenome assembly LKMJ01 (sample SAMN04112250, study PRJNA286221) | soda lake metagenome | biome: soda lake; feature: Kulunda Steppe; material: water; isolation source: sample PL-Br10 brine of Picturesque Lake | place: Russia: Kulunda steppe | collected 2010-07
CAAAACATTCTCTATTATTTATTGGAGACTTTAATATTTTATTATGTTTTCTCGCAGCACCATTTATTCGTACATAATCATCACGATTAGCAGCTTCACGAATCGATAAATCATCTACACTTTTTATTAATAATAAGTTTCTAATTTTTGTAATAGAATAATTTATTGCAATCAAACTTAAAATAATAACGGTCGCAATAATTAAAATGAGCACTATATTCATATATCATACATAATAATTGAGTAAATTTAAATATCTTACTGAATTTCAAAAATTTGATAACACACCTCAAGACCCTAAAACAAAACCTCTATGTTAACCGCCGTCAGCCATGTCCATATATTTTTGTGTTGTTAAACTAACAATATCAATATTATTTATTACGGTTTCATTTAATTGGACAACAGATTCATGACCTTCTTTTAATGATACTTTAATAGTTGCTAAATCTCCAGCAATATATGAATTTAATGTTATTTGATATATTGTTTCTTTTTTAGGCATTTCATTTCTTACTGTACCAGTATATATGTACCCATTATCTTCTTTTCTTTGAAAATCTATATCATGGTTATTAATCGAAATAGGAAACTTCGTTTTTAATGATATGTTATTTCCTACAGATAAATTTGATTGTATTTGACGCATATTTTTATATAATATATAACGGGTTAAATATTTATTTATAACGTAGAAATTACGTAAAAAACTAATGGTTTTTTAATATGGCGTGGAGGATTATCAGAATATAAAATAAGTGTATCTGGAGCAGAACTTAATCTTTCCATTTCAATTAATTGATTTTCCATATATTCACGTATATCACCTCTTGTTTCTAAAATATCTTGGTTTTCTTCTGAAGGGACCTCTATTCTGTAATATGCTTGGTATTCATCTTTTCTTTCTTCTTCATTGAAACCAATTCTCGCTCTAGCTTCTACTTCATCGGGTTCGACATGGATTACATCTATAGATTCAAAACTATGACTTAAAAAATCCTCAATCTTTTTACCTTGGTCTTTAATATAATTTTTATCCATAATTTATATTTATTTTGGTGTGTTATTAGTTTTTACCAATAAAAAATTTATATCGTTAGAGATAAAAGAATTTTAGAATGAGTTTTAAAAATGAAGAAAAGATTGCATCTATTAGTGAAAAAGTTGATTTAGATTAGGAAATCATAGATAATAATTTTTACATTAATAAAGAATTAAGAGGTAATGGTATGATAGGTTCAGAAGTTATGAATGAGATAATTCATTTTTGTGAATTAAATAATATTAATTATATTATTTCTCATATTGATTTAACACATCGTACGGAGAGTGGATATCCTGATAATAAAAATATTCATACTGACCCGACGATTCAATTTCTGAAAAAATTCGATTTTTCTGTTGATTATGCTCCGAACATCACGGCCAAAGGAAAAAGAAAAATATAACCCAAAATATTATAACCATATCAACCGAATGAATATATATGCCCTATTTTTGGACGACAATGGATAATCGTGGCAAAAATGTTACTATCAAAGAAGGTGGACATTATGAGGCCATAGATAGAGAATCTAATACCGTAAAAATGAGTAATGGAATAATTCCAAGCAGTGATATACCTGAACTTTGTGTTTCTGGTTCACCTGAAGCTTCTTTATTTGCAAAGATTCAATCTGCACAAAGAGATGGTCAATATTATATCTACGAAACAAGAGAAAAACCAGATATAAAATTAGATGGTTCTCTTGATTTTGATGAAATTGAGGAACATAGGTTTAATATGGATAAACGTGAGGCTGTAAAATTACGTTTATATAAATCTGTAAAAATTCCTATGAATGCTGTTAAAGATATACAAGATGCATATGAATACGCCGGTAAAAATGAAGTTAATTATAGATACGCGAAAGATATAAAATCACATCTGAGAGCATTAATCAATGGTAAAAGTTATCCTCAAAATGCTTTAGAACAAGCTAAGTTAGATGAATTTGAAGATTTTGCCAATCACTATGGTGTTGAAATGGCCAAAGATTTATTTGGAGATATACCAAATGAGTATGAAAAAGAATAATTTATATTAATCCTATATTTGAAATAATCGTCATAAATATTGCAATAAGCGTAAACGAACCTACAAATAGTAATATAATAAATTGTAATAATATAGTATATATTGATTTTTTCGTATTTTTATCAGATATGTATATTTTTTTATTAGGATTTATTTTGATAATTCCATCTTTATCTGTATCAAACTGTCCAATAACAAATATTTCATCATCAGGTTTTATTAAGCCTTGTCTAAGTTTTAATTTTTGATTAAAATTAAATCCATCTAAATCAAAAGAAAAATATCATTATCTTCAACTGTTGTGGATATTGATGATGGATTTGATACAGTATATGTTGTTTCATTTGTGAGTAGTGTATCAGCATCGTTTGTTTTTATATATGCTTCACCCGAATCATCTTTTAAAATAAAGTTAACAGAATCATTTCCTGTTTCTATTTTAGACCAACGGTATTTTTTTTATCAGAAGATTCATTTGTTCTTACCCGTTTTGAAATACTATATTCATATATAAAACAATCTTCATCTTCTAAGGGTGATTTCAAGGTATCTTCGTGTTTTTTAGCAATACCATTTATTTGTACTATATCGTCACGATTTACAGCTTCACGAATTGATACTTCATTCGTTCCTCGTATTAATTGTATTTCTCTAAATTTTTAATTGACAAATATATTGATGCTATACTAAGAGCAATAAATATTATATATATAATATTATATTTGATATGTCCATATATAATAATTTTTATGTAATCATAAATAAATTATTACATACTATCTGCCTTAAACTCAATAATATATTTTTTATCATTGTCTTCCAAATATACATCAAATGATTTTGTTTTTTCGTTAATACTATAACCTTTATATAATTTATTTTCTGAATTTACATATTTTTTTGCTATTTTTCTGAAAAATGATTTAATATCTTTTTTATCATAATTAATTTTTGAAATATTATCATTACCTTTATCTAGGTATATATTAGATATAACATATGTTATATTATATGTTTCACTTGACTGTGATAATACATGTTCATCATATTCGTTTGTATCTACGTATATATCTTCTTCAATATCTGAAATATACAATATATAGTAACAATTTTCAATTATAAATTCTTCACTATATTCTTTTCTATGTTCGACCATATTTATATGTTAAATTACGGGGCTATATATTTTTATATTAAATATAATTAACTTATATATTTATAATATACGAGAAAAAATTCATATTGAATACTATGTACTCCGTATATTTTAATTCCATATATAATTCCAGAAATTAATCCAGATATGTGTGCTATATGTGCAATATTAAACGCACCAAACCCATAATATACTACAATACTTAAACTTCCTATAATAAATATAATTGTGGCATAAATTAATTTAAATTTAAAAAATGGAAAAATAATTATTTTAATTAAAGCTTCAGGAGATTTAATCGATATTATACCAATAAAACCAGATATTGCTCCACTTGCTCCAAGCATTATAAATTCATCTACCGTACCATATATTGGAATAATATTAATTTGATAGGCAATATTTATTATTATAATTTGTGATATATTTGCTATCAATCCAAATAAAATAAATAATTTTACAAATTTTTTCTTTCCAAACTCTTGTTCAATGATTATTCCAAATGAAAATAATACGATAGAATTTAATATAATATGAAATAATCCTCCATGAGAAAACATACTTATTATATATGTCCATATATAAAATTCAGAACCAAAAGATAATGTAAATATAGATGACCATAAGTTAGATATCGTATCATTTATTATTATTGGACCAATAAATATAGGATATATAATAAATTGAATTAAAAACATAATCCAAAAAATACCGATAAATTTCCCCGTCATCGTATATTTAAATAAATATAATATTTTTGAATATTTTGTATTTTTATTATTTAATTGTTGTATTATATTATTTACCGTCCCGTCTGACATATCGTTATATTATATACAAAGACATATATAACTAACTATTTCATTTATATAATAACAAATTATTTAGTGTATACTATATAATCGATATATATGGTTTTAGATAAAGAAACACCAGATGGATGGTCATTAATTGAGGATAATACAGATGCGTCAGATACGTTAGATATTGATGGAGAATGCGTAAAAGTGGCAGCATTTCGAAAGTCAGGAACGGGTGTCGTAGCTGTTGAAGATGACACGGGAGATGCACCATATATCACCGTAAGATTGCCAGATAATTATATTTCAGATAATAATCCAATAGATTATCTATATATGGGAAAAAGTAAACAAGAAGCTATTGATAAAATGTATGAATATATGAAGGAAAATTAAAATATTACAATTTAAAAATTTTATACTAAATACATTATGCGCGTTTTAATGTTACTTTTTTCTTTATTTTGATTGTATAATTGATTAATATTCTTAATAGATTTAATAAATTTTTCATCATCCATATTAAATGTACTAACAAAAGGTAAAATATGTCTATATAAATTATATTCCATTTGGTTTTCAATATAAGATAAATTTAAACGTAATTGTTCAAATTCTTTTGTATTATATGATTTAATAATCGCGTCAAGATTTGATTCATATTCTTCTTCTGTAATCTCATCATTTAGATATCTTTCCATTTCAATTCGACCTTTTGGACCTAATATTTTAAGTCTTTCAATTTCCAATTTAATTTTTTCATGATTTTTTACAGGGTCGCCTTCTGGTAAAAATGAAGATATAGTATCTGGAAATAATTTTAATCTACTACTCCACTTCATAGCTCGAATTATCGGTGAAGCATTTGGCATTATATACATACACACGTTTAGTAAATAAATAGTTTATGATTTGATTTTTAATCAAATATCATAATTCATCAAAAATCCATTTCGTACAAAGTGTATTTTGACTTTTAAGAGATGCCGTAATAATATCATTATATTTTAATTTTGAAATTTTATCTTTCATATTTTTATTATATTTTTTATTATATATAGATTCAACAAATACTGTTAAACCTTTATTCATATCATACAAACATATTTCTCTATTATTAACTTTTTTACGCGAAATTTTGATTTAATCTTTTTACTCATGTATTTTAATATTTTTACATTTTAAGAAAATGTGTATAGATTTATTTTTTGTGATAAAATTAATTATTTAATAATAATCATTGGGTATAAATTTATTTTCTCTATCTGTATAACCTTTTTCATAACCTATATCAAATGAATATAATAACAATCCAATAATTGTTATTGCTGTTAATATTCTCTTTATCATGCAATATAATATAGTATTTATATTTACTTATATCTTTTGAATAATCAAGAACGATATATATTTATGGTGTTAATTTACATATTTAAATATGACTATAAATAATAAAATTATAACTAATTTTATCAATAGTAAAACAGAAGATATAAAAAAATTTGTTGATAGTGCAAATAAAAGAGGACAACAATTAAGATATAAAAAAGATATCTCCTCTGATGTTTCTTTTGTAATGGAATTAAGTTATATGGGTAAAAGACATAAATTAGATGTTGAGGAAGGTGATTTTATGTTACTATTTAAATTTACTTTTTCAAAATATAATAAATTATATTATGAAATATTGCGTGATTTATGGAAAGAATATCATCCAAATAGTGGTTCTGTACCGTATAAAAATGTAGCGGGTCAACCCCCATATTGTAGAATAAAAGATGGAATTAGTAAATCAGAAATTGATAATGATTTAATTCGTTAAGTTTATTTAATATTTTCTACGTGATAATCCACGTATCGCTAGTATATTTTCCATACGGTTTCTTGAGCAACTTTTGAGTGGAAAGTTTTTTTAATAGTTGAGATGTGAACAAATAAAGACCGTGCGTATGAATGGGTATATAAAAAATATATCTGATTATCTTTATTTATGAATTTAATAGTGAATTTTCAAAAGAATATTTTGATATGTATATTATTATATAAAATAATAACACATCAAATTATATTAATTTTATTAAGACTTTTAACCATACATATTTTATTTTTATATATGCCTTCACCTTCTTCATGGAGTAACGGTGTTGCACAGATACCAAATTTATCAAAACAAGATGTCGTGAAAATAACAAGATATGTTAATCATGAACCAGATACACAAATAAAAGAAGTTGAATCTGTTGAATCATCAAATGATTATTGGTCAAATAAAGTACATTTCCTTGATGGTTCAATGCTTCGAAAAAGAGACACAGATGATGCAAAATGGCAATGGTATACAATTTATCAAAGACCATATCCACTTAGAGCAATTAAAGTTATAGAAAATCAATTATAAATTCATAAATTATTTAACGCTAAATTGAATATACTAAAATATGGTTAAATGGATTAATAGTTCAGATACAGATATAGTTAAATTTAATTATAATGATATTCAGAATCAACTTATTGTTAAGTTATCTGATGATATTGAAAATGAATATGAATATGATTTTAATTTTGTAGGATATAATAATGTTCCATTGAAAGTTTATGAACACATGAGATTAGAGTCCCAAAACAATGAAATACGAGATTTCGGGTCACTTTTAAATTGTATTAGTAATAATACCAGTAGAACAAATCTACCATACGGCTATTTAAGGAATTTATCAAATAAAATTGAAGAAAATTATGAAACTAACAATGTAACCATATCTTTAATGAAATAAAATTATTTCATATATTTTTACAGAATTTCTCGAAGTTGGAGACATCGTGGTTTTACAGCCAAATTAAATATTAAACATGACGGTCTAATTGATAAAAACACGGAAATACGATAATGCTTGGATTTTATAAAGAAATAACGAACAAATTATCAATTATTGTTAATATAATTAAGAATTTGAATTATATTCTTTAATAAAAGATTTTTTTCGTTTATATGATTTCTTTTTACGCTTATAATTATTATATATTTTATAAATTATAACCGTTTCAATAATTATTAAACTAACACTTATAGGTAAAACTAATAAAAGAGTATAAGATAGTCCTAACGAAATAAAATAAAATATACTCAATATATAAAATAAAATAGCGAGTACAAATTTATATTTCGTCATTTTATATTGTTCTTTCTTATTCATTAGTATCGTATGTTTATTTTTGATATAATATAAAATTTTGGATTTTTTGTGAATTATTATATTCATAATATTAATTTAAAGTTTTATAATTAAATTTAATATACCATATAGCTGTCTAATTATACATCAAATTAAATCAAACATTTTAATAGGATAGAAAAACTATTGTATAACATATGCATATTTTAAGTTACTTAAAAAATCAATTTCAAAATTCAACATCAAATATTATAAAAGAAAGAAAGCGTTCTTTGTATATGGCTCGTATTGTATTCAATGAAGATATGAACTTTACTATTAGAAAAACATGGGTTGCAACTGTTAAAAAAACACGCGTACTTGTACCAAAAGAAATTCGTAAAGATACAACGGGACGTAAACATTTAACGAATGATATTAATTCTGGTGAAATGTATAATGTAGGACTATTATTAACAGAACCAGATAGTAATGAATGGGTCTGGTCTACATGGAGAAGTGAACACACAGTTAAATTTAGAGGATATATTACAAAAAATAATTATATTACTATACCTGCAGAAGTACGAAAAGAATACGAAATTCAAGATGGAGATAAAATTCAAATTGCTGTAACTCAACGTATTTTTGAACAAGAAACAGATAAACCATATCAATCTCATGTACCTACATGGATGAATATTTAACCATTAAATTAATATCATAACACAATAATTTCATAGTATGGATAAAAATGTTTCTTCATTATTTAGGAAGATTACAATGCAGGAATACCTTAATAGAGATATTCAGAACAAACTTGAAAAAAATGGATATGAATTAATATCGTCTATAGGTGTAGACCGATTAGTTTTTGCTAAATGTAAAAACAGTGTAATTAAAGTAGCTAGGAATGAAGATAAAATAGATGTTAATTATGATGAATCTGCATTCTGGAATCAAAATAAAAATAGAAATTTATTTTGTCCAATAGTAGATAATTGTCCTCACTATACATGGATTGAAATGAAATATTGTAATAAATCACCTAATGAATTTGAAATTTATAAAGAAAAAATTGACGATTCAGATTATTATATAGATGATTTACATCCTGATAATATTGGACGAATAAATGGGTCTAAAGAGTTAGTTTGTTTTGATTATCCTGATGTCGTAAAAATGTAGTTTGGTTTTAATTAAGTATATAACTTGGAATTTATAATTCTTTCAATTTTTCTTCTGCTTTTTCATGAACAATCTTAGGTAATTCTTTTTCTTTCTCTTCTTTTGAAGGTGGATTTTCTCTTAGAACCATATCACCCGGTGTGTTAAATAACATTAAACGATGAGAGCCATTCTTCGGGCTATAATATTCATCAAATTTTAACCTATATTGTATGTTTTCGTATTCTATTATCATTTCACCTTCTATACCTCTATATGGTCGCTCTGTAATAAATACAGGTTCATTTTTACTTTCCATATTAAAAATAAGACAATAAGGGGTTAATAATATTTGTATTGCAACGCTATTACATAAATCTTCTTGTTATTCTACGATTATATAATATTTGTATTTACAGCATAATGTATCTTCAAAATCGTGTTATTATGTCATACAATATCTATAGTTAATCGTCATATTTATGTTACACGCACGCAAATAAATAATTATGACTAATGATTTAACAAAAGAGAAAATTGATTTACTAAAAGATGTTAAATCAAAACTTAAAGAAAAAGATGAGACTATATAGAAATCTTTAAAAGAATTAATTTCCGACTTAGATGATAGAATGACAAAACAAGATGAACATAAAACTTTTGATTATTTAACGGGAAACGATAAGATATTTCCATGCTGCTGTTAAAATTAATAAAAAATTGAATAATTAGAATTTGAATAAATTACATTTTGATTCAACAAATAAATACCGGTATAAATTATAACAATTATTAAAAAGAAGATGAAGAAGATAATATATTTGGGAATTCTGTGACAATTGGTGAAAGAAAAGGATTAGATTCATTACAAGATTTTGTAGACGAAATGAACAAAAGAAAATAATAAGATAAATTGTTTTATATTATAAATATTTATAAGTTTTTATATATTATATTTAAATATAAGTCGAGTAAATATAGAATCTACAGGAAGTATAAAAAATTCAGATAATAAAACTATTGGTATATTGATTATGTCATCATCTTTTAAAATTTTTCGGTGATATCATTACCGTAACTTCAAATCATTAAATTTAATTGGGTACCAACTAATGATTAGGTATGAAAGGAAATACAAACCATAGTGACGAACAGCCTACAAACGACATTGACCGAAAAGTACTGTCTCAATTGTCTGAAAATGGGGCATTGAGCCATGATGAGTTGTGTGAGAAGATTGATATACAGTGGAATGAATTACAAAAATCAATTCGAAGACTAAGGAATAACGATGATGTAGTAATCACAATTGACCGCCGATATGTTGCGACCGAAACCAATCAGGATGAATGAAATATAACAGAAAACTACGTAATCAAAATTTAAATCAAGAGATGATTCGATACAATAATCTTTAAATGTCCGAATCTGATGTTGAAAACAGAAAATATTAAAATATTTGATATTAATCGCGTGCAATAATAAGAATTTCATCTGCACTGTTTTCTTTTGTAGATAACGCATATTGATGTTCTTTTGATTTTATCATAACATTATCTTTTCTTTTTTCTAACATTTGCTTGAGTGTATTTGGTGAAGGATAGCCCGCTGTATTATATGAAAGAACAATAATCCTATCTGAAAATAAATCAAAAACAGTTTCAAATGCATTTTTTATTTTATCTTTTTTAGTCCATGGTGACGGTTCATGTTCTAACCGTTTTGTTTTAACAGATTTATTTAACATATTGGGCCAATCATCATATTGTACAAAACCATTAAGAAAATGATAATAATATTGGTAATTCGTACTATTATTACTTTTCTTTGTTTGGTCATAATATGGTGTATCTATATAAACCAAATCTGTTTTCGGTGGATTATTCCATTCTAGAACATTTTTATTAAATGCTTTATTATCTTTTTTATTATCAAATACAGCATTATTGTATTCATCTATTTTATTTTTAAAATGCTTTGGAAATGATTTATCCCACGTTGTTTTATTACCAAAAGACCTATCTATATCTTCATCTGTTCTCATATATAAATTTGCTCTATGAAATAAATTATACGGTCTTTTAGCTAAAGCTGCTTGAAATAAACCAGAATATGCAAGTGCTTTTTTATACTTATTATCTAAATTTGTAATATTTACATGCATCATATCTAACCATTCATTTTCATCATCTGTATAATATAATTCTTTAAATTCATTTTGAATAAAAGAAGGATAATTAAATTCATCATGTTTTTTTAATAAATAATTTATGTCGTCGTCTGATAAAGTTATATTCTTATTTTCAATTAATGCTAATCCAATTTTATAATTAAATGGCATGTAATCATTATAATAAGTTATCTTACCTTTTTTCTTTGCTTTAAATGAAACAGAGCCGGTACCACCAAACGCATCTAACATAGAATCAAATTGTAAGTCTGATATAGTCATCCAAATCCAATCTACAATATCTCTTTTACTACCCTGAAAACGCGTCGTAGGAAAATTGTTATTCATCTGTTAACTAGAATATAGGAAGTATAATATATAAAATTTGGAGTATATTTGTACAAAAATTATCTAGAATAAGAATCTATATTCAAACCGGGATTATAACCTTGCTTTTTCATTATTTCATTGAATTTCCTATACATAGCAAATTTTTTTGAATGTAGTTGAATATCTGTGCCTTTGAGGATATCTAAATGCAGACTATTATCTTCACCAAGCCTTACGGGAACATTATTAAATGTATAATGATTTCCTTCTTTTTTTACCATATTCTTTGAAAGGATTAAGGAATCGAGTGCATCTCCCATCAACATCTGCCCAAACACTTGTAGCCGGGTCACCTGTATCTTCTTTATCTGCTGCTTTTTTTTGCTTCTTCTACAGCATTAACTAATGCTTCAATAAATTCTTGTTTATCTTTATCCATAATTAAAATTGTATATTCCAACGTTATATATTTACTGTACGCTTTCTGCGTATGATTCAACTTCCATTTAAAAACAATATATTTACGGATTTACTGCATTTTACTCTTTAATTTATATACTTTTTAATTTCATCAAGAAATAATTAATGAATTTTCATCATATTAAAAAATGATTCTTGGTTAGATACTAATGAAAAATGGAATGGAATATGGTAGGGGGAATAAGACTATTTAAAATTAAATCTTTAAAAATATAAAAATTAGTTCTTACTTGTGTATTTTTTCAAAAATATTTATAAATATAATAGATATACTTAAACATATAAAACCACCAATTACGGCTTTGATTGTTGGTTCGAACGGTAACAATTTTGCAATCTCATTCCATATAAATAAAGCTATAAATAATCCACCAAACGCATATATATATTCCAAAACATGTAAGGATATATTTTTATATATCATATAATATTATAGCATTTCTTTATATTTAATACTAATTATTTCATTTTCAAATTTGAAATCAACCAATTTATTTTAATTTAAATTATAATTAAACTATTATTAAGAAATAAAATGTAATGTATAATAATATTTATTTATTTATCGTGTATTCATCCAAAACAACACCATCTTTGTATACTTTTCTAGCTATAATTTTTACATCTATTAAATCTGCCTTTTTAAGTGGAGGTTCACTACCTACAGCAGATTCTGTTTTAGGATTTCGAACGGTTGCTTCAAATAAAATATTATCAGAATTTTTATTATTAAAATCACGTTCAAAATCATTTACAATATACTCTTTATTTTCAGGTTTATCTGTTTTTCCCATAGAATTTTTATAATTAGAATTTAAATTAAATGATGAATAACCATATATTTTATCTCCATCCTCCCAATTTCTTAATCTGTGAATAAGTTGATTTTTCTCCATTCGTTTTTCTAATTCTTTGACGGTAAGTATATTATCCATATTAAAACATACAATATCATTCCTAAAAGTGTTTTTATAATTCAAATTTTTCTTTATACTTTTGAATTCTATTTTCTCGTATTAAACTGTTATTTGTTATGTCTCGATGATTTTGTTCTGTATATACTACTAGTCGAAGTGTATAATTACTGTTTTCGATATATTCAACTTGTTTATCTGTGTAGTATATGTTTTGAGAATCAAAACGTTTCATTATTGATTCTTTGTTAGAAACATCATATAAATCGTTATAATATAAATCAACAGCGTATTTTAATTTATATTTCATAATTCTTTTCGCAAATGTTTCTCCTGATATATATTTTATATTATGTTGATTAAGAACTTTATCTGTCGCATTTAAACGAAGGTTAGATGTCGTAACAATTACAATTTCATATTCGTCTTGTTTTAAACCGTATCTTTTTGCATCTTTATTGACCTGATGTGCAATACCTTTAATCATATTTGGATGGAGATAATTTTTAGAATCATACCTTTTTGATTCAATAAATTTCGTATATTCTTCATCCGGGGAATTTTTCAGAGCTATAATGTCTTTTTTTCCGTCTCCGGTTTTAGATGTTACCTGTACAAAGCAACCTTGAAGAATATATAGTTCTGCTATAAATTGCTCCATAGCAAAAAAGTCTATATCTTCTAATTTTTGACGCATTGATTTAGGCATATATTTAATATATTATAATATCATATATAATAAATACATATGTATTATCATACCTTAAGAGAAAAATATAGTCATGAAGATGAATTTATCCCACAAGAAAAATTTGAACAAAAAGAAGATGAATTTGTACATAAATACAAATTAAATTATAAAGCTGCCCAAATATACATATATGCATTAAACAATAAAACAAGAGATGATGTAATGCGTGAATTAAGATTTACTTCTCAAGATATACAAAGATATTCAAAAGAAGTAATGAATAAGGTTGTGTAAAATAAAAATAGTTATATTTATATATTTTCAGCGGTAATATAATTAATATGTGTAATTCAATCGATTATGAAAAACATAAAAAGATATATGAATTTATCAATATTTTTGGAGCTATATTCACAATTATATCAATTATATACTTATTATATTTTAAATTAATCGTAATCTCATTATTATTAATTCTACCACTTGTATTTTTTATATATAGTTATAAACGTGGATTAAACCTACAAGGTTTAGATAATTAATTTTTTATTTAATACCATAAATTTATTAATGTTAAATATATATACTATATATAATGACGAAAAAACATAAGACAAAAAAGGAGTTAGAACCAGAACGTATCCAAAAAGGTTCAGATTTTGGTAGAAAACTATTTCGTTTAATCGGTATAGAATCTGCAAGAAGCAAAAGACTTCGAAAAAACAAAGAAAATAATTAAAAAGTATAAACTTTATATATTTATAGCTTAAATTAATATGTATGAATCGGAGAAAATTATTATCTATATCTTCTGTAGGATTAGCAAGTTCAATGTCGGGTTGTATTTCATTAGATACTACAATAACATATACTTATGAAAGAGACTATTGATTATTATGAAGACCATGAAGAAGGAGATGAAGGTCTTATAACGGCTCTCAACGCACCTAGAAAAGACGTGAATGAATATCATCAGGTTAGACTATATGATACGCCTGCAAGTATTTCAGACATGCTTAAATGGGGATGCAAAAGATGTAAAAAATACTATGCTGACCCTAAATTGTTTGAGGAAGAACCATGTATTCCATATGGTGATTCATAGTTATGAATATAAAAACAAAAAAGAATATCCTGTTGCAGGTACGGAGAGGACACATATATGGTTAAGAAGTATTACATGGAGAAGATATGGAATCTACGTATCTGTATCGTTATATTCTAAAGAACAAAATAACGAAATAACAAAGACCCTACATTCTCTTGAAAAAGAGGATGTAGTTTCTGCCGTTCTTAAATCTTCAAGTGAATTGCCCCGTAAATGGGTAGTAAATTCAATTTCTGGACAAATATAAGTTCTTTCGTATATGATATAATATTTTAATATATTTGAAATGACTTTATAATTAAAATAAATCGGTATATTTATAATGTTGTTATTTTTAAATATAAACAACATGTCTATAAGTAATAAATGGCCACAAGAACAAGAAGAAATTATTATTTCAGGTCGTAAATTCAAAGTCGTTGAAATAACGGTTACTGAACATGAAAATAAATGTGCGATTTTACAATTTCAACCAAAAGAGGGACGACCACCAGATGAAGCAGATTTTTATAGAATAATTCGACGTAAAAATAATGCTGCTATTCAATATTGTAATCCAAAACCAAACGAACATTATTCAGATAATATTTGGGATACATCAGAAATAATCGAAGGCTATTTTAAATAGTTAATTAAAAATTATTATTAGATGTGAAGTATTTGCGGTTGAATAGTATTATACTGTCTAATATAAATTATAAGCATTCAAGTTAATATTGCGACTCATTACACAGATATTGAAGAAATTAGAAATCATATTAATAAAACAATGTCTAAAGAAAATATTTCAACAATTCAAAGTATTTTTGATTATATATTTAATGATAAATATATTAACTTTGATGAAATTAATCTATCTGGTATTCTTGACGGTATTATTACTGATGTAACTGATAAATCAACAGAATAAATACTAAAATCACGCAAAAAAGGAATTTATGGATTTGAAAAATAGTAGTATTAAAGGTGAACAATTATATAATCAAATGAAAACAATTCTTTTTATATTTGTACTTTTTTGATGATGTGAATGAAAAAGATGCAATTAAAATGCAGACACAAGCTATAGAACAAAGTAATAATATAACAGTTCAAATTTAACTTTAGACTATACTTTTATTATATTATTGCCGTATAATTTTGTATTCTAAAGATTTTTAGAAAACTATTATATATAATATAATAAATAAATATGTCGTTAATATATAGGATTATAATTAAAAAATCTAATTATGCCTAATATATTTGAGGTATTAGTCTATAAATTGTTTCATATAGTCTACATCCGAAAAAAAAACAAATACAAACGAATATCCAACAAGAGAGGCGTTAAATGAATTGGATGGTGCTATTGCCAAATTATATGGATTTGCTATTCGTTCTGGTGGTGGAACGGAAGAAATTTCATCACAGTATGCCGTGGGTTATTTACTTCCTAGGGGTGTAAAAATTAGATTGAATCAAAGAAGAATTATTGATGCAATCAATGAATGTTCGTATTTTAATGATGATGAACCTTTCGTAACATTAATATCTGTCAATCCCTCTGATGAGGAATTAGGACGAAGTGAGCTTATTGGAACACCACCGGGAGAAGCTTTATATGGTTTACAATCATTTGCCGATGATTTTAATGGAGATAATATTATAAAGATTAATCTACCCTTGTAAAAACACGCGCATCTGTTAAATAACCTCTAGATTTTAACCTATTTAAAACAAGTCTATGTAATTGTTCTTGAACATCTAACCGTTGATAATTGGGTCCTGAAACATAATTTCTTACATTTGAAACAGAAACTCTATACCCATCAGATAAGTTCATAATCGATAGTTCTAAATTTCCAACTTCAATATTATATGCATTACGTGACTCTGAAACGCAATCTACTTCTGGAATCGAAGATAGAGACTTAATATTTTGGATGAAAGAACATCTGCCATCAATACTCCCTATATGAGCAAATCCTGCCGTAGATGTTCCTATATAATTATTCTCATCAAATTCCCACGAAACATGTTCAGCGGTATCATCTAAAGCTACAATTAAATTATACTGTGCGTCTGTAAGTTTATCTGTCATATTTAATCAAATAAGATATAATGTTAAATGTCTTTTTATATTATAAATAAATCAAAACATATATTGTATATTCAATTATTAATTACGATTTCGTTATATTCTCACGTTATGTATTAAAATTTAAAAATAATTTATGATGATTTATCGTAGATATATTTTAAAAACCCTATAGGTAGTGTTATAGCTAATGTTAAAATAATATAATAACCTAATATCATAATAAATAAATTAGTCGCGCCAGAAAATATGTAATTGACAAACATATAAGTACAACTATATTAAAAGTAATTAAACGATTTCTAATATATTTCATATAATTTGAATTTTTATCATTATATTTATTTAGATTATTATTTTTATTAATAATAGCCATACTACCACAGCGCGATATAATTTCACAATCATCATATTTATATGCCCAATCAACCGTTATTTTTTCATCTATTAAACCATCCGTAGAACCATATCCCTGTTCATTAATGAAATTAATAACTTTATTTTCTTCATTATACAATAAAGGATATTCTAAGTCAAATTCATGCGTATAATTTGTTTTAGAGTTTGTAACTATTAATGTTGTAACATACACATTTTCTTTCTCAACAGTGTTTACTTCTTCAACAGTCACATCACCA
>LKMJ01002559.1_pt1 | contig 16757 bp, 15 predicted proteins | sample 643391 | NCBI WGS metagenome assembly LKMJ01 (sample SAMN04112250, study PRJNA286221) | soda lake metagenome | biome: soda lake; feature: Kulunda Steppe; material: water; isolation source: sample PL-Br10 brine of Picturesque Lake | place: Russia: Kulunda steppe | collected 2010-07
GACGTCCCCGTCAGCTTCTTCGACCGAGAGCCGAACCCCTCGCTCGGATCGACGCTGACCGAGGAGGAACTCGCGGAGGCCGCACACCACAGCGCCGGCAAGTTCAAACGCTACCAGCACGACGTCGAGAAGAACGTCAGTCCGCGATCGCTGCCCGGGCAGAAAGGCGGGCGGTACCTCGCCGCGGGGAACGAGCACACCCCCGAGGGACACATCAGCGAGGACCCCGACAACCGCGTCATCCAGATGGAACGGCGCATCGAGAAACTCGCGTACATCCGCGAGGAACTCGACGAGGAACGGCCCTCGAACCAGACCTACTTCGGGGACGAGGACGCCCCCTTCGGAATCATTACCTGGGGCTCCTCCCAGGGCGTGGTCCAGGAAGCGGTCGAGCGACTGAACGCCGATGGACACGCCGTGAAGGCAGTCGGCGTCTCAGATATGATGCCGTTCCCCGAAGCAGAGATGACGGAATTCATCGAGAGCGTCGATCAGGCGATGGTCGTCGAGATGAACGCCACTGGCCAGTTCCGCGGACAGATCCAGCGGGAACTCGGCCGCTACGGTGACAAACTGAGCAGCCTCCTCAAGTACAACGGCAACCCGTTCGAACCCGCCGAAATCGTCGAAGGGTACGAACTCAACGTTAACGGCTCCGACGCCGAACCTGATGCACAGGTGCGGATCGAACCCGCGGCAGGTGATTGACAATGAGCGCATTCAACGCAATCGGACAGGAACGAGAGGCGGACCGGGACGAGTTCACGCCCGGCATCGAACCCCAGCCGACCTGGTGTCCGGGCTGTGGTGACTTTGGCGTCCTCAAGGCGCTAAAGCAGGCCCTCCCGGAGATCGGCAAGACCCCCGAAGAGGTCCTGACCGTAACCGGAATCGGCTGTTCGGGCAAGCTGAACAGCTACCTCGACACGTACGGCTTCCACACGATCCACGGCCGATCGGTGCCCGTCGCGCGAGCCGCGAAGCTCGCCAACGACGGCCTCGAAGTGATCGCCGCCGGCGGCGACGGCGACGGCTACGGCATCGGTGGAAACCACTTCATGCACACGGCCCGAGAGAACCACGACATCACCTACATCGTCTTCAACAACGAGGTCTTCGGCCTGACGAAGGGCCAGACCTCGCCGACCTCGCCGAAAGGCCACACGTCGAAGACGACACCTCACGGCAACGCGAAGTCGCCGATCAGGCCGCTGTCGCTCGCGCTCACCTCGGGTGCGACCTACATCGCCCGAACGGCGGCCGTGAACCCGAACCAGGCGAAGGAGATCCTCAAGGAAGCCATCGAACACGACGGCTTCGCTCACGTCGACTTCCTGACCCAGTGTCCGACCTGGAACAAGGACGCCCGCCAGTACGTCCCGTACGTGGACGTCCAGGAGTCAGACGATTACGACTTCGACGTCCACGATCGTCAGGAGGCCCAGGAGATGATGTTCGAGACCGAAAACGCCCTCCACGAGGGTACGGTCCTCACTGGACGGTACTTCATCGACGAACGACCGTCCTACCAGGAACAGAAGAAAGAACTCGGTGAGATGCCCGAAGAGCCACTCGCGGAGCGATACTTCGACGACGACTACGAGTGGGAACGCAGCTACGACCTGCTCGATCGCCACATGTAGGGGCGATTTGGAGTTCTCACGCCCCTTCGGGGCTCCGATCAGTAAGCGAGAGTGGCGAAACAATACTGAGTAGACATCAGTATTAACAGATGGGCCGGGTATGGCCGCGATGAGACACACGAAGGACATCGCTCACCATCTGTCGAAATAAATAGCCGTGAGTGACCGTGTCGGTTGGGTCGAGTGTGCTCACGAGATCCACGAAGGATCGGACACGCCGTGCAGACCAGCCCTGTCGCTGGTCGTCTATTCGTTCCCGCTCCACCGTGTTAAATCACTAGATTTTGTTCACGATATGAGAGCGCCCGATCGATCGGTATTCACCCGACCGTGTACTGCTGCGGGGAACGAGTTTTTTACCCGAGACGATAATCCGTAGCCGTGACCGTTCGCACCGAGGACGATCCGGCCCCCTCCGAGGTCGAGTACACCGTCGACGGACCGACACCGGACGTCGTGTTCCAGACCATCGCACGGAATCTCGAGTATCTCGACGGCGTCGACGTGATCGGGCGCCGTGAGCCAGTTCGTCGATCGAGTGACTCGAATTCCCGCTGTGGAGAACTGCTCGCCGTCTTTGAAGAGCCGTCTGTCACTCCGTGGTCTCTCGAGTACAAACCACACGGCCCGCACGGAGCACTCGCGATGCTCGTAGGCGCGGTGTTCGCGCTCCCGAGCTTCTTCCTCACGCTACTCCTGGTCGGCGTCGGGTACGCACTGTACCGAGTGGAACGCGAGGGGGCTGTCCCATTGCTCACCCGGACGCGGGTGCGGGTGACGGTCAGAGGGGCGGAGTCGACGGAGCCGGCGACGGTGACGGCCACGTGTACGACGGGTGTCGTAGTCGACGTGGACTCCCTCGCAGATCTCGAGTGGCCGCTTCGACGGGCGGTCGTCGACCGGGTTCGAGAAGCATCGGTCCAGCTCCCCAGCTCCGCTGGATCGGAATCGTTCGAGAAAACGTTCTTCCGGTACCTGAACGCCTGGAGGATTCGATCGCCGAGCGCGGACGTCGAACTCGTCGAAACGATGCAAGCCGGGTGTCTCGAGGACGAGGAGTCCTGGCGAGCGTACAGGGACACACTTCTGGAGTGGGCGCCACCTTCGGTAAGGGATCGACTCGACGAACGACGGTGCGATGTTCGATCCGATCTGGTCGGAGTTTTCGAGGACGTCGACGATGAGCTTCGCTGACGTCCGAGGGGAGGAACGAAACGAGTGACCGGTCCGACCCTTGGTGTCACGATACGCTCTTGCTGCTCGAAATCCGTGGAACGTCGAGTCAGCCGCGGGTCCCGAACGAGGCTGCGAATACAGGCTCAATCCTTTTTCGGCAATCGATCCTTTCGCCAATGGAGAGACACAATGTGCCACCACGAAAGACGAGACGAGGAGGAGCATGGTGAACGGCGCTCCGACGAAGGGCGAGACCACGACCAGGAGCGAGATTACGGCCAGGAGCACGAAACACACGAGCACGGGCGTGACGTCGAACTGGCCAAAGAGGACACCGAACGGGACGAAGACGAGGAACTCGACGAGAGACAACGCGAAGCGAGACGGAAGGCGGACGAAGAACAGCGACGACAGGAGATTGAACACCAGTCAGCAGAGCGAGAGGCGGACGCAGCCGAGCACGTCAATCCTGACAACCACCGCGACGAAGAACCGTTTCAGAGTTAACGGGATTCGACCCTCGCAAGTATCCTTTTTCGCTGGATTTCGATACCTGTTGTGGAGAGTCCAGGGACCGAAAGGGTCCACGAACTGAGAGAGTCCACGGACCGAAACCACGACGTCGTTGATGAACGAGTATACGTTTTTCACACTGCCAAGAGAGTATTCGGTATGGATCTTTACGAATCACTACGTGGAATCACGCCACCGATCGTAACGCCGTTCGACGATGACGGGGCCGTGGACGAAACCGCCCTCGAAGCCGTTCTCGATTACGTGATCGAGGGAGGCGTCGACGCAGTATTTCCGAACGGAACGACGGGCGAGTTCGCCAGCCTATCACCCGCTGAACGCCAGCGCGTTCTCGAGGTAACGGTGGATCGTGCGGAAGCGTATTCGGTCCCGGTGCTCGCCGGAGCAGCCGCGACGACCGTGGAAGAGACGCTCGCGTCCGTCGAGGTCGCAGCAGCCGTCGGCGCTGACGCGGCCGTCGTCGTGGCCCCGTACTTCCACACGGCGAGCGATCCCGACGGAAACCGGGCTTTCTTCGAACGGGTGGCCGACGAATCACCGTTGCCGCTCTTGCTCTACAATATTCCTGCCTGTGTCGGGTGTGAGATTGCCCCGGAGACGGTCGAGAGCCTCGCGAGTCACGATGCCGTCATCGGAATCAAAGATTCGAGTGGCGACCTCGCGTACCTGCTTTCGCTGATCCGTCACACCCCGGACGATTTCCTGGTGCTGCAGGGCTGGGACTCGCTGCTCGTCCCCGCGCTCCGGATGGGAGCGGATGGCGGAATCAACGCACTCTCGAACGTCTTCCCGGACGTCTATGCCGAGGTCGCCGAGACGGCGGGGGAGGACCGAGGACGCGCCCTTCAGGAGGAGGCGATCACCCCTCTGTTCGAAATCTGTGAGACGTACGGCTTCGCACCAGTGACGAAGTCGGCCCTCGTCGTGGAAGGGATACTCCGGTCGGACGCCGTCAGACCACCGCTCACGTCGATGCCCGCGGATAGCCGGGTAGCGGTCGAGGAAGCGGTCGAGGCGGCGCATTCTGTGTGAACGAGTGGACAGACTCATGGGGGGAGGCCCCATACGATGGCCTAACTGACTCCGACCCACGATGAGCGAAGAACCAGACTCCCGATCGCGCGAGGACGATACCTACATCCGTCCGCTCGACGAGGACACCGTCGCCCGCATCGCTGCGGGGGAGGTCGTCGAGCGGCCGGCAAGCGCCGTCAAGGAACTGCTCGAGAACAGCCTCGACGCCGACGCCTCGCGAATCGCGGTCGAGGTCGACGCCGGCGGCACGGAGCGGATTCGAGTCGCCGACGACGGGGTCGGGATGAGTGAAGCGGACCTCCGGGCGGCGGTTCGCCAGCACACGACGAGCAAGATCGACGACCTCTCGGACCTCGAATCCGGCGTCGCTACCCTCGGTTTCCGGGGCGAGGCGCTTCACACCATCGGGTCGGTGTCGAAACTGCGGATACGGTCGCGACCTCGAGCGAATCGAGTCGATGGCGGCGGAGATTCCGCTGGGACAACCACGGGAACCGAACTCGTCTACGAGGGCGGAGCGGTGACGAGCGTCGAACCGACGGGCTGTCCCGAGGGAACGATCGTCGAGGTCACGGACCTCTTTTACAACACCCCCGCCCGTCGGAAGTTCCTCAAGACGACGGCGACCGAGTTCGCCCACGTCAACCGGATCGTTACCCGCTACGCGCTGGCGAACCCCGACGTAGCCATCTCGCTCTCACACGATGGTCGGAAGGTGTTTACGACGACCGGTCAGGGCGACCTCCAGGCGGCGGTGCTCGCTGTCTACGGCCGCGAGGTCGCCGGATCGATGATCGACTTCGACACGGGCAAAGACGAACTGCCGCCCGGCCCGCTCAAATCGGTCTCGGGACTCGTCTCCCACCCCGAGACCAACCGGTCGAGCCGTGAGTACCTCGCGACGTACGTCAACGGGCGGGCGGTCACCTCCGACGCGATTCGTGAAGGGATCATGGGTGCCTACGGCGGGCAACTGAGCGGGGATCGATATCCGTTCGTGGTCTGCTTTCTGGAGGTGCCGGGTGAAGCCGTCGACGTCAACGTTCACCCGCGCAAACGCGAGGTCAGGTTCGACGACGACGATGCCGTGCGTCGACAGGTCGAAGCCGCCGTGAAGAAAGCGTTGCTCGAGCACGGCCTGCTCCGCTCGCGCGCGCCGCGCGGTCGGTCCGCTCCCGGCGAAGCGACGGTCGAACCGGAGCGGGGGGAGCAATCGGGCGTAACCAGTACAGCCAGTGGTGAAGAACGCTCGAGTGCATTTGTAGCGGATTCTGCGACGCACGAGGAAGCAGGAGGCACTGGTCCAGGCCCGAATGATGAATCTGCTTCGAAAACCGAAGCCAAAGCATATTTCGACTCTGATGTCAACACCGACAATACTACAAATTCCGAATCAAATCGATATTCTTATCCGACTGCTGATACGCCGATAGACGATCCCACCGAATCCAATGCATCGCACGGAACGGATCCGGCCGCAGAACCCAGCTCGTCGGCCAGTGCGTCGGAATCGTCCAAACCTGACACACCGGCAGAGTTGACCCAATCCGACCAATTGACCGAATCCAAACCGTCGACCCAATCCGACCAATTGACCGAACCCAAACCGTCGATCCAATCCGACGATCACCCCGGATCGACGCCACAGTCGAGGTTTTCCCCCCGAACGGAACAGCGAACCCTCGAAGGTGACCTCGCAACCGACGAAACCGCGTTCGACTCGCTGCCGTCTTTGCGCGTTCTCGGCCAGTTTTCGAATACGTACCTGGTCTGTGAGACACCGGACGGTCTGGCACTGATCGATCAGCACGCGGCAGACGAGCGGGTCAACTACGAACGGTTGCGCGACGCGTTCGCCGCGAACCCCGCTGCCCAGACACTCGCGTCAACCGTCGAGGTGGAGCTGACCGCCGTCGAGGCCGAGGCGTTCGGCGCATATCAGGAGGCCCTTTCGCGGCTGGGTTTCTACGCCGATCGGATCGACGACCGAACCGTTGCCGTGACGACCGTCCCCGCAGTGCTCGAAAAGACGCTCGAGCCCGATCGGCTCCGGGATGTCCTGGCGGCGTTCGTCGCTGGCGACCGCGATTCGGGTGCCGAAACCGTCGACGCGCTCGCCGACGAGTTCCTGGCGGATCTGGCGTGTTACCCCTCGATCACCGGAAACACGTCGCTCACCGAGGGTTCGGTTGTCGACCTGCTCGAGACCCTCGACGAGTGTGAAAACCCGTACGCCTGTCCGCACGGCCGTCCTGTGATCGTCCAGTTCGATCGTGGAGAGATCGAAGACCGATTCGAACGAGACTATCCGGGACACTCGGGATAATCGACACGAGCATTCCGTTATGAGAGGTTACCCCCGTCCACCGGCCAGCAGTGCTGCCTCGGGACGTGCTCGCAGCCGCATCATCGCGATCGTTCCGACCACCGGCCCGATCACAAGTGGCGCGAACGCCCATCGCCAGCCTACGACCTCGACCACAAACGGAATCAGCTGGATCGAGACGATGGTAATGAGAAAACCGACGGCAGTCTGGAGCGTCAGCGCGGTGCCGACGTAACTCCCCTCCGCGAGTTCCGAGACGGCCGTCGAGAACTGCGCGGAGTCGGCGACGATGACGAACCCCCAGAGGAGGACGAACGGAAACAGGACGAGCGGCGAGGAGCCGAAGACGACGCCAGCGAGCAGGCAGGCGCTCCCGGAAATCACCAGCGACGCGCTGGTCACCGTCGTTCGCCCCCACCGATCGGCCGCCGAGCCGGCGACCCACGCACCCAGACCCCCGATCGCGATCGTGCAGAACGTGAGCAGTGCCGAAAGTTCTGCGGGATTCGACGCATCAGCCGCCTCTAGACTCGCGAGCAAGTAGAGCGGGATCCACGTCCAGACGGCATACAGCTCCCACATGTGGCCGAAGTAGCCCGTGTTCGCGAGGACGACGGCGCGATCCGAGACGATTCGCCGTATCGCACCGGGGTCGAACGGCGCCGTCTCCGGCTGGTGTGGTCCGTCCTCGTAGGCGAGTACCAGCAGGCCCGCGAGGAGTGCGAGCCCGGCCGTCCCGTACAGGACGACATCGGGCCGTCCAACACCCCCAACCCCCCGCAGGAGGTGTGGAGTGGCCGAGCCGACGGTGAGTGCGCCGACGAGAACGCCGATGGCGAGGCCTCGACCGCTAGTGAACCACGACGCCAGCATTTTCATCCCCGTCGGGTAGACGCCCGCCAGCGCGACGCCAGTGAGAAAGCGCAGGGCGATCGCAGGCGCTCCACTCGTCACGACGGCGGCGATGAGCGCCGTCGCCACCGCGCCGACGAACGCACACCCGGCGAACAGATAGCGCGGCCGGATCACGTCCGCAATCGTGAGCGACGCCGAGAGGAGCGCCCCGACGACAAACCCCAGTTGAACGGCGTTCGTCAACCACGCCGTCTCCGTCGCCGTGAGGTCCCACGCCTCGGCCAGTTCCGGACCCACCGCGGTTCCGCTAAACCACAGGGTCATCGCGAGCAACTGCGCTACCGCCACGAGGACGAGCGCTCGCCACCGCGTTCCAGCGATTCCGGACATACGTTCTCCGTCTTGCCTTCATCCACCCGAGGGCGTGTTCCGCGAGTGTCGAATATAGGTCGCGTGTTCAGAGGTACTCGAGGGACGAATCCCCATCGATCGATAATGGGATCCGAAACCGAGCCTCCCTCCGACGAGGTGTTGATCCGGAAGTACTGAAAACGTTCGTACTCGTGACACCTCGAAACGGCCTCGATCGTCTATCTAGCAGACCTCCCACGACAGTCGTCTGGTGAGAATCACACACCGACTGTCTCGCGATCTGGTGAGAATCACACACCGACTGTCTCGCGATCTGGTGAGCATCACACACCGGCTGTCTGGCGAGCGAGTGCTGTCCCCGAAGTTATATCATCTGCACGCATCATCTCGAAACGTGCGTTTCGTACAGCTTGCCGTTCCGGCGGGAAAACGCGAGCGGATCCTCGAGACGCTCGAAGACGAGGGGATCGACTACGTCGTTAGCGACGAGACGAGCGGCAGGGAGTACGACGCCGTCGTCTACTTCCCACTCCCCACCTCTGCGGTGGAACCGGTACTCGACGAGTTGAAACGCCAGCGTGTCGAGGAGGACGCCTACACGGTCGTCGTCGACGCGGAAACCGTCGTTTCCAGGAAGTTCGACGAGTTACGAGAGCAGTACGAGGACGGAGACGTCGATCAGGATCGAATCTCGAGACAGGAGTTGCGCAGTCACGCGGAAGACCTGACCCCTACCTTCGGCGTTTACGTGACGCTGACCGTCGTCAGCGCGCTGGTGGCGACGGCCGGCCTGTTGCTCGACTCGCCGGCCGTCGTCGTCGGTTCGATGGTGATCGCCCCGCTGATCGGTCCGGCACTGGGAGCCAGTATCGGAACCGTGCTCGACGAACGAGAACTGCTTCGCAGTGCGATAACCTACCAGGTAGTCGGCGTCACCGTTGCTATCGCCGCAGCGATGCTGTTCGCAGCGCTGGTTCGGTTCACACACGTCGTTCCGCCGGGCGTGGATATCGCGACGATCGACGAGATTGCCGAGCGACTCTCGCCCGACTTGCTCTCGCTAGTTATCGCACTCGGCGCGGGCGTCGCCGGGATTCTGAGCATCGCGACGGGCGTCTCCGTCGCGCTCGTGGGGGTGATGATCGCGGCGGCGCTCATTCCGCCAGCAGCGACGGCAGGCATCGCACTGGCGTTCGGCGAGCCGATGGCGGCGGTTGGCTCGACGGTTCTCGTCTTGGTCAACGTTCTGTCGGTGAACCTCGCCGGTCTGCTCACATTGTGGTACGCCGGCTACCGACCGGAGAGCCTTTTCGACCTCCAGCCGACAAAGGAACGCTTTCGCCGTCAGGTCCTCGTGCTCGCGCTCGTCGTTCTCCTCTTCTCGACGTTCCTCGGGGCCATCACCTACAATACCGCCCAGGCCGGTGCATTCGAGGGGGAGGTCAGGGACGAAGTCGAGTCGATGCTAGAGGCGGAGTACGAGGAACTCCGGTTGGTCGATCTAGAGGTACGACTCGACAACGACTATCCGTTCCAGAGCCCCGAACGCGTCATTATCACGATTGCCGGCCCACCGGGTGAGACCTATCCCGAACTGGCGCAGCAGTTATACGATCGGATTAATCAGCACACTGATGGACCGGTCGCGGTCGAAATTCGGTACGTCGAAGCCATCGAAAACTAGTACATCTCACTGGATGGAACTGGTGCACCCGGGCAAATTGCGAGTGCGTGGCCAGCGTTTTTATTCCTGATCGCCGACTGATACATACGTGCGAATCCTCCGCGTCGTCGTGCATCCCGACGAACGAGACGCTGCCCGGGAGGCCCTCGAGGAGCAGGACCTGACCTTCGTAACCCTCCCACTCGCCGACCGTGATGGAGTCCTCTTCGAGGTTCCGATGCCGAGCAACGCCGTCGGGGACGTGCTCGACGCGCTCGAGAACTGCGCCATTGACGTCCAGGAGTACACGGTCGTCGCGAGTGCCGAAACCGCGATGACCGAAACGTCAGAAACACTCGAAGAACGATACGCGGGGGATTACAAACCGCTGACCGGGGTCGAACTCCGGACGAAGGCGCGGGACCTGAGCCGGGATACGGGCTCGTACGCCGCGTTGATGATCCTGAGTGCGGTCATCGCGACGGCCGGGCTGTTGATCGACTCGCCAGCGATTGTCGTCGGGTCGATGGTGATCGCACCCATCATCGGCCCCGCGCTCACCGCGAGCGTCGGCGTGGTGACGAGCGACCGCAAAATGATCGCCGACAGCCTCTGGATGCAGCTCTACGGCCTCGGCCTGGCGGTCGTGGCCGCTGCCGTCCTCGCTGCAGTATTTCGATTCGGCGGCTTCGTTCCGGAAACTCTCGACCTCCCCACCCTCGACCTCATGGGAGTTCGCCTCGCGCCAAATATGCTCTCGCTCGCCGTCGGCGTCGCAGCCGGAACCGCCGCCGGCATCGGACTGACGACCAAAGGTCCGACATCGATCATCGGCGTGATGATCGCCGCGGCGCTCATCCCCACTGCCGGCGCCACGGGCATCGCCATCGCCTGGGTCGATCCCGCGATCGCGATCGGCACGGCAATCCTGTTGGTCGTCACGATGGTCGCGATCAACCTCGCGGTTCTCGGGGTCCTCCTCGCGCTCGGCTATCGAAAACGAGAGCGATCAGACTGGGATCGGGACATCGGCCACTCCATCGCGAGCGTCGTCGTCCTGGCCATCGTCGTCGTCGGGCTCGTTCTCGCCGTCGGCCTCGCCACGGCCGGACAGGTCGCCGTCGATCGAGACGTCGTCAGCGCCGTGGATGATTCGCTCGAAAACCCCACCCACGAGAACCTCACGGCAGTCTCAGTCCAGACCCAGTACGGAGACCTATCGCCGTTTACCGGCCCGCGGACGGTAACTATCACGACGAGTCAGACGGGCGATGCAGATCCGAATCTCTTCGCCGACGACGTCGCCCTCGAGATCGAAGATCGGACCGGTGAATCGATGAGGGTCCGCGTCCAGCCGTTAGAATACGAAACCTCGAACGCTTCGACCACCGGCGTACGTGATCGAGGCACGGCTTGACTTGACACACTATTCGAAAAATACGTCTCTCATTGTACCGGCTGCTACGACCAGCAACGTATCTGCAGGTTCGGTTTCCTACGTTTTGATAGATACTACTCCAGCGTATTGGCAGGTACTTCCACCAGCGTATTGGCAGGTACTTCCACCAACGTATCAGTCTGTACTACCACCAGCGTATTGGCAGGTACTGCCCATACCGTAAGTCAAAATATTACTGATATGCCCTCGTCAGAGACCATGTTAATCATTACACCCCGTTCTCGTACATTAGAGGCCCTGATAAAGGGTGCGCAGTGATAACACTCGCCAACAACTGTTTTGAATCTGAAAGCTTTTATACGTGCATCTTGGACCGTTCAGTGCACTCACTGCCAGTCGATCGGACTGGCCTGATATGTAAACCAATGACACGAAACGGACATCCCTCACAACGCACACGGACATCGGAACCGACACTGCGAACCTATCTCGCACTGTTCGGAATGCTGTACGGTACGCTGCTGATCGTCACCCTCCCGCGAATTTCGGCCGCAGTTATCGCTGCCGTCGTTCTCACCGTCAGCGCATACCGTCACCTCTGGCGGCACAAGGAGACCAAGAAAACGCTCACCCTTCCCGGAATCGGAACCTTCGAGTACCGGATCACACGGCCCTGACGTCCTCAGGCGTCCAAACGACCGTAACCGGCACATTTGACGCGACCCTGTCCGACAATTGACAGCGCGCTATTCGGTTTCGAACGGTAACGTTGGCTCGTAATCGATCGCCTCGATGGCGGCCTCGAGTACTCGTTCGACGTTTGCGCCGGTTTCGAGGCTCATCTCGTACTCCGCTTGCGCGTCCATATCCCGCGTCCAATTCTCGGCGCGATCGGCCTTGTTCGCGACGGTGATGACGGGCGTCCCCGCGGCTTCGAACTGTCGTTCGATCGCGTCGCGTAACTCGAGTTGAGATTCGAGCGGATAGCCACACTCCTCCGTGGGATCGAGCAGGACGAGCACGCAGTCGCCGAGGTGTTCGAGGGCACTGACCGCCTGGGATTCGATCTCGTTTCGTTCCTCGGGTGGGCGATCCAGCAATCCCGGCGTATCGACCAGCTGGTACCGGACGTGGTGGTGATCGACGTGTCCCAGGCCGATCCCCTTCGTCGTGAACGGGTACGAAGCCGTCTCGCCGCGGGCGTTCGTGACCGCGTTGACGAAGGAGGACTTGCCGACGTTGGGGTAGCCGGCGACGACGATTGTCGGCTCGTCGGGATCGATCTCGGGAAGCGTGCGAAGGTCGTTTCGGGCGTCGTTGATCAGGCGCAGTTCGTCGTCGACCTGTTCGACGATGTCCGCCAGTCTTGCAAAGGCCTGCTTTCGGTGCTTGCGGGCGGTGTCGACGTCGGTCTTGCGGAGTTTCGGCTGGTACTCCTCGTGAATCTCTCGGGCCTTGCGACCGGCCCACATCACCTCCGAGAGAGCCTGCCGGAGGGCGTCGACGTCGACGATGGCGTCCGCGAGTTCGTAGTAGAACGGGTGGACCTCGTCCTCGTACTCGAAGTCGGGCCACGAGGTCACCACGTTTTCGAGGTTGTCGGAGATGATGTTCGCGGCCGTCTGGAGCATCGACTGCTGGGCGTCGAGCCCGTGCTGGGCTCTGCCCGCCCGTGCCGCCCGGGAGAACGCCTTGTCGATCAGCTCTTCCGACGTGGGCGTCGTCGGAAGGTCTTCGAAAATCATGGCTGAACGTACGCCGTCCGTTCTTAAAGGCCGTTCGTTACGCCGTCGACAGGTTCCGTTCACTACGGCGTCACCGGGTCCCGTTCATTACGGCGTCACCGGAGCTCGTTCGTTACGCCGTCGACGAATCTCGTCTGTTCCTGCAAGTGGTCGAGTTCGGGACGAGCCACTCTCGGCGTCCGCGACGAGTAACTCTTGTGCACTCGTCACCGAGTTTACGTTGTGGTGCTCGATCCGGACTCTCTGCTGAACAAAATCGAGCCGTCGGGCGAGTTCCAGGAGTCGATGAGCTCGATCGGAGAGATGCCACGCGAGACGCTGTGGGCGTTCATACTTGCGATTTGGTTCGCCCACGTGGGACTGTTTGCCCTCTCCCTCGGACTGTTGCTGATCGGGTTCTGGGGATGGTGGACGATTGGCGGACTCCTCGTCGTCGGTGGAACCCTCGCCCTCGTGATTACCGTCGCAGTCGTTCGGTGGCACCGAACCCGTACCTGAAGTGCTATCAGGCCACATGCTTGTCGAGGACCGTGCCCCAGGGCCAACGACGGACGTGCCACACGAGGGCTTATCAACAGAGGGTTCCTCTGTTCGCATATGACCGACTGGCGTGCGGTGTTGATCGGATTTTTAACGATCCTCGTACTTTCGATCGTCGGCCTCACCCTGCCCGGACTCGGACAGTTAACAGCGGGACTCATCGGCGGGTTCGTCGCCGGCTACCTTGCCGGCGGTGGGCTCGGACGCGGGTTCTGGCACGGGTTGCTCGCCGGTGCCCTCGGTGGGATCGTCGCCGGCGCGCTGCTGGCGATCGTCGTCGGCGTCGTCGGGCTCACGGCCGGTCCGGTTGGAATTCTCGCCGGGCTGGGCGTTTTCGCACTCGCGTTTCTCGTCGCGGCGGTCATGGCGCTCGAGAGCGCGATCGCAGGAGCGTTAGGCGGCCTGTTCACCGCCTGACGCGGTCATTTCAGCGTCTCCGTCCCGATACGAGCGGTCCCATGCGACCGGTTTCGAGCGTCACCGACGATTGGCTGAGTCCCCGAACAGGTCGGTGTTGCGAAACCAGAACATCCCGTACGCGAGGAGAAATCCGCCAAACATCGCCAGCACGTCGGCGATGAAACCACTGATACCGAAATCCAGCACGATCAGGGCCACGATCGCGGCTCCCAGCGCCGCGCCAGTGACGACGAATATCACGTCGCCGTAGATGTGCGCTCGCGATTTATTCCAGTACTGTTCCCGTCCCTCGTACCACATTCCGGTGTACACTAACACGGGTGCCATCGCGGCGATGATCGTGACCACCTGGAAGTCGAGGGGCAACCCCAACGGAAATAGAACGATCGCGTTTATCAGCTGGGCCAAAATTGCCGTCGCGAACAGCCCGATGAGCAACCACCCCCACTGCGGCAACCTCTCTTTGTCCATGTTCGTGGTCGGTCACCGTGGTAAAATAACTGTGCCTGTTTGTTCGCGTCTACCGCTATTGACGACTGTATGACTTCGACGATCGGTGTCCGCAGTCACTCCGCACAGCAGGCGTCTTTTCCGGATTTGTCCATTCCACTTCCGTCTGCGGCGACCGGTTCCTCGATTCGATACAGGCTCTGTCTGGCGTCTGCAAAGTAGATATCTTCGTCCACGATTCCAATGTCTCCGAGTCGTTCGAGGGCGTAGCGCACGGTCCGTGCCGAAAGCATAGACTCCTGGACGATTTGCTTTTGTGTTAGCGGGCCGTCGTATTCGAGAACTTTGAACACGAGTTTGGCACTCGGTGGCAGGTCCTCGAGTTCTTCCCCGTCGGTCTCTACCATGTTACGAATCGAAAACCCCCAGCAGTATAAAAGTTGAGCCTCACAGGTCCAATTACCGATGCTTTGATTCGCGAAAATGAGACAGAATATTAGCAATAGTGGCCTCAAGAGCGCTACATTCGAAACAATTTGACCGGTCAGTCAGCCCTGCTATAATTCCGCATTCAATCGGATTATATGAGTCAGTCTGGCAATATTTTCCTGTTTTCTGTTGATGTGGTACACTCACGCGCGCTGCCATCGTCACCGGCACGATGGACACTACCCACAACTGCTCTCATCCACCAATGCGAACGGCTTTTTAGCAACGGTGACAGAGTTCGATCCATGGCGACTGAAACGATGAGCGATCGACGCGAACACATTCGCTCGATCAGCGTGACGGCACTCTCGACCCTGCTGGGGGTGGGAGCCGGACTCGCGTCGGCGACGTACGTTGGCACGCACGAAGCCGCGGCGACCGACCCGCGGGCGTACATAATAGTGCTCGCGGTGATCCTGATCCAGTTTCCGGTGTTGACGGGGACGGGAATCTACGAGGACGACGAGTTCGGGGTAAAACACTACCTGTTCATCACGTTCATGACGTTCTCGATGTGGTTCGTGACGTGGGGAATACTGCTCACCGCGCACGCTCACGGGGGATGACGCGTGGCTGAAGACAGTATCGCCGTCGTCGACCTCGATCGCTGCCAGCCGGATCGGTGTAATTACGAGTGTAAAAACTACTGCCCACCGAACCGCACCGGCAAGGAGTGCATCACGCTCCGTGGCGAGGAAGCCGACGAAGGCCAACCCGACCAGGTCCGTATCTCCGAGGAGATCTGTCTGGGCGAAACGTGTGGGATCTGCGTCGTGAAGTGTCCCTTCGACGCGATCGAGATCATCAACCTCCCCCAGGAACTCACCGACGATCCTGCCCACCGATATGGCGAGAACGCCTTCTCCCTATACGGCCTCCCTGCCCCGCAAGAGGGTCGAGTGACGGGTATTCTGGGGCCAAACGGGATCGGGAAGACGACTGCGGTCCGGATTCTGGCTGGAGAACTCGAACCCAACCTGGGACGGTTCGGGGACCCACCGGGCTGGGACGCGGTCCTCGAAGCCTACCGGGGAACCGAACTCCAGGACTACATCGCGGACGTCAAGGACGGGGACGTTACGGTCGCCAGGAAGCCACAGTACGTCGATCAGATCCCCGGCCAGTTCGACGGAAACACGCGTGAACTGCTCGAGCAGACGGACGAACGTGGTGCACTGGAGTCGCTGATCGACCGACTCTCGATCCGTCCCGTCCTCGACCAGGAGATCGAGGACCTCTCCGGTGGTGAGCTACAGCGCGTGGCCATCGCGGCGACGCTCGCTCGCGACACCGACTTCTACTTCCTCGACGAGATTACACCCTATCTCGACATCGGTCAGCGAGTGATCGCGGCCCGACTGATCCGTGAACTGGCCGAGGAGGAGGGCAAATCGATGCTGGTGGTCGAACACGACCTCGCCATCCTCGACCTGCTCGCCGACACGCTCCACGTTGCGTACGGTGAACCGGGGGCGTACGGTGTCATCACGACCCCAAAGTCGGTTCGAAACGGGATCAACGAATACCTCGCGGGCTACCTCGACAACGAGAACATGCGGATCCGACCGAACCCGATCGAGTTCGAGGAACACGCCCCGCGGTCGATCGCAGAACGCGAGACACTCGTCACGTACCCCGATCTGGTGAAGAGCTACGGCGAAGACGAATTCACTCTCGAGGTCGAGGGCGGCGAAATCCGACGAAACGAGGTGCTCGGAATCGTCGGTCCGAACGGGATCGGGAAGTCGACGCTCGCCAAACTCCTTACGGGAAAACTCCAACCCGATACCGTCGGGTCTAATCCGACGGATCAGTCGAGCGGCGGTGATCCACGAGACGAGGGCGACGCCGATCTCGACCTGGATCTCGACATCTCCTACAAGCCCCAGTACGTCACCATCGACCAGCACACCCGAGTGGACGTCTTCCTCTCGTCGATAACCGACCAGTTCGGCTCATCGTACTGGAACACCGAGATCGCTGGACCGCTCCAGCTCGAACGAATCATGGAGCAGAACCTTTCTGACCTCTCCGGCGGTGAGCGACAGCGCGTGGCCATCGCGGCCTGTCTCTCCGACACCGCCGACCTCTATCTACTCGACGAACC
>LKMJ01002560.1_pt1 | contig 16757 bp, 17 predicted proteins | sample 643391 | NCBI WGS metagenome assembly LKMJ01 (sample SAMN04112250, study PRJNA286221) | soda lake metagenome | biome: soda lake; feature: Kulunda Steppe; material: water; isolation source: sample PL-Br10 brine of Picturesque Lake | place: Russia: Kulunda steppe | collected 2010-07
CGACCCATGGGATCCATGCCGACGGCCGTACTCTCACAGGTTCCGCAGAGATACCCATAGCGGTCCGAACGCGATGGATCGGTGTACACAGGATACAGACCACCGCGCTCGCGGATGGCGTTGGCCTCGTCAATTCCTCGCGCGGGATCATCTTCGCCGGCGAAGGGGCCGAAACCGAACGCGAGTACTTTAGCGCGGCCGGCGACGCCACAAAGCGGCTCAAACGACGGCTCAATACATTTCGATAATCCAGGTGGCCGGACCGATCACCGAATGGCTCATCTCCCCTTTACCCCTCGTCTTCTTCACCGGTCGTTTTCATCGAGGATCACCATCGGAGCCGCCGAAATCAGTTCTCAAGAGACACCGTTGAACGCCTATCTCAGCCGCTTTGCTTTCTGTGAGACGATGTCCGGAAGATGCTCGATACCGAGTGTTTCCTCGTTCGGATCCGCGTCCGTCTTGAATCCGGGCTCTGTCGCGGGCGATCCGCCGCGCTCTTCGGGCGCAGCGTGCGCGTAGATACTGTGAGGGTGTGGATAGATCCAGACGTGCATCATCCACGGGGTTCGACAGGGGAAGGGGTTTCGTCCCCCCTCGTAAACCTGCTGGTACTTCCACCAGGCGTACCGTCCCGGAAAGCCGACGTGGGCGTGCCACGGCGTGCACGCCTCCCCGTTTTCGCTTTCGTCCCCGGTCGTGTACACCGACGGTGGCGAGTCGATGGCTTCCCCGTCCTCGGTCGCGATGAACATCACGCCGATCGGTCGCCAATACGTGTGATCGACGAGGACCGATTCGGGACGCTCCGGATCGACCGTCGTGTCGTCGGCGATGAACGTCGGATTGATCCAGTGAGACCAGTCTCCGCTGGTGAAGAAGTCGAAATACGGTATGAACCCCGAATCGATCAGCGCCCCGACTGTTGGATACGATTCTTCCAGAGCCGTCCGGACATCCGCCTGCAGCGCCTCGGTTTCCGGGTGGTCGTCAGCACACACTTGCATCATCGAATCATCGTAATGGACCATCCCGGGTTCGAACGTCGTTTGATCACAGTACGTCTCGTCGTTTGTCGAGCTCGCAGCCGTCCGAGCCGATCCCACGCCGACGGCTCCGATCGCTCCGCCCGACACGCGAAGTAGGTGACGCCGAGTAAGGGTACGATCGTCCGAGAGAGACTGTTTGGACATGGTTTGACGACGACAGAGTCGATAAAAAGTATAGATCGAGTACGAACGGTACGGTACGCTTAGTTACGGTCGGGAGAACGTCCCGGCTCCGTAAGCTGAGGTTACTCGAAGTTCTCGAACGATCTGGCATCGAGACGGATCTCGTTCAAAGCCAGACGGCGAGAGAGGAGAGACCGTCACTCGCCGCCTCAAAACCGATATTCGTCGACGCCGTCCGGGCGTTTCTCACGCTCCCCGTCGGATGGCTCGCTTCCGAACTCCGCGAGACACTTCGTACAGAGGCCGGTCGGTTCGTCGAAATGATCGATGCAAACGAGTTGTCCACAGCGGTTACAGCCGTCCTCGACGGGGCTGGCGCCACAGAGCTCACAGATCCCGGCGACGCTCATACCCGACGTTTCGTCTCGAACGGCCTAAAATTATCCCAGAAACGACGGTTCGTTCGAGTGTGACGGCTTCGAAGACGAGGCTTTGATACCCGCACCGGGTCAACGCCTCCGCATGATTCCGCCGCTGGCAGCCGATATCGACGGGACGCTGACGCGTCCGGACAAGTCTATCGATCCACGGGTTTTCGATGCGATCCGTCGCTGGGACGCACCGGTCGTCATCGCGACCGGGAAGTCGTTTCCATACCCCGTCGGCCTGTGTGAATTTCTCGGTATCCCGCTCACCGTGGTCGCCGAAAACGGCGGTGTCGTCTTCGTCGAGGCGGCTGATGAGGTGGTGTATAACGGCGACCCGGACGCAGCAGCGGCTGTCGCACGCGAGTATCGCGCTGCAGGGTATGAACTCGGATGGGGTGCTGTCGATGCGGTCAACCGCTGGCGAGAGACGGAGATCGCCGTCGCGCGCGATCAACCCCTCGAACCGCTCGTCGAGATCGCTGAACATCACGGTCAGATGGTGGTCGACACAGGTTACGCGTATCACGTCAAATCGCCCGACGTCGATAAGGGAACTGGACTCGAGACCGCCGCCAAGCTGCTCGATCGTGCTCCGAGTGAATTCGTCGCCGTCGGTGACTCCGAAAACGACGCCGAACTGTTCGAACTCGCGGGGCGCTCGTTCGCGGTCGCCAACGCGGATGAAACCGCGCAGTCTGCCGCCGATACGATCACTGACGGAAGCTTTGCGGATGGGTTTTTAGAGGCGCTCGACCGCGTTCGGTCAAGCGCATGAGGTTTTACGTCCCTCGGCACCGAGGGGTCGGTATGTCGCTGAACGAACTACCAGATCTGACACCGGAGGCCGGAACGGTTGAAACCGCAGAACTTGTCGTCGAGGACGACGTTCTCGTGAAACTGTTCGCGCTCGGTCCGGACGGCGCGTTCGAGCCGCACGTCCACGACGACTGCGAAAACGTCTTTCACCTGCTGGAAGGCGAAGTCGTTGTCACCCAAGACGAGACAGAAGAGACGATCGAAGCGCCGGCCGTCGTTCACAACCCCCGCGGGGTAAGCCACGGCGCGCGAAACGAAAGCGACGAGCGCGCGCTTTTGACCGCGAGTCTCTGTCCGCTGCCCTGAGCGAGGCGAGTACACGTTCGAATAGCCAGCGCGCAGGCGCACAGTTACTCTTCAGTTTCGTCTGTGTCGCGTCGTGCCAGACCAGCCAGATGGGGCGCTTCCTCGCGAATGATCTCTTCAGTCCCCAGCCGAACGGCGTTTTCGCTCCCGGGTAAGCAAAACACCGGTGCCTCCTCGACGATTCCCGCAGTGGCCCGCGTACCGACGACCCTCGTACCGACTTCGGCTCTCGAAAGCGTTCGGAATAACTCACCGAATCCGGGAAGCCGCTTATCGAATAGCGGCTCGGCCGCCTCGACGGTGACGTCGTCGGGAGTGACGCCAGTTCCGCCAGTCGTGATCACACAGTCGGTATCGCCGCGATTGGCGAGACGGTCGATCGTATTCTGAATCGCGTCGAAATCGTCGTTAATCAGCTCTCGAACCGAGATCGTATGTCCGTCAGCTTCGAGCAGTTCGGCGATAGTGTTGCCGGCAGCGTCTTCGTCGATACCGCGGCTCGACGAGATCGTCAAGATCGCAAATCTGAGTTCGTGGATGTCGTGGTGGTGGTGGTCGTGGTCGTGGTGGTCGTGGTCGTGGTGATCACGGTTTTCGTCGTGGTGGTGGTCATGATCATCGCTACGATCGTTTCCGTTGGTACGATCCTCACTGGAACCGTCCGAAGCGGTATGTGATCCGTCGCTGTGTTCGTCCATACATCGATCTGGACAGCCGTATCGAAAAAAGGCCGGGTCGATCGATCGGCGAATCCGCTACTGTTTTGCACCCGCCGTGTGGAGGGGTAAAACATGAAAGCCATCTTTTACGATGAGCACGGCTCGACCGACGTACTGCAATACGGCGAGTTCGACGATCCGGAGATCGGCCCGGAAGAGGTTCTCGTCGAGATGAAAGCCGGCGGGCTCAATCACCTCGACGTCTGGACCCGACGGGGAATGCCGAGCCCTGAGGAACTGCCGCACATCCCCGGCAGCGACGGTGCGGGAATCGTGAGCGAGGTCGGAGAGCGCGTGACTCGGTTCGAACCGGGTGACCGCGTCCTCGTCGATCCGGGACTCTACTGCGGCGAGTGCGAGTTCTGCCGAAAGGGCGAACAGTCGCTCTGTGTCGATTATAAGATGATCGGCGAGCACGTTCGGGGCGTCCACAGCGAATACGCCGCGCTCGCGGAAGAGAACCTGATGGCGCTTCCGGACGACGTCGATTTCGTGACGGCCGCGGCCGCACCACTGGTCTTTCAAACCGCATGGCGAATGCTCCGAACGCGCGTCGACATCGACCAGTCCGATAGCGTCCTCGTGTTGGGTGCCTCGGGCGGCGTCGGACACGCTTGCGTCCAGATCGCCGCAAACGAGGGGTGTGAAGTCTTCGCGACGGCATCCTCGGACGAAAAGCTGGAACTCGCTCGCGACTGCGGTGCGGACCATCTGATCAACTACGAAGAGGAGGATTTCGCGGAGGCGATCAAAGAGTTGACCGACGGCCGCGGCGTCGATGTCGTCGTCGACCACATCGGCGAAGCGACGTGGGACAGTTCGCTGAGCGCGGCGGCCCGTGGCGGTTCGATCGTCACCTGCGGTGCGACATCGGGAATCTCCCCCGAAACGAACATCCCGAAGGTGTTCTGGAAGCAGCTGGATATCCTCGGTTCCACGATGGGCACACCCGGCGAAATGGATGACGTGATGGCGAAGGTGTTCGACGGCACGTTCAAGCCATACGTTCGGGAAGTATTACCGATGAGCGAAGTCGCCCGCGCCCACGAGATGCTCGAGTCCCGCGAGGGGTTCGGCTCGGTCGTCGTGGTTCCGGACGACGAGTACGATGCAGAGATCGCTGAGTAACGGCAATTCAGCTAGATGCATCGACGAGAGACACTCCCAACAACAGCAGATGAACACCGATTACAACGAGGATAGCGGCCGCCGACAGGACGACGACAGCGTCACCGAGACCGGCGAGCACACCGATACAAATCGCGAGCAAGCGTTCGTACATCCCGACGCGGTCGACCGGGAGTTCGATTGGCGCGGATGGGCGCTCGTCGGCGCAATTTTCGTCTCGTTTCTCGTCATTCCCGGGCTCATCTATCTGTACCCTCGCGTCCCATCGAACCTCGGATTATCGTTTTGGGACGCATATCTCGTACTCCCGATGATCCCCGCGATCATACTGGGACTGCTCGCAGTGTGGGCGACGACTCGTCCCTAAATAGAGAGAAGATCAGTGGTCGAAGCGAAAGACGAGTTATCCGCGTTGGCGCGTGGGTGAATTCGAGCTGTCGGACGCGCTCGGAACGGCCCCCAGCCCACACGTCCGAGCGTAGTATCGAAGTTGCGCACGAGGGATGCCTGCAGCCTCGGCGGCTTCTGCCTCGGTCGTCTTACCGGAAATATATCGCATGACTGCATTACGGACGTTTTTATCATCCATTGTCTACAGTATTCGATACAGTACGCCCACATGTAAACTTTTTCTCGATTAAAGAACACATAATCTGATTAAGCTCCTACTATTTAGGGAAAATCGAGTAATACGTATTCGCGTTGGAAACGCGGTTGCTCACCGGTCGAGAGAACAGAAGCGTTCGGGCTATTCGTCGGCGAAATCTCGGCGCATCGCGATCTCGAACCACGGGCAGAGACGGAGTTGGCGGTACCACTTCGGGTTCTCGTATAACCGTTCGTAAGGTACCCACATCACGCCCGCGACTTCCGATTCGTCGGGGTCGAGCGTTCGGTCGGTAAGCGTACACTGTAACACCGAGCAGACCTCCCATTCGAGTCCCTGGTTCAGGTAATACCGCTTGTATTCGAATTTGTCGGTCACCCGAAGGTCGTCGTACTGATCCGGGGTGATACCCAGTTCTTCCTCAAGGCGCTCCGCAGTGGCTTCCAGTTGTGTCTGGCCTTCAACGGGATGGGAGGCGACCGTACCGTCCCAGTATGTATCCCATAACCGCTTTTCGGGGGCGCGCTGTGCCAATAGCACGTTTTCATCGTCATCGAACACGAGTGCGGTAAACGCACGATGGCGGATCCCATCGCCCGTATGTGCCTCAAGCCGATTGACCGTGCCCGTCGCTTCGTCGTCAGCATCGACCACGATGACATCTTGGGCTGCGTTTTTGTGTGTCTCTGGTGCCGCCGAACTCGACCCAGACGGATCGATGTCGTCCGTGCTCATGCCGAAGAGAACGAGGGACACCGTTATGGTCCCTTCGACTTACAGAGCGTCCAGAACGGTTCATCACGTTCGCAGTGGCGGATATCGGTCCGCACCGTCGAACACAAGCGTTAATTGCGGGTATAGCATACCGCTCTCGTAATGACGGACGCCTACGTGGCGCTAGAAGACGGACGGGTCGTTGAGGCTCGTTCGCGCGCTCCCGGTCGCACTCGTGGTGAGTTGGTGTTTACGACCGCATACACCGGCTATGAGGAATCGCTCACCGATCCAAGCTACGAAGAGCAGATACTCACGTTCTCGTATCCGCTCATCGGCAACTACGGCGTGCGAGAAGACCGGTTCGAATCCGACCGAGTGCATCCACGGGGAGTCGTCGCCCGAGAGCTGACGGAGGATGTCGCAGAATGGCTCGAAAGTGAGGGAGTTCCGGCGATCGATGAACTCGATACGCGCGACCTCGTGACGGGCATCCGAGAACAGGGAGCGATGAGATGTGGGATCGCCGCCGGACCCGACGTGACCGCCGAAGACGCGAAAGCCGAACTCGCCGAGTGTAAAGCGATGAGCGATCACACCGAGATCGGATCGCAAGTGTCGGTCTCGGAGACCGTCACGTACAACCCAGACGGCGATGGTCCAACGGTCGCGTTGGTCGATTGCGGCGCGAAAGGATCGATCGTTAGCTCGCTCGTCGAACGAGGCGCGACCGTCGAAATGGTACCATACGACGTCACCGCCGCGGATATCGAAGCGATCGATCCGGACATACTCTTCATTTCGAACGGCCCCGGTGATCCGGAGAACTACGACGCTGCAAGCGAACTCGTCGAAGCGTACGTCGGGGACGTTCCACTCGCCGGGATCTGTCTCGGACAACAAGTCATCGCGAACGCGCTGGGCGGCGAAACCGAGAAGATGGAGTTCGGCCACCGCGGTGTCAACCAACCGGTCCGAGATCTCCGAACGGACAAGGTCGTCATGACGACGCAAAACCACGGCTACACCGTCGCCGAACCGGGCGAACTAGAGGTCACACAGATCAACGTCAATGACGATACCCCGGAAGGGCTCGAAAGTGACGAATTACGCGTCATTACGCGGCAGTACCATCCGGAAGCGAATCCGGGGCCACACGACACGCTCAGCTTCTTTGATGACGTGCTCGAGATGGTCGAACAACCGGCACCGGCGGATAAATAAGCGCGATTTAGCTCGGTTTTTATCGCCATATTTAATCGGCCTCATCTGGCGTTTTCGGGGACTCAACCGTTGGTTCACTCATATCATCCATCTGTAGACAGCATACTATTCACAACTGTACCACCTTATACATAATAAACAATAATTATATATCTGTTGAAGGACTATTCATTGCATGGCAACCAGAGGAGCCACGAACAGACTCGAAGGAAACTCGGTGAGCGTCAACCCCACGGTCGAGCAACCACGTAGTCGCTTCAATGAAATGGCGGGAGTGTATCGGACTGCAAAGACGTCAATACCGTTCGCAGTGCTGCTGATCGGGTGGACGGTCTTTTGGCTCGTCGCCCTTCGCTTACTCTTCGTTCACGAGCGATTTCTCGAACTCGCGGTCAGCACCGGGATCATGATGCTTCCGATCATCGGACTCCTGGGATGGATGGCGTGGAAGACGCGCCGCATGAAAACCAGCCGACGCTAATTCTGCGGACGCGCGTTCGGTCGTCTCCGCTACTCCACAAACCGATATTTTCGCTCGCCCATCCGGCCCCACCCGTCGAAGACGAACTCCGAGTCGGGTACAGTGAACTCTTCCACGACAGCGTCTTCGTCGTAGTTGTGCGCGTCGTGGACGTCTTCGTACTCCTCGAACGTGAGTTCATAGCGCGCTTCGAGCTGCTCGTCGATATTGAGTGCGTCTATCTCTTCGAGCCAGTTCTCTTGAATCGTCTCGACGTGAATCTCCGCCTGTGCACCCGAGCCGTAAGAGCCGACCAGCAACCGCTCACCGACGGCGTCTTCGCCGTCTTCGGCGAGCGATTTCAGTCCGGACACACGGGCGACGTGGACCGAGCCCGTATACCAGTTGCCGACGTGTCTGGAGATATCCAACGTCGGATCGATCGTACGGGCGTACCACGTTTTGTACCGTTCGGTCCCTTGCAACGCGTCGGTGTATTCCGAAAGCGCTTCCATGTAGGCTTCGTCATCGTCGAACTCCTCGTGACGCGGTTGGCGACCGATTTCGGCTTCGAGTTCGTCTTCGATCTCCGTATCACGGGTGATGTGACGGTACGCGAGGACCGCGGCTTTTCGGACCATTCCAGGGAACGGGGTGTGGAACGGTCCGAGTCGGAAGTCTTCAGCGTGAATCGTCCCGGCGACGCGCTGGTAATCGATGAGTGCCTCCCGCATCCGCGCGAGATAGACGTTGACCGAGCGCTTGCCGTCGACGCTCGGGAACTGCTGCTGTGGTTTCAGAAAGTCCGTTTCGTCGGCCGACCCGAACCCCTGCTCGTTCGAGAGTTCGACGAGATCCGGGTCTTCGTCGATCAACATCGCGACTGCGCCGGCACCTTGTGTCGCCTCGCCGGGATCGTCCCGAGCGTACAGCGCCGTGTCGGTCGCGATGACCAGCGCCGCGCGGTCGCGATGGCGACCGGCTCGGATCCAGTTGTACGCGTCGTCGATGCTTTGAGTTCCCGCCACGCAGGCGAACTTCCGCTCGCCTTTGTTCGCGTGGTGGAAATCGCCCTCGAATACCTGTTCGAGACAGCCCGCGATATACGTCGAGACCGGTTTGGATTGGTCGAACGCTGATTCGGTCGCGACATCGATCCGACCGATGTCGTCAGGTTCGAGCCCCTTTCGCGTCATCAGCCGGTGGGCGGCGTTCGCGCCCATCGTGACGATATCTTCGTACGTGTCCGGGAAGGAACTGGCGTGCAATCCGAGACCCTTCGTATACTTCTCGGGCGCGTCACCCATCGCTGGCGCAAACGTTTCCGGGAGATCGAGTCTGAGTTTACCGGTGTGAATTTCGATGGCGTCGATGCCTACGCTCGTCATAGTGTGGGCGTCGGCAAGTAGCTATATGTGTTTGTCGATGGGAAGTTCGACAGTTGACGAAACATAACCAGTCCGTAGAGAGTTATTCGACAGTTGACACAGAGAAATTTATCTCAGACTCATAAAAAACCGTTCGAGAGCCAGAAGCTATCCAATACGATTGAAGCTATCAGAGTCGCTATCTTGTTCCACGCCGTTCCGATCCAATATAAATTCGGCGACGTAGTTACTGCTATTTGCCCCGGACGTGTCGATATCGGTAACTGCAATTTCTATTTCGGAACCCGCATCGGTTTGTCCAACTGTGTAGATGATACTGTATGCTTGATTACCAGGCGAAACGACGCTCAAACTCCCATCACCAGTGGTAGAAACATCCTCAACATCATTCGGATAGATGATTTCTCTGTTGGGCCCACCACGAGTATCATAGGCACCATCAAGGTTTATTTCGACTTCATCACCAGCTTCGACTCCGTTCGATAGCTTGAACGTAAACGTCTGCGTCACCGAGCTGCCGGTACCGAGGTCACTTGCGGTGACGCCTTCAAAGATCGGCGGAGTCACGTCCTCATCTGTCGTGAACGTCAGTCTAACGCCGGTGTCGCTTCCATCCGCCGACTCGGCAACGGCGCGGAACTCGTACTCGGTCCCGCTGTCGAGACCGGTAACCGTTTCATCGAATGTTCCGGTCGTCGCCCGGGTCTGTGTCGCTGTCTGGATCCACGTACTCGTCCCAGTTTCGCGGTACTCAAAGGAGACATCAACCTCGCTTGCGGTTCCGAGATCAGTCAACCCACCGTTCAGCGTCGCTGATGAGGAGTCGGTCGCACTCGCATCCTGTGTTTCGACCGTCGGAGCACCAGGAGCGGCATCCGTCGTGAACGTCAGCGTGTCACCGGTATCGTCTCCGTCTGCCGACTCGGCAACGGCGCGGAACTCGTACTCGGACCCGCTGCCGAGCCCGCTGATCGCCTCGTTGAACGTTCCAGTCGTCGTGCGGGTTTGAGTGTCGGTATCTATCCACTCCGTCGCGCCGGCTTCACGGTACTCGAAGGAGACGTCGACTTCGCTTGCGGTTCCGACACCGGTCAACTCGCCGTTTAGCGTCGCCGTCGAGGAACCGACATCGGTTGCAGCCTGCGTTTCGACGGTCGGTGGGTTGGTGCCGCCGGGTCCGGTGACTTCGACGGTGGTCTCCGCCGAATCGTCGTTACTGGTGACTGTGGCAGTGTACGGCGATCCGGCCTGATCTCCGAGGGAAGTATCCCACTCGAGAGTGATCGTCTGAGCTTCACCGGGTTCTAACGTCAGATCTCGGGAATCTTTCGTCGCGCCGTCGATGTTCAGCCTGATCCTCTGAGTACCCGGAATCCCGCCCGTGTTGTTAATCGTCGCCGTGACACGTGCCGTACTGCCCGCCGAAATCGGTGAGTTCGTCCCATCGATCGTGACGTCAAAGAACGGCGGTTCTCCGACGACGAAATCGCCGGTGTTTCCGCTAGTGATGGCGTTGTCGGCCGAGGCGGTCGTGAAGTAATTGTATTTGTTCGCCTCGAGAGTCCCGACGTCAAACCCGACATCGAGGCTTTCGGCACGAATTTCATTGAAATCATCCGGTGCTTCCTTTCTCACCTCGAATACCGCGTCTTTGGTATCTCGCTCTTCGATTATCAGCTCGACCATAAGTGACTCAGTTTCGACGTCCGCAGACTCCGTAACGGTTACCGTCGGCGTGTAGGTCTGGTTGGTGGTTCCGTTGTCGAATCCATCGACGGATGTAATCTCGACGTCGGCCAGCGGTTCGATAACGGTAACCGTCCGCTGGGCGGTTCGGTTGTCGCTGGAGACCAGAACGGTATACTGTCCAGGATCGACACCAGAAGTATCGTGGGCAAACGTCGCGCTCGTGCTCGAGGCGGGAGGGAGAGTAAACGTCTCGGTGTCCTCGAGCGTGCCATCGAATTCGAACTCGATGTCCTGTGTACCGGTCGCGATACCAGTATTCCGTACCGAGACACTGGTATTTAACGTATCTCCCTGCTCGACCGGATCGTTCGTACCGGTTATGTCGACTTCGAAGAACGGCCCCGTCGACACGAGTTCCAGAGTCATCCTGCCAGAGATTGTGTTCGTGGGCGTGTGAACGAGCAGGACTTCCATGGAGTCTCCGGATAGACCGTGATTGCGCTGCCATCGGTCGCTCGGCTCGAACCGGCTGAGATTCGCGCCACGAACCTGTGTGAACGACGAGAGCGCGTATCGTTCAGTCGACTCCCCTCGAAGCACGACGTCGAACTCGGAAATGTCGAGCCTTGCCCCACCGCGGTGTTCGAGTGTGACCAGATCTTGTGTGGCGCTCCCGTGGAGATTTATCGTCGGTCCGGATTGATACTGGCTCATGACGTTCGCGGTCATCGCCACGCCGAGAACAACTGCAATCGTGATGATGACTCCGGTCAGTATTATCACGCCGACGGTCTCGGACTGGGACCGCTCGGAGGACACAATCCCCTGGCGCGTCCTTGACCGCCGCCAGAGTGTAATCTGATAGAGGCGAGACATCGAAAGAGGCGTCTACAACCCCACGAAGTATACCGCGGACTGGCCCGTCTCGAGCTGGAGCGTAATGACGAACCAAGCGTTCGTGCTCGGGTTTCGATTGAATTGCAGCTGTACGTTGGTCGTCGTTTCTCCATCGAGTATGATATCGGGATCAAACTCTTCGAAATTCCCGCCGACGGTAAGCGTCGCGGAATCCGGTTCTCCGGCACGTCGGATGGTTGCCTCCGTCGGCTGGTTCTGCCCCGGGCTGTCGTAGAAGTTGATTCGACCCCGAGTAAAGCGGTTCTGCCCGGCGGTGTTGTTGAACGTAAGTGTCACCGTAGATCCGCTCACGCTCTCGCTCTGGAGAGTGACATCGCCCGGTGCGGCGGGGTTGATATCGCCAGCACCGCCGCCACGTGGCGGCCCGGGCGTCTGGCCGATGCCGACAGGTCCGGCGTCGATCGCCCACTGGCCGTCGAGCGTCAGCGTCAGGTTTCGGCCCTGGGGCCCGTCGGTGACGGTGATATCCCCAGGATCTAGTTCGTCGGCGAGGATCTCTTCCCACTGCGGTTCGGAGAGTTCTGTCGGTAATGTTACGACAACATCCTCCCGTCTGCTCCGGTCGGTTAATCCGGCCTGAGGTTCTATCGCGATGGTTCGGGTACCGCTCTCGTCGAAGCGGTTCGGAACCGGAACGATCTGTATCGTATTCCCTCGAATGAGACGCTGACCGGTCAGCGGGACGAACTCATCACCGAAGTCGTGATATGCCACTGAGTTCTCATACCGGAGTTCCCCAGCCCCGTCGTACTCGGAGTAGGAGGGCCGATAATTGACGATTCGAGAGTCGGTGATATCCCCGGGAAGCACGTCGTCGGTGATGTCGTCACCGCTTTGGGTCTCTACGACGATCGGGCGGGGCTCGTCGGTCTGAAACGATCCGCTGGGTGCCGGAGGATTGAGCGCCAAGAGTCGTGGCGGGAACTGCGTTCCCAGTTCCACTTCGGCGTATCCGTCTTGTCCGGTCGTATACGTCGAAAGCAATTCGTTCCGGACGCCCACCATGTCGCCTCCAACGCGTTGGTTGTGATTGAACTCCACCTCAGCGTTCTGGTTTGGAACGACGAACGCCTGATATGAGGCGAAAGCGGTAATCAAGATCGCAAAAAGAAGAATCGCGCCGACGAGGATGGACTGTGCACGATCATCAGCCCAAAATTTCATAGCAGAACAATGAGACTCTGGGATAAAAACGTACGCCTTATTCGTCTTCTTCGACGACGGACGGGTCCGCGAGAGCGTGTCCCAGCGAATCGAGACCGTTGATCCAATCGGCGACGAGTCCGTACTCGATCTCTTCTGCGACGCTCATCGGGAGCTCTTCGCCGTCGATGATGCGTGTCCCTGCCTGCACACAGTGTGCGAGAGCGGTTTCGAGATCCTCCGATTCGGATTCGGCCGCCGCCGCGGCTCGGAGGTGATCTTCGACCGTCCCCTCGGACGGTCCACCGAGGATATACTCTTCGGCGCTGTACAGCGCACAGACGAGCGACGTTTGGATTCCGTCGACGAGCGTGAGCTTTTCTTCGTCATCGATATCGACCTCGGAAAGAACGATCTCTCTGACGCGACCGAGCTCGGCCGTGACCGCATCGGCGTCGTCGAATTCGCCGTCTTCGTAGTCCCTGAGTATCTTCGCAACCGCGATCGTCGCATCGTCGAGCAGGTTGAAAAATAACCGCGCGGAGTCGTCGCTTTCGGGATCGATATCCTCCTCTCGGAGACGGTCTAACCAGTTGTTCCACCGTTCTTCTGTGTAATATTCGCCGGGAGGCGTACTCATGTCCGAAGATATCGGGTGCCGGGGGATATGCCTTTTCCTTGCCGTTCATCGCGCGAGATGAGGCCCATTATCGTTCTTTGTGTGCCTCACGACCGAGCTCCCGCTCGACGGCTTCCACTTTCTCTCTCGCGCGTTTCGTACTCGCCCGCTTGTCATCGATCTTCAAAAACGTGCTGACTCGATCTGCATCGACCGCTTTGTGCGCGGCCCCGACCGCGGCGAGAAGCGTGTCGATATCGTCGGCTTCGATGACGGTTCCCATGGGATTTGTCTCATACGAAACGTCGAACTCATCGAGCGCCTCGACGGCGGCCGCGACTTCGCTCGCCATGCTGTCTTCGATCACCGGTGCCACGCTCAAGAGTGCGATTACGCTCATGAACGAACAACGTGGTCCGATCACATAGAGATTGGTACGCCCGAGATCGATATCTCGACGTTGGTACATCCGAAATGAGCACGTCGGCGTTTGCATCGTCAACACCGCTGCAAACAGATTTCGGCGTAAAATATTAGAAAACCGGAGAGTACTCACGGGACATGAGTCGCGAAACCGCTGGTGCACGCCTCCAACGGCGGCGAATCGAGGCGAACGGACTGTCGTTCGAGTGTCTATACACCGGCGATGGCGACCGCTTGGCGCTTTGTCTACACGGCTTTCCGGATAACGCCGGTTCGATGGAGCCGATCATGTGGCGACTCGCAGACGAGGGATTCACCGCAGTCGCCCCGTTCATGCGCGGTTACGCGCCAACCGATTCGGCGCCGGATGGGGACTACTCCGGCAGCACGCTCGGGCGGGATGCGGTCGAACTCGCCAGTGCGCTCGAAACGGAGTTCGACACCGACGATGCCGCCCTCATCGGCCATGATTGGGGTGCAGCAGCCACCTACGCTGCCGAGTGGATCGATTCAGATGCCTTCTCGAAGCTCGTTACCCTCGCCGTTCCGCCGGGATTCACGCCGCTACTGTACGAACATCGCCGGCAGATACTCCGAAGCTGGTATATGTGGTTATTCCAACTGCCCGACGTTCCCGAACGGGCACTTCGGTGGCGAAACTTCGCGTTGATCGAGTTCTTGTGGGGACTGTGGAGTCCCGGTTGGGACTATCCAGACTCACGAATCAACGACGTCAAGGAGACGTTCCGCGCCGAGGGAACCGTCGAAAACGCCTTGCAGTACTATCGAGAGACCATGGAACTACCGGTTTCGATCAAAGGAGCGCGTCCATCGCTCGACGACGTCCCGTCAATCCAGACGCCAACGCTCGTTATCAGTGGGGAAAAGGACGGATGTATCGGACCGGCACTGTTCGAACACGTCGATGAGGTCATCGACGAGTGTCGAGTTGTGCGCGTTTCGAATGCAGGACATTTCGTGCATCAAGAGCGACCGGACGTTGTCGGTGATGAGATTGTGGCGTTTTTACAGTGAAAAGACTCGTCGAGCGACATCGGTAGAATTGTCGAGGGGGATGAGTACCTCCAACGCCCCAACAGTCATTGTACTCGCTGAACGACGATGGGTATGGAACAAGATACCACACCGACCGAGAAATCGTCGAGCCGCAAACTCCACGAAGACGCCTGTTCAGTGTTCCCCGGGGGCGTCTCACATAACGTCCGCGCTACTGAACCATATCCGATTTATATCGAACGGACCGACGGCCCGTTCGTTTACGACGTCGATGGAAACCGATACGTCGATTTCTGGAACAACCACGCTGCGAGTCTGCTCGGGCATACGCCCGATTCGGTGGTCGACGCGGTTCAGTCACAGGCCGCGGATGGACTTCATTACGGGGCCATGAACGAACCGACACTCGAACTGGGCATGAAAATACTCGAACACGTTCCCACGGCCGAACGCGTCCGATTCTGTGCGTCCGGCACCGAGGCGACGATGTATGCCGTGCGTCTCGCGCGCGCATACACCGGTAACGATCGTATACTCAAAGTCGAGGGGGGTTGGCACGGCGCGAACAGCGATCTCGCGATCGGCGTCCATCCGCCGTTCGATCAGCCGACGACGCACGGTCTGCCACCGAACATCGACGAGTCGTGTTTGACGTTCGAAGAGAACAACCACGAGGCAGTGATCGATCTCGTCGAAGCGAATCGAGGGGAGATTGCGGGGCTGATCATCGATCCACGAAAAGGCGGGACGGAACCGACAGCGGCGTTCCTCGAGTTGCTGTCCGATCTCGCCGAGGACGAAGGGTTTCTGTTGATATTCGACGAGGTGGTTACCGGCTTTCGGGTCTCGCCCGGTTCGTACCAAGAGCGGGTCGGTATCACCCCCGATCTGACGACGTTGGGGAAGGTCATCGGCGGGGGAATGCCGGTCGGTGCGCTCTGTGGCCGGGCAGATATTTTCGAACCGGCCAAACCAAACGCACCACCGGAAACTCGGGTGCTCGCCGGCGGAGGAACGTTCAGCGCCAATCCGATGACAGCGGTTGCCGGACTCGCCACGATCGAGGTCCTCGAATCCGAACCGGTTTATGAGCACACCGAGCGATTAGCGGAACGGCTCCGTGACGGTCTCGATTCAATGTTCGAAAAAGAGGGTGTGACCGGTGAGGCTCTCGGATTCAGTTCGCTCATCCATCCGGCGTTCAACGCGGCTGGACCGATCGAATCGCTTACTGACGCGAAAACGATGGTCGACCACCAGGCGGCCGAGGAATTTTGCGAGCGACTCTACGAACACGGCTACTACACCAGTCCCGGGAGCATGTGGAACGTCTCGTTCGCGCATACCGACGAGCATATCGACGGCGTCCTTGAGGCATCCCGTGACGTGATCCGGGAACTGAAAGACGACGGACATCTGTAGCGCGGCGAGAAGAAGAATCGACCAACAATGTCTAACAATACTGGACGTGAGCGATTTACATCCTGAGATGACAAGGTCCCCCCGAAATTGACATCCTCCTCCGCGTGAACGCGGAGGAATTCCGACCGCAATTGGGATCTTAGGGTTTGCACTCTACCACTTGTTCTTCCGGTTGGAATCCGCTGGACAAGTCGTGAAGGTAGACTGCTGGCTGTGCCAACCAGCAGGTACTCCTATCCCCAGACAATTGCCCGGAAGACTCGGAGTTACTTTCCTTGTTAGTGTCAAGACGGATGTTCTCCGCCCCATTCACGTCTGCGTTGAACGCCGCATCGCACTCCTCACACACGTACAAGCCACGTTCAACACGTTGACTTTCATCTTCTCTACCGCAGACACAACACGTCTTACTCGTGTCGCGCTCGGAAACTTCTACGACGTCGATACCCGCGACCTTCGCCTTGTGTACGTTACCGTGCGTCCTCCAGCGCGATATAACTGCCAGCGGCAGCCGAGATCCACGTCGTAACGAGTGAATCACCGGAGGCGGTGGAGTAAAGCGTA
>LKMJ01002563.1_pt1 | contig 16756 bp, 16 predicted proteins | sample 643391 | NCBI WGS metagenome assembly LKMJ01 (sample SAMN04112250, study PRJNA286221) | soda lake metagenome | biome: soda lake; feature: Kulunda Steppe; material: water; isolation source: sample PL-Br10 brine of Picturesque Lake | place: Russia: Kulunda steppe | collected 2010-07
TCGAGGACCTCTTTGCGGACCACCTCGCGGACGCGAACATCCCGTTCTCGATCAGCGGCGTCCGTTCCGCCGACGAGCCGATGTACAGCGTCGCCAGCGGCGCGCTCGTCGCTGCACGCTCCGAGGAGGGTGATCAGGGCGACGACGAACCCGAGGAGTCCCCGGAGGCGTCCGCCGAAGCGGCCGCCGGCGAAGCGGAGGACTGATCGGGTCCGCGATCCCTGAGACGGCGACTCCGAATCACCCGCAACGCAATCCGCGGTCGAGCCGACGCCGATCGTCCCCCCTTTCAAGCGGATCGATCCGAAGCGGAGCGTCCTTATATATCGTCGTTCCAGTGAAGACCATGAGCGACTCCCTGTATCAACGGTACGGACGGCAGGTGCTCGGCGGGGTGATACTCGCACTTGCGCTGTTGTCGGCGGTGGGCGGCTACTTCCAGATCGAACAACGCGGACTCGTCGCCGTCGGCGACGTCGGCGTCAGCCTCTACATCGCGGGGCTCGTCATCTGGGGCTTTTTTAAGGAAGGGTTCGACACCTTCAGGTTCCGCGTCGCGCTGTATTTCGGCCTCGCGTTATGGGGAACGGTTGACGTGCTCGGCGGATCCGAGTCGCCGTTCTCGTACGCCCTCCTCATCGGCGGGTCCCTGCTGCTCGCGCGGGCAGCGTATAAATACGCCGACCGGCAGCGAAAGCCAGTCTACGAGCGGTGAGTGCCCATCACGTCGGCCGGGGAAACGGTTTTATCTGCGTATGCTGATATTTTCAACGTGAAACGGCCTACCGGCGTGTTTCGGACGGAAGAGCTGGGATCCTGGGGGCCGTACTACTGGGTCGGCGTCCTCTGTTCCGTCGGTATCATGGCCATCAATCTCGGTGTGGGCGTTCACACCGGGCAGTCCCAGTTCCTTCTGATCGGTGGCAGCTTCCTCCTCGGCGTGGTTCTCTTTTTCACCCGGTTTTGGAACCCGATCCTGTACATTGTGGGCATCCTCCACGTCGGCGTCCTCGGAATCATCTGGCTGCTTGCGGGCACGCCGTTTCTCCTTTTAGGACTCCTGAACGGTGCGTTGAGCATCGGGCTTGCGTCCGTCGCCCTCGTGTTGTTCTTCAAGGAAGGACGCGGGGAGAGGACGTGACCGACACGCTCATTTGGTCGTACTTATAAGACGAATCCGTCATGCGCGTTCGAGACTGGCAGGAGATCCTCGCGGACGTCGCCGGCGATTCGACCGACCCCGACGGCTGGCGGGCCGTCGCCGGATCTCGCCGAAATGGGCTCGGGGAGGACCTCTACTTCGGCCACCCGAACGTCGGCGTCTACCACCTGAAGACGTACGCGAAGAATCCTCGTGACCTCCGCGGCGTCGGCGCGAAGGTCGCCCGGAAGGTCGACGACGACCTCGATCCGCTGTTGCCAGACGCGGGCTCGCCCGGTCGGTTCGCGGTCCGGACGCCGCCCGAAAGCGAGGACCAGGCGAAGGAGATGGCGACCAGACTGGAGGAGACGCTGAAGGTTCACGCCGAGGCTCCGACGGAACCCGATCACCTCTTCGAGGACGTGATGGAGGCGCTCGACTCCCCGGCGTTCGGGCCGATGTCCTACGAGTTCGACGGACGCCCCGACGAACTGGACGATCTCACCGACACCTTCGACGAGGCCGAGGAGCTGCTCTCGAAGGAGCTTGACGAGCTTATCGAGGACGACGACGTCGGCCGCGGCTTCCACTGACGGTCGACCTCATGACACGAGAGCGACGCGGATCGTGAGTCAGGGAAGCAGGCCGTCGTCTTCATCGTCGTCTCCGTCGTCGTCTTCGTCTTCCTCGTCCCCGTCCTCGCCGTCGTCTTCGTCTTCCTCGTCCCCGTCCTCGCCGTCGTCTTCGTCATCGGTACCCCCATCGTCGCCGGTCCCGTCCTCGTCATCTTCGTCCTCCCCATCCGTTCCATCTCCGCCACCGTCGAGGTCGGCGTCGGAGGTCACGCCGCCGATCATCGAGCGGATGTGGTTCTCCTCGACGTCCCGGAGCATGCGTGGATACACGCCGACGGTCACGACGAGGTCTTCCCCGGTGGCGGCCGCCTCGGTCACGTGGACGTCGACGTCGACCGACGAGCCGTCGAAGGTCGCCTCCGCCTCGAACCGTGTCATCTCGACGGTCTCGCCGAGGACGTCGATCTCGTCGTCCGCGTCGCGTTCGACGTTCTGCATCCCGTCGTAGCTGTCCTGTACCAGATCGATGAGTTCGCGCGTATCCATGTCCGCGACGGGATTGAACTCCCGGCCGAACGCGGATACCTGTGGCGTCGAGAGGGTCACGAACACCCCGCCGCGCTGCTCGCCGAGCGGTCCCATGTCGAGCGCCTTCTCGTACTCGACGACGTAGTTGGTCGCGACGACGGTTTCCGTCAGCGGCCCGATCCCCACGGACTCCTCGATCACGACCGTGTCGACCTCGCTGAGGTCGTAGTCCGCGTCCGACGCGGTGGACTCGTCGACGCCGTACGGCGACGACTCGTGTTCGGTCACGTCGCCGAGACAGCCTGCGAGCCCGCCGAGCGCGACGACGCCGGCACCCGCGAGGACGCTTCGACGGGTCGGCCCCTCCGTCACGGACCTGCCGGCCGCCGCGGACGTGCCCTTCGTCGGCGACGTCTCGGGGGGATCGCGATCGTCCGCGTCGTCGACCGCGACGTGGTCGATGGTTCCGCGGTCCGTACGCCCGCTTCCCGTCGGCCGTCCCGTCACGTGTCGGTCCATCGACCGCAGCGTTCGGGAGTTCACTTAAAAAGCATGGCGGTCGACCGGCGTCGTGCGGATCGGTGACGTGCACCGAACGGGGCGGGTCCGGGCGAGCTAGGGCTCCAGCCGGTTCGGGTCGCGGGGGAACATGATCGCCTCCTTGATGTTGTCGAGGCCGGCGACCTGCTGGACGAGCCGGTCGATGCCGAGCCCGTAGCCGCCGTGGGGCGGCGTGCCGAAGCTCAGCGCCTCGAGGTAGAACTCGAAGTTCGCCTCCTCGACGCCCTCCTCGGCCATCACCTCGCGCATGACGTCGACGTCGTGCTGACGCTGGCCGCCCGAGGAGAGCTCCTGACCCTTATAAATGAGGTCGAACTTCCGGGAGGCGATCTCGTCGCCCGCGACGTCCTGCATGTAGTAGAACTTCTCGTCGGGGTAGCCGACGACGAAGAAGGCGGGATGGCCCTGCTCCTCGAAGTGCTCGCCGAGCAGCTTCTCGCCTTTCGTGTCGAGGTCGGTCGGGTCCTCGGGGAAGTGGCCGTACTCGGTCTCCAACAGGTCGAGCGCCTCGTCGAAGGTGATCCGGGGAAAGTCGTCCTCCGGGACCTCCAGGTCGACGCCGAGCAGATCGAGCTCGCGTTGTGCCTCCTCGACGACCGCGCGGATTGCGTGACGGAGCGACTCCTCCTGGACGTCCATCACGTCGTGGTGGTCCTCGACGTAGGCGAGCTCGACGTCGAACATCGCGATCTCCGAGACGTGCCGGGAGGTCGCGAAGTTCTCGGCACGGAAGGCCGTCCCGTTCTCGTAGACCGCCTCGTAGCCGGCCGCCATCAGGATCTGCTTGTAGAGCTGGGGGCTCTGTGAGAGGAAGGCGTCCCGGTCGTAATAGAGGATGGGGAACAGCTCGGCGCCGCCCTCGGCGCCGCCCTTCGAGATGCGCGGGGTCTTGATGTCGACGAAGCCCTCCTCGTCGAACCACTCCTCCATCGCGGTCATCAGCTTCGAGCGCAGCGTGAACACCGCGAGCACCTCGGGCTTCCGGAGGTCGAGCGCGCGGTTGTCGAGCCGGGTCGAGAGGTCCACGTCGACGTCCTTGGAGATCTCGAGCGGCAGCGGCGAGTCGGCCTCGTCGAGCACCTCGTACTCGTGGGGAACGAGCTCGACGCCGCCGGGCGCCTGCCCGCTCTCGACGGGTTCGCCGACGATCCGGACGACGTCCTCGGAGCCGACGTCCTGGACCGCCTCGAACAGCTCCGGCTCCCGCTCCTCCTTAAAGACGACCTGAATGAGGCCCTCGCGGTCGCGGACGATGAGGAAGACGAGTCCGCCGAGGTCGCGGATCTCGTGTACGTGGCCCGCGATGGCGACCTCCTCGGCGTCCGGTTCGACGTCGACGGTATGTATGCGCTCGATCATGGGGGTCTGCGTTATCATCAACTGTCCCGGCGTCCGTCATAGGCCTGTCGTCTCGCCGTCGCGAGCCTCCACGCGGAGGACCGTTGCGGCCGCCGAGAACGAAATATGATAGCGCCCCACACGGCCGGCGTAGTTTTAATATCGATCCGGTAAACGGTTTGCTTACCGGCGCACCACGCGCCGACCGCGATTCCATGACCGAACCCACCTCGAACGCACCCACGCTCGCCGCAGCAGTAAGCGGCGCGTATGGCACGGCGTTCGGATGGATCGGCGCAGGGGTCCCGGTCACACGGTCCGTCCACCCGACCGCGTAAGGCGCGTCGGCTGGGGAGATTCCCCGAGGGACGGACCACACCTTCGTTCTCCACAGCCGAGGCCGTACCGGTCGCGACGGGTCGTGTCTCCCGCACGGAGCCGGTCCGATCCGATCCGATCAGATCCGATCCGCGTTCGACTCGCGGTGCGGGCGTATGGCAGCCGCAACCCACCGACTGCTGGCCAGAACGGAGCTGACGGTCCGCGTCTCGCAGGCGACCCCCGGCGACCTCACCGCGGGCGCTCGCACGCAGGTCGAGCGCGTCGAGGGCGTCGTCGTCGACGAACTGGAGATCGCCGGCCTCCGTCCCGGCCTCAACGACACCACCGTCGAGGCGGTCGCGACCCTCTCGGTCGACGGCGTCACGGACGCCGACGGAGGCGCGGACCGGCCCGTCGACCCCGAGACCCGCGTCGCCGAGCGGCTCGCGAGCGGCTTCGGCATCGAGCCCGAGCGGGTCGACCTGGTCGACCCCCCCTCGTGATCGGTCGATCGTCGCCTCGACTTCCCGTCCGCCACCTCGATCGCTCGCCTCCGTCCGCCACCTCGATCGCTCGCCCCCGTCCGACCGAACGTCGGGAGGCTCATTATCCGTCCCCCACACGGCGAGGGTATGCAACGATCGATCGAGATCCGACGGACGAACCGAACCGCCAGTCACCTCCATCCATGCCGAATCGCCTCACGCCGAATCGCGTCGCGCCGAGCCGAGGTGAGCCGACGTGGTCGGTGAGGCCCGACACCCGTCCGAGGACGAGGGACCGCTCGACGGGATCACGGTGCTCGACCTCTCTCGCGTCCTCGTGGGGCCCTTTTGTACGATGCAGCTCGGCGACCTCGGCGCGGAGGTGATCAAGGTCGAGCGTCCCGGCCAGGGGGATCAGACGCGGACGTGGGTGCCGCCCGCCTTCGGCGACGGCGACGACGCCGAGAGCGCCTACTACGTCAGCGTCAACCGGAACAAGCGGTCGATCGAGGTGAACCTCGCGACCGAGGCGGGCCGCGAGGTCGTCCGGGAGATCGCCCGTGACGCCGACGTGCTCGTGGAGAACTTCCGCGTCGGCAAGACCGCCGAGTGGGGACTCGACTACGAGGATCTCGTCGAGGAGAACCCGGGGCTGATCTACTGTGCGCTCTCCGGCTACGGCGAGTGGGGGCCCGACCGCGACAAACCCGCGTACGACGTCATGATGCAGGCCCGCGGCGGATTCATGTCCTTCACCGGCGTCGAAGGGGGCCCCCCGGTTCGGATCGGGGTCGCGCTCGCCGACGTCGGCGCGGGGATGTACGCCACGCAGGCGATCCTCGCGGCGCTGTTCGAGCGCGAGCTCGGCGACGGGGAGGGCCAGAAGATCGACGTGAGCCTCCTCGACGGACAGGCGGCCTGGACCAGCTACATGGCGACGAACTACTTCGCGAGCGGCGAGCCGCCGGGGCGGATGGGGAGCAAACACCCGAACATCGCGCCGTATCAGGCGTTCGAGACGGCCGACGGCTACGTCGTCGTCGCCTGCTCGTCCGACGCCTTCTGGCCGCGGCTCTGTGAGGCGATCGACCGCCCCGACCTGCTCGCGGACGAGCGGTTCGAGACGAACGAGGGACGCGTGCGCCACCGCGACGTCCTCGACGCGGAGCTCGACGCGACCTTCGCCGAGCTGACGACCGAGGAGGCCGAGGCCGTCCTGGAGGAGCACGACGTCCCCGCGAGCCGCGTCCGCGACGTCGCGGAGGTGTTCGCGGACCCCCAGATCGAGGCGCGCGGCATGCGCGTCGAGATGGAGCATCCGACCGCCGGGTCGATGACGTTCCCCGGCTCCCCGATGCACTTCTCGCGAACGCCGACGACCGTCCGGCGACACCCGCCGTCGCTCGGCGAGCACACCGAGGCGATCCTCCGCGAGCACGGCTACGACGACGGCGACGTGGACCGGTTGCGGGAGACGGGAGCCATCCCGGAGGAGGAGCGGTCCGATCCGGTGAACGACTGAGCTGGCACGCGGGACTGGTTTCTTGTCCGTGGACGTTCGTCTACGGGCGTGGAGGCGATATACATCGATCTGGACGGGACGTTGCTGTCGTTCACCCGTCCGTACGACGACCTCGTGGCCGACGCCTTCCGTCGCGTCGAGGGCGAGTGCCGGGACGAATGGATCACGACCTACGGCGAGCGGTTCTTCGAGCTGTTCGAGGCACAGGAGCCGAACCCGAGCGAGCGAGCGTTCGCGACGATGAGCGACCGACCGAAAGCACTCGCCGAGGCGTTACTGGAGGCGGAGGTCGACGCCAGCGACCCGCCGCCGGGGCTTCGGCGTGACCTCTCGCTGCTCGGGACCGACCGCCGACTCGGCGTGCTCACCAACGGCGTTCCCGAGTGGCAGCGACGGAAGCTGTCCGCACACGGGCTCACGGAGGCGTTCGACGCGATCGTGACCTCGTACGAGGCGGGCGCACACAAGCCCGCCCCCGAGCCGTTCTCGCTCGCGGAGGAGCGATTGCCGGCGGACGACTACGTCATGATCGGCGACGCCGACGCCGACGTCGAGGGCGCGAGACGTGCGGGATGGGCCGCGTACCGCTATCGCCCGGACGAACACGGCGGGATCGCGGCCGCGGTCATCGGCGACGAGGACGGGATCGACGCGGAGTGAGCCGCGAAGTGAGCCGCGGGGTGAGCCGCGGAAGGATCGCGTGCACGGATGCTGCGTGACGGCGCCGGATCGGGCGATTATATACGCCCATGCGACCTACGCCCACGCCGTGAACGAGCGCGATGCCCTCCGCATGCTCGCCGTGGATCTTCCCCACGCGGGCGACGACGCCGCGGTCATCGACGGGACGGTGATCACGACGGACATGCTCCACGAGCGCACCGACTTCCCCGCCGGGACCACCCGGTACACCGCCGGCTGGCGCGCGATCGGCGCCTCCCTCTCCGACGTCGCCGCGATGGGCGCGGACGCGACCGCCGCGGTGGCCGTCTACGCCGACGAGCGATTCGATCGCGACGAGCTCGCCCGGTTCGTCTCCGGCGCCGTCGAGGTCTGTGACGCCGTCGGCGCCGAGTACGTCGGGGGCGACCTCGACACCCACACGGAGTTCACCACCGCGACCACCGCCATCGGCGACGTCACCGATACCGGACCGGTTCTCCGGTCGGGCGCGAGCGCCGGCGACGCCCTCTGTGTCACCGGCGACTGGGGACGCTCCGCGGCCGCCCTGCGGCTGTTCGAGCGCGACACGGTCGAGTCGGTCGAGCGCGCGAACGCGCTCTTCCGGTTCACCCCGCGCGTCGCCGACGGGGTCGGCCTCGTGCCGCACGCGACCGCGATGATGGACTCCTCCGACGGGCTCGCCCGCTCGCTCCACCAGCTCGCGGAGGCAAGCGACGTCGGATTCGCGCTCGACCGCGACGCGCTTCCCGTCCATCCAGCCGTCGACGACGTCGCCGCCGATCCCGAGGAGCGGTTCGAGCTGGCGGCGACCTTCGGCGAGGACTTCGAGCTCGTCTGTACGGTTCCCGAGGCCGACCTTCCGGCAGCCGAACGGGCCTGTCCCGCCGGACTGGTGCGGGTCGGCACCGTCGTGTCGGCCGAGGAGGGCGTGACCGTCGACGACGAGGACCTCCCCGACGCCGGGTACACTCACGGGTGATGCGTCTCACTCGTCCGCCGGCGGGTCGTTGAGGGATCCGGGATCGAACGTCTCCGGGTCGAACTCGTGTTCGCGAAGCAGGTCCGGTTCGACGGCGCGCAGCACCGACTCGTTCGTCGCCTCCAGCACGACCGGCGGGGCGACGTCGGCCTCGACCGCCTCGACCCAGCGGCCGACGCAGAGACACCAGCGATCGCCGGGGACGAGCCCCGGGAACTCGAACTCGGGTCGTGGCGTGATCAGGTCGTTTCCCTGCCGGCGGCTGTAGCGAAGGAACTCGGCGGTGAGGACCGCACAGAGCGTGTGCTCGCCCACGTCGCCGTCGACGTCGCGGCACCGACCGTCACGGAGATACCCGGTGGTCGGAGCGTGGCTACAGGGGGCGAGATCGCCGCCGAAGACGTTGCGGTCGCCGTCCGCGTCGTGGTCGGGATCGGAGTCGTCGAGGGACACGGGCGGCCGTTCGGCGCGAGCGTCCTTAATCCTGGGTCGGTCGACGGTCGGCGTTCGCCGCCGGTCAGTGCTCCCCGCCGGTCCCGCGCCGATCGGAGTCGAGGTCGATGTCGAGATCCTCCAGGAGCGCCTCGGCCTCCGCGCGCTTCTCCTGGTGGTCCGCGAGGAACTCACGCATCAGCTCCGCGGCCTGCTCCTTACAGCCGCCACAGAGTCGCTCGCCGGTCACGCACTCGGTGTAGACCTCCGTCGCCAGCCCGTCGTCGTCGCCCGCGAGCAGGTAGGCGTACAGCTCGTAGACCGGACACTCGTCCGCCTCCCCGCCGAGCTCGCGCTGCTCCTCGGCGGTCGATCGGCCGCCCGTCGTCGCCGCCTTCACCTTGTCGTAGCCGTCCTCCGGGTCGTCGAGCAGCGAGATGTGGCTCGCGGGGATCGACGAGGACATCTTGCCGCCCGTCAGGCCGGTCATGAATCGGTGATAGATGGAGGAGGGCTGCCGGAAGCCGAAGCCGTCGTGATCGAGCTCGACCTCGCGGGCGATCGCCTCCGCCTCCTCACGTGAGAGGTCGAAGGCGTCGACGTGGCCCTCGAAGACGCGCTTTTCGCCCTCGACCGCGTCGATCAGCGCCTCGAACGCCTCGTCGGTGGCGTTCCGGTTTAAAAAGCGAACGCGAGGGCGGAGCGGCTCCTTGCCGCCCGCCCGAAGCTTCTTCAGTGCGCTCGGCTTCGCGTCCGCCAGCGAGGACGGCGCGGACGTGCCGGCGTCGGAGGCTGCATCGCCGGGAGAGCCGGGATCGGACGTCGGCGCCGGCGGCTCGTAGTCGGCCAGCCACGCCGCGGCGTCCGCACAGCGGACGTCGGTCTCGGCGTCCGCGACGTCGCCGGCGAGCGCGTCGTAGGCCGCCCGCACCAGCTGCCGCTCGTCGTCGTCGAGCTCGAAGCTCGCGAACGCCTCGGTCACCTTGAAGTACCGAACGCGCGTCGCGAGGTCCCGCGTCAGCCGGACGTGCGGGTCCTGGTCGGGGCCGACCGGGATCACCGTGGGTTTCGGCTCGTCGGCGAGCTGCGGGTAGAGGATGTCGGCGGTTTGCGTGACGACGCTCTGCATGTGGGAGACGTTCGTCTCGCCGTCGAAGCCGTAGATCGCCTCGAACTCCGAGAAGTTCGCCTTCGCGCCCAGCTCGAACGCGAGGTCCTGCACCTCACGGTTGTCCGACTGCCGATAGAGCGTCCCCGCCTCGGCGTCGAACCCGAGCGCGAGCAGCGAGAGCAGGTAGTCGCGGGCGTGCTCGTCGATATCCGGCCACGACATGCCGCGGGCGGCGTGCGCCTCGAGGTCGGCGATCAGCCCGTAGACGTCGCCGCCACGCTCCTGATGCCAGATCAGCTCGTCGAAGACGAGCTTGTGGCCGATGTGGGGGTCGCCGGTCGGCATGAACCCCGAGAGCGCCGCGAACGGCTCGTCGTTCGCCATCGCCGCCGCGACCGCGTCGTACTCGCGGTGGCCGAAGATGACGCCGCGGCGCATCAGGTAGTGCGGGTCGGGAACGTCGCCTTCGACCTCCTCGAACGCCTCGATGCCGAACTTCGCGAAGAGGTCGGCGTAGTCGCCGACGCTCGCGGACCCCCACGGGTCGAGCGCGACGTCCTCGGCCGGCTCCTCCGCCCGGTCGGTCCCGCCGTCGGTTCGGGCGGTGTCCTCGGTCATACCTACCTCTCCCGTCGGTCGACGCAAAAACCGTTCGCTTGCGTGGGAGCGGATCGGACGCGGTCGGAACGCGGGCTGCTTCGAGCGTGAGCCGGGAGATCGTCGCCGTGGTCTAGCGTCGCCGTGGTTTATCCCCTCGCCGCTCCGAGACGGCACATGGGAATCGAACCCGATCACGTGTTGGTCCCGCTCGACGGCTCGCCGCTGGCGGACGACGCGCTGACACACGCGCTCGCGGTCTTCGACTGCCGGGTGACGGTGTTGAACGTCGTCACGCCGCTGGACGCCGACATGGCGGAGGGGGGTCTTCTGGAGGCGGACGACGAGCGGAAGGTGACGGCGCGGGAGCGGGCGGAGCGGCTGGTCGAGCGCGCACGCGACGAGGCCGCCGCGGGAGGGCAGACGATCGAGACCGCCATCGAGACCGGCGATCCAGCCGACGCCATCGTCGCCTACGTCAAGGAACACGACGTCGACCACGTCGTGATGGGCGGGCACGGCGGGGAGCGGGGAGGGATCGCTCGACGACTGCTCGGCACCGTCGTCACCGCCGTCCTCGGCAGCGTCGACGTGACGGTGACCGTCGTCCGATGATGGATCCGTCGACGAGACACGCATCGCCACCCTCGTGGGCCGCGGATCGGTCGATACGGAACGCGGACCGATACGGAACGCGGACAGATACGGGACCGATCGGTTCCGAGAGCGGCCGTTCACTGATAAATGACCGCGGAACTGCCACGCGACCCTTTATAAATAACCGCGGAAACCCATACCATCCCTTATAAACTACGTGCCGGCGGGCCGTCCACGTGCCGGCGGGCGCCACGGAGCCCAGCGCTCACGCGATCCCGAGCACCGTAGAGAGCGCCCGATAGAGCCCGAACCCGATCGCGATCGACGTCGAGAGCGTGATCAGCCAGAAGCCGAGGGTGACGGCGATCTTGCGGCGCGAGACGCCCGCGGAGCCCGCCGCGAGCCCGCCGCCGATCACTCCCGAGATGATGATGTTGTTGAACGAGATGGGGATCCCGAGCGTGATGGCGGCCTGTGCGATGATGAATCCCGGAACGAGCGCCGCGATCGACCGGCGGAGGCCGAGCTGGGCGTACTCCCGTGAGGTCGCCTGCAGCAGTCGGGGGGCGCCCATCCAGGCGCCCGCGAGGATCCCGGTCGCCCCGACGCCCAGAAGCGCGATCGCGGGGAGGCCGAGCTCCACGCCGTAGAGGTTCTCCAGGGGGCCGGTCGCGAGCCCGACCTGGCTGCCGCCGCTGGAGAAGGCGACGACGCTCCCGAGGACGAGCAGGAACGTCCGGATGCCGTCGCGGACGGACGCCTGCGTCCGCCGACGGATCACGACGAACCCGCCGGCCGCGAACAGCGCCGTGACGGCCACCACGACGACGTCGACGCCGCCGACCGCCGGCCCGCCGACGAGCGTCGAGATCGCCTCGGCGACCGACCCCTGTGCGCGCTCCGGATGGGGGATCACGCCGAGCCGGACGTTCGCGATGATCCCGGCGACGGCCCCCGCGAGGAGCGGGACGGCGACCGTGTCGGGGACGTCGTCCCGGCGGAGCAGCACCGCCGTGCCGTACGCGAGCCCGCCGGAGACGGGCGGCACGAGCAGCCAGAACGTGCCGATCCGGCGGTACGTGTCGAAGGCGGGGTCGCCGCCGAGCGAGAGGCCGACGCCCACCATCGCGCCGGTCGTCGCGAACGCCGCGGGCACCGGGTAGCCGCTGTAGACGCCGAAGGTCATGAAGCCGCCGGCCACGAGCAGCCCCGCCGTCGCCGCAAGCGGCGTGATCTGCACGCCGTCGATCAGCGCCGCGCCGACCGTCTCCGAGATCGCCCCGCCCTGCGTCAGCGCGCCGGCGGCCGCGAGGATCCCGATGAGGAACGCCGCCCGCATCGTCGAGATCACGTTCGCGCCGATGGCGGGCGCGAACGGCGGCGAGTTGCTGTTCGCGCCGAGCGACCAGGCCATGAACAGACAGGTGACGGTCGCGAGAACGACGAGCGCCCAGAAAACGAGTGACATCGGGAAGGATCACGTACCGCTACGGCGACCGGCGTGAAAAGGTGGCGGTACGATGCCGGGTGGTCGTGCTACGGCGTCAGACGCCCGACCGACAGCCACTCGATCCCGACGGGGTCGTCGCTGCCGGAGGGCCCGTTGGGGTCGGCGGAGTCGGTGGAGCCGGACGGCCCGCCGGCGTCGGCGGAGTCGACGTGGCCGGACGCCCCGCCGGCGTTCGCCAGCGCGAACACCATCTCCTTGCGGACGCCGCCGGCGAGTCGGACGTCGAGCGAGAGCTCCCGCGGCGAGAAGACGTGGTCCGGCTCGACGACGCGGACGAGGTGTTCGGAGTGCGGGAGATCCTCGACCGTCTCGACGTCGAGGTACGTCCGGAAGTCGGCGCCGAACTTGAACCCGGTCTTCGGAACGACCGCCCGATCACGGAGGCGGCGATAGACCGCGAGCCGGCGGTCGAACCGGTCGCCCTCCACGTCGCGGCCGCGAGCGACGATCGCGGCCATCGCACCCGCGGAATCCCCCTGGTGTCCGTCGAGATCTGCGGCTGCGCCGTCGTCTACCGCCCGCGAGAGCGAGAGCACCCCCGCGCCGGCGAGCGAGGCGGCCTCGACGAGCGAGAGCTGGAGCGCCCCCTCGATCTCGGCGGCCCGTCCCGTCAGCGGCCGACCGTAGAATCCGCGTTCGTAGAGCTTCGCCGGAGCGTCCCAGACGACGACGCGATCGTCGAGCAGGACGCCCGTGAGCCCCGTCGGCGGCTCGTACGGCGTCGACCCCGCTACTTGGGCCCCGCGGGCGGCGAAGTAGGTGATGTCGCTCTCCTCGTCGACGACGGCGAGGGTACGACCGGCGAGCCCGCTCGCGGGAACCGACTCGCGCTCGCCGACGACCTGCACCGGATACCTGACCGCGCCGGTGTCCGGCGTCGAGCCGCGCTCGTAGACGACGAGATCGATCGCGTCCGTGGGCGCGTGTGCCCCGCCGGGCCAATCCTTCCGGGCTGGCGAGAGGTAGAACCCTCGGTCGCGGAGGTCCGCGAAGACGAGATAGCGCACCGCGAACCGGTCGACCGTGGCGGCGCTCTCGACGAAGAACCGCTCGAAGCCGACCGTCGGTCCGTCGCCGGACTCCAGCCGCACGCCGGAGAGGTCGCCACGGAAGAGCAGGTGAGCGGCCTCGACCCGCGAGAGGGCGATCTCGTTGCCCGCGAGCGGGCGGCCGTACCCCCGCGAGTCGTAAAACCGCTGGCGGGCGTCGCCGCCGACGTGGACGGCGTCGCCGCGAAGGTCCCCTGTCGGTTGCATGCTCGTGTGGGCGGCCCGGCCGGGTAAGGCGGTTGCGGTCGGTCTTCGTGACGCCGTGGCGTGCGCGCCGACGGATCGTCGACGGGGTCCGAAGTCCGTCGTCTTCGAGGGGCTTTTTGGTCACACGGACGGTGCATCACGTATATGCTCGTCTCCCTCGTCGCACAGTCAGGGGGACAGATACCGCCGCTCACCACGGAAATACTCCTGCTCTTTGCGATCATCGCGATCGCGCTCGTGCTGTTCGTCACGGAGCCGGTGCCGATCGACATCGTCGCGATCGGGGTCCTCGTCACGCTCGTCGTCCTCGAGCCGTGGACGGGCATCGACGCGACGACGGGAGTCGGCGGGTTCGCCAGCTCCGCGACGATCACCGTCCTCGCCATGTTCATCCTGAGCGAGGGGATCCGCCGCTCGGGGCTGATCAACATCATCGGAACGAAGATCGCCGAGCGGTACGGATCGAACCCGTTCAGACAGCTGCTCGCCGTCCTCACGCTCTCCGGGGGCACCGCCGGGCTCATCAACAACACGCCGGTCGTCGCCGTGATGATCCCGATGGTGAACACCCTCTCACGCAAGACCGGGATCTCTCCCTCGAAGCTGCTGATCCCCGTCTCTTACACCGCCATGCTGGGCGGAATGTTGACCCTGATCGGCACCTCGACCAACATCCTCGCCTCCGACGTCTCCGCACGCCTCATCGGCCGGCCGTTCACCATGTTCGAGTTCACCCAGCTCGGGATCGTCGTGCTGGTGACGGGGATGGTCTACCTCATGACCGTCGGCCGCCTCCTCATCCCCGAGCGGATCAAGATGGACGACGAGCTGATCGAGGGGTTCGAGATGGCGGAGTATCTGACCGAGGTGGTCGTCACGGAGGGTTCGCCGCTCGTCGGCAAGACCGTCCCACAGGGGCTGGCCGAACTCGACGCCGACGCCGACATCGTCCAGCTCGTTCGGGGCAAGCAGGCGTTCAGCGAACCGCTCGCGCGCAAGGAGATCCGTGCGGGTGACGTCCTCGTGTTGCGGACCGACCGGGAGAACCTCCTCACGTTCATCGAGGCGGAGGGGCTCGACCTCGCGCCCGACGCCGACGACGTCTCCGAGGAACGGCTGGAGGTGGCCGAGGAGGAGGTCGAGGCGGTCGACGACCAGCGGCTCGTCGAGATCGTCATCTCCCCCGAGGCGTCGGTTCTCGGCCAGACGCTGGAGACGCTGAACTTCCGGCAGCGGTACGACGCGACGGTGCTGGCGATCCGGCGCGGCGGGAAGGTCATCCACGCGCGGATGGACGAGCGGCGGCTCCGGGCCGGCGACACGCTCCTGATACAGGCGACCGAGGACACGGTCAAACGGTTCGCGAACGATCGCGACTTCATCATCGCACAGGAGCTCACGCTGCCGGATTTTCGCTACGCAAAGATGCCGATCGCGATCGGCATCGTCCTCACCGTCGTCGCGCTCGCGGCGCTGAACGTGGTGCCCATCCTGATAAGCGCGCTCGGCGGGATCGTCGCGATGGTCGCGACCGGCTGCGTGAAACCCGAGGAGGTGTACCCCTCGGTCGACTGGAGCGTGATCTTCCTGCTCGCCGGGCTCATCCCGCTCGGCGTCGCCATGGAACGGACGGGGGGCGCGGAGTGGCTGGCGAGCGTCATCGTCGTCTACGGCGCGAGCCTCTCGCCGATCATGATGCTCGGAGCGTTCTATCTGTTCACCGCGATCATCACGAACGTGGTGAGCAACAACGCGAGCGTCGTCCTGATGATCCCCGTCGCCATCGACACCGCGGAGAGCCTCGGCGCCGACCCCTTCGCCTTTATTCTCTCGGTCACGTTCGCGGCCTCGACGGCGATGATGACGCCGATAGGCTACCAGACCAACCTCATGGTGTACGGACCGGGCGGCTACAAGTTCACGGACTTCTTCCGCGTCGGGGCCCCGTTACAGCTCCTCCTGACCGTCGTCACGACGCTCGGGATCGTGTTCTTCTGGGGACTGTAGCTCGGACGCCTCACGGAACGTGATCGGCACCACGCACCACGTCAGCGGGTAACGACGACGGGAACCGGCGCGCGACGAAACACGGTTTCGGCGACGTTGCCGACGAACAGTCGGTCGACGATCGACCCGCTGTGGCTTCCGACGACGACCGTGTCGAACGCTTCCGACTGCGTCACGATGGTTCGTGCCGGCTCGCCGATCGCCACGATCGTGTCGATCTCCACGTCGCGTTCCGCGGCGATCGTCCGGGCGATCTCGAACACCGCCTCCGCCCGCTCCTCGGCGGCCGCTTGAACGTCGTCTTCGAGCGCGAGGCCGGCCATCTTCCCCATCATCGGCGACGAGCTTCCGACGACGTGTAGGACCGTTATCTCCGCCTCCCCGAAGGCGTCGAGCGCGTACTCCAACGCATGGCGGGCCATCTCCGAGTCGTCCATCGGAACGAGTACGCGGTCGATCATGGCGAACCGTTGGGCCGCGGACGTAAATAGATGACAGCGGTCGGCGAAACGTCAGCCGAGCGTCGAGGATCCTCGGTCAGTCGTCGAGCGCGGTCGCGGAGGAGAGCGACTCGTCGATCTCGGCCTCTGCCATCTTCTCGACGAGCGTCTCGATCACGGCCTCGCGGCGGCCCTTCACGAACTTGATCGAGCCGACGACGAGGTGGCCGCCACCGGAGACGCCGGCCTCGGGCAACTCCTCGTTTAGCTCGGTCACCATGGTCGGGATGTCGAGCCGGACGCCATCCGAGCGGAGGACGCAGAAGTCGGGGCCGTAGCCGATGGTGATGACCGGATCGCCCGTCTCCTGGACGCGGGTGTCGTGCAGCTCGCCGGTCGTCTTGCCGGGTGCGGGATAGGTGAACCGGCGAGCGTATTCGTCTAGGTCGATCCGATACAGGTGCGAGCCGGAGGCGAGTCGCTCGTGTTCGACGTGATCGTCGAGCGCGTCCAGTTGACGGTCGACGTCGCGGGCGGCCCGCTCCGAGAGGAACTCGACGAGCTCCGCGTGGCGCGTCTCGTCGTCACACCCGACGTTCAACGCGTCGTTGACGAGCGTCTTCCCCTCGGAGTAGCGCAGCCAGTGGGCGGCGTAATCGAGCGCCTCGCCGA
>LKMJ01002564.1_pt1 | contig 16755 bp, 13 predicted proteins | sample 643391 | NCBI WGS metagenome assembly LKMJ01 (sample SAMN04112250, study PRJNA286221) | soda lake metagenome | biome: soda lake; feature: Kulunda Steppe; material: water; isolation source: sample PL-Br10 brine of Picturesque Lake | place: Russia: Kulunda steppe | collected 2010-07
GAGGCCCGCGGCCAGGTCATCGTCATCGCCGCCACCAACCGCGTCGACAGCGTGGACCCCGCCCTCCGGCGGCCGGGCCGGTTCGACCGCGAGATCGAGATCGGCGTCCCCGACGAGATCGGCCGCGAGGAGATCCTCCAGATCCACACCCGCGGGATGCCACTCAGCGACGACGTCAACCTCTCTCACCTCGCCGACGAGACCCACGGCTTCGTCGGTGCGGACATCGAGAGCCTCACCAAGGAAGCGGCGATGAAAGCCCTCCGTCGGTACCTCCCGGAGATCGACCTGGACGAGGAGGACATCCCGCCGAGTCTCATAGACCGGATGATCGTCAAACGGGAGGACTTCCGTGGCGCGTTGAACGAGGTCGAGCCCTCGGCGATGCGGGAGGTGCTCGTCGAGCTGCCGAAGATGTCCTGGGACGACGTCGGCGGCCTCCAGGACGCCAAAGAGCAGGTCCAGGAGAGCGTCGAGTGGCCCCTCTCCCAGCCGGAGAAGTTCCAGCGGCTCGGCATCGATCCGCCGGCTGGCGTCCTGCTCTACGGCCCGCCCGGCACCGGGAAGACGCTGATGGCGAAAGCCGTCGCCAACGAGACCAACGCCAACTTCATCTCGGTCCGTGGCCCCCAGCTGCTCAGCAAGTGGGTCGGGGAAAGCGAGAAGGCGATCCGCCAGACGTTCCGGAAGGCCCGACAGGTCTCCCCGACGGTGATCTTCTTCGACGAGCTCGACAGCCTGGCGCCGGGGCGGGGCGGCGACGTCGGCTCGAACGTCTCCGAACGGGTGGTCAACCAGCTGCTGACCGAACTCGACGGCCTAGAGGAGATGGGCGACGTGATGGTCATCGGCGCGACCAACCGTCCGGACATGATCGACCCCGCCCTCCTGCGGTCGGGGCGGTTCGACCGGCTGGTGATGATCGGCGAGCCGGACACCGAGGGTCGCGAGCGGATCCTCGAGATCCACACCCGCGAGACGCCCCTGGCCGCGGACGTCAGCCTCCGTGAGATCGCCGAGATCACGGAGGGGTACGTCGGCTCCGACCTCGAGTCGATCGCCCGCGAGGCCGCGATCGAGGCCCTCCGGGAGGACGACGACGCGGACGTCGTCGAGATGCGTCACTTCCGGGCGGCCCTAGAGAGCGTCCGGCCGACGATCACCGACGAGATCCTCGAGTACTACGAGCAGATGAAAGAGGAGTTCAAAGGCGGCTCGCGGGCAGTCGAGCCCGGCACGGGCCGCCGTGGCAGCCGGATCGGCTTCCAGTAAGCCGTCCCGGCGCGTCGTCTTCCGGGACCGTCGGCCGTTCTTGCCGGAAGCGAGCACGCCGTTTCGCCGTCGAACGGCCGTGTGGCCGCGGCCTCCGCTCCGGGACCGACAACGGTTATCCGGCCGCGGCCTCCGCTCCGGGACCGACAACGGTTGTCCGGCCGCGGCCTCCGCTCCGGGACCGACAACGGTTATCCGGCCGCGGCCCCACGCTCCGGACGTGATACCGGACGCGGCCGAGTACGGCGTCGACCTCGCGATCGACGAGCGGGAGGTCGAGCGGCTGCTCGCGGTCGGGCCCGCGGACGTCGAGCCGGCCGAGGCGCTGACGTTCGCCCGGAACGTCTTCGTCCCGCTGACGACGGCGTGTCGGTACACCTGCACCTACTGTACGTACTTCGACCCTCCCGGGGAGGCGACGCTGTTGAGCCTCGAGGAGGTCCGGGAGATCTGCCGGCGCGGGGCCGACGCGGGCTGTACCGAGGCGCTGTTTACGTTCGGCGACGACCCCGACGACCGGTACACCGAGATCCACGCGACCCTCGATCGGTGGGGGTACGACTCGATCCACGACTATCTCCGCGCGGCCTGTGTGGTCGCCATCGAGGAGGGACTGTTGCCCCACGCGAACCCGGGCGACCAGCGTCGCGAGGAGATGGCCGCCGTCGCGGGGGTCAACGCGAGCATGGGGACGATGCTCGAGACGACCGCCGACGTGCCGGCCCACGCCGGGCCGCGCCGGAAGAAGCCCGGCCGGCGGCTGCGGACGATCGAGATCGCCGGGGGCCTCGCCGTCCCCTTCACCACGGGGATCCTCGTCGGGATCGGCGAGGGGCCACGCGACCGCGCCGAGAGCCTGCTCGCGATCCGCGAGCTCCACGAACGGTACGACCACGTCCAGGAGGTGATCGTCCAGCCGGTCCGGGAGAACGAACGCTGGGACGGTCACACGCCCGACGTGGAGACGTTGCGACGGACGGTCGCGATGGCCCGGGCGGCGTTACCCCCCGAGGTGTCGGTGCAGGTCCCCCCGAACCTCGCGTCCGCCCGCGAGCTGGTCGACTGTGGGATCGACGACCTCGGCGGCGTCTCGCCGGTCACCGAAGACCACGTCAACCCCGACTACGCCTGGCCGGCCCTCCGGGAGCTCGAGGCGATCGCGGAGGCCGCCGGCGTCCCCCTCCGCGAGCGGCTGCCGGTGTACGACCGCTACCTGCCCGCAGACCTGCGCCCGGCGCGGTTCGACGGACGGCCCGCGAGCGAGCGCGGGTGGCTCCCGCCGGCGATCCGGGAAGCACTCGGAGCCGACGACGACGCAGGTGAACGGTACCGACGGCTCCTCGGAGTCGATCGGCCCGCCGTCCAGTCGGACGACTCGACCTCCAGGCCGTGATCGGCCTCCACCCTGGGCCGTGACTGGCCGGCTGGGCTCCGAACCGGACGACTCGACCACCGGGATGTGGCCGAACGAGCCACCGTCCGGGCGAGGTGCGTCGTCGACGGCGGCCAGCGTGGCCGGTTATCGTGGGCTTTTGACGGCCCGGGGCCACGGTCGAGCATGGCCACGGAGTTTCACTCGACGGACGGGCTCGTCTCGGCGCTCGCAGGGGCGTCGTTCGACCGTCCCCCGGCGGTCGTCTCGAACGCCCACTACACGGGTCTCGGCGTCGCCCGGGCGCTCGCCGCCCACGACGTGCCGGTGATCGCCCTCGACCGCAACGGCGACGGGCTCGCGCCCTCCTCGGACGCGGTCGAGTTCGCCGGCCGGATCGCCTACCCGCTGGAGGACCCCGACGGCTTCCGGGCGGACCTCGAGGCGGTCGTCGAGGCCGCGGGGACGGAGGTCGTCGCCTTCCCCTGTATGGACGAGTGGGTCCACGCCTACGCGGGGTCGGCCCCCGACGGCGTCCGCCGGCCGTTCTCCGGCCCGGAGGGGATCGCACGCGTCCTCGATAAGGAGTCGCTGTACGCGACCTGCGAGGAGCTCGGGGTGCCCTACCCCGAGACTTACCGACTCTCGGAGGTCGAGCCGACGGAGGCCGCCGACCGCCTCGGCTTCCCGCTCGTGATCAAACCCGCACGCAAGCGGGAGTTCGAGGAGGCCGTCGGCACCAACGTGATCGAGGTCGAAGACGACGAGGAGCTCGCGGCGGTCGTCGCGACCGCGGAGGCCGCCGACGTCCGGATCATGGCCCAGAGACGGGTCGACGTCGTCGGCGGGCGGGACTGCTCGCTGGCCTCGTACGTCCCTCCCTCGGGCGTTGAGGACGCGCTCGCCGTCGTCGGCAACGCGCGGGTACGCAACCCGCTCTCCTTTGGCACCTCCTGTCTGGTCGAACGGACCGACCGACCGACGGTAGAGCGACGGGCGCTCGCGGTCCTCGCCGAGACCGGCTACCACGGCATCAGCGAGGCCGAGTTCGTCTACGACGCCGACCGCGAGGAGTACCTCCTGCTCGACATCAACACCCGGCCCTGGAAGTGGATCTCGATGCCCGTCGCCGCGGGTGTGAACCTCCCGATGGCCGCCTACGCCTCGGTCACCGGGGCGAGCTACGAACCCGACCCCCTCCGAGAGGCGCGCTGGCTCTCGGTTCGGGACTATCTCGACGTGCTCGCGACCGAGGGGATCGGGGACCTCCTCACCCCCGCGGAGTGGCGGTCGCTGGCCGACGGATCGTTCGAGCGGGAGGCCGGCGGGCTGACGACGGCCGTCTACCGACCCTCGGATCCGGCGCCGACCGCGGACCTGATCGCCGCGGAGTTCGGCGACGTCGAGTACTACTGTGCGTGTTGAGGGGGCCCGTCGGCCAGGCTCCGGGGTTGCGTGCGGATAGACGTCCTCGCCCCGGTTCCCGGGTTGCGTGCGGATAGACGTCCTCGCCTCGGTTCCCGGGTTGCGTGCGGATAGACGTCCTCGCCTCGGTTCCGGGCCCACACACGGGTAGACGAACGACGTCCCCGGCCCGACGGCGGCGAACTACCCTACCGATTTATTAATGGTTGTGAACCATGGGAGGATATGGCGACCCTTGTCGCATACGACGAGTCGGAACCGGCCCGGAAGGCACTCGAGTACGCGATCGAGAACCACGGCGACGGGACGATCACCGCTCTCCACGTGCTCAACCCACCGGAGGCGCTGAGCCGGGGTGAGGCACGGATGTACGTCGACTGGGAAGGTGCCCTGGAGGACCAGCGCGAGCGCGCCGAGGAGCTGTTCGCGGACGCGATCGCACTCGCCGAGGACCACGGCGTCGAGATCGAAACCGAAACCGTCGTCGGCGAGCCCGCACGGGAGGTCGTCGACTACGCGAGCAACGGCGAGTTCGACCACGTCGTCGTCGGCAGTCACGGCCGGTCGGGGATGTCGCGGGTCCTGCTCGGCAGCGTCGCCGAGCGGATCGTCCGACGAGCACCGATCCCGGTGACGGTCGTCCGCTAGGCTTCGTCATACTCTCGGCTGTCCGTCTTTCAGGATTCTCGCCGCATCGGGGTGGCGAGAATCTTGATACGGTTACAGCCAACAGTATCAGTCGTCGGCGGGGACTGCCCGCTCGTCGGGGAGCAACGGCGTTCCGTCGGCTCTCGGCCCCAGCCGTGGCCCGAACGGTGAGTCCTCCGGATCGATCGGCCGCCGTCTCGCGTAGTCCGTCGAGCGTTCGACGGGGGTGCGACCGATCGAGGTGATCATCTCGACGTAGTCTGCGACCGACCGGAACTCGCCGTGGTCGCCGCCGGCGCGTTTGGTGATCTCCTCGGAGAGGATCGTCCCCATGAAGTCGTCGGCGCCGCAGTTGAGCATCTTCAACCCGCCCTCGTCGCCGTATTTCACCCACGAGGACTGGACGTGCTCGACGTTGTCGAGGTAGAGCCGGGAGAGGGCGATCATCAGCTCGTCCTCCGCGGGGCTCGCCCCGCCCGAGACGACGCCGTTGCGATACAGCGGCGTGTTCTCGTGGACGAACGAGAGCGGGACGAACTCGGTGATCGCGCCGTCGACGCGCTCCTGGAGTGTCCGGACCCGATCCAGATGGAGGATCCGGTGGGCCTCGTTCTCGACGTGGCCGTACATGATCGTCGCCGTCAGCCCGAGGCCGACGTTCGCCGCGGCCTCCATCGCCTCGAGCCAGCCAGCCGTGTCGATCTTCCCCGGGCAGATGGCCGTCCGGACCTCCTCGACCAGGATCTCGGCTGCGGTTCCCGGCACCGTGTCCAGCCCGGCCTCGGCCAGCCGGCGGTAGACCTCCTCGTAGCTCCAGTCGGTTCCCCGGCGGGCGTGGTCGGCCTCTTCCGGGGTCATCGAGTGGACGTGGACGCCGTCGACGCTCATCGCGGCGAGCTGGTCGACGTAGCTGCCGGGGTCGACGTCGTAACGCTCCGGGGATCGGTAGTCGACGGCCCCCGGATCCGGGTGGGCCTCGAGGATCTCGCGGTGGTCGTCGTCGAGGACGAGCGCGGGGTGGAGCCCCGAGACCGAACAGACCTCCGAGATCCCGCGGTCGACGGCGTCGGCGACGATCGCGCGCGAGTCCGCCGGCGTCTTCGTAAAGCCCGCCGTGGGGCCGTCGTGGCCGGTCTCGAACGTTTCGGCGCTGTCTTTGAAATTACAGAACAGACAGCCGGTGTCACAGGCCGTCGTCACGTTGTTGTTGAGGTTGGCGACGAACGTTACCTCCTCGCCGACGACCTCCCGGCGTCGGTGGTCGGCGGCGGCGAGGACGCGCTCTTTGCGGTGGGGGTCGATCCCTGCCTGATCGGTGCCGGTGGTCAACAGCTCGATGCCGTCGTCGACCGAGAGCCTGTCGCCGTTCCACGCCTTCTCGAGGGCGTTCTCGAACGACTGATTCGTCTCGGGGACGTGCTCGAACGTCGGCTCCGACCCGGTCGTCTGTTCCGCCATCGTCGAAAGGAATCGACCACAGGAACAAAAGCGTGCCGAGTGTCCGGGTCGCGGTCGTCCGAACCCGATCAGGGGAGGTGGTCGGTCCGTCACGGACACCGGCAACGTCCGAAACCAGCGGAACAGCTAATACCGAGGGACGCTGCCTCTCGGCCATGCAGGAGCCCCGGATCGCCGTGTTGAACGCCGCCCACGAGGACCGGAACACCACCCGGAACTTCAGACGCGAGCTAGAGGGCTCGCTCGCGGAGTTCAGCGTCACCGACGGCGAGCTGCCCGAGGGGTTCGGCTTCGACGCCGTCGCCGTCTCGGGATCCCGATCGTCGGTGTACGACGAGGAGCCCTGGATCGAGGAGACGAAAGCGTGGACGCGCGAGGCGATCGACCGCGGCCTGCCGTGTCTGGGGATCTGCTGGGGTCACCAGCTGCTCGCGGACGTCCTCGGCGGCGAGGTCCGGCCGATGGGCGTCTACGAGGTCGGCTACAGCGAGATCGACCGGCTCGGGGACTCCCGGCTGCTCTCCGGGCTCGAGGAGCGGTTTCTCTCCTTTACCTCCCACGAGGACGCCGTCGTCGAGCTCCCGCCCGGGGCGACGCCGATCGCCGAAAACGAGTACTCGAACCACGGCTTCCGGAAGGATCGGGTCTTCGGCGTCCAGTTTCACCCCGAGTACGACCGCCGGACCGCCCGCGAGCTGGTCGTCCGCAAGGAGCTCTCCGAGGAGCGTCGACGCGAGCTGATCGCCGAGATCACCGCGGAGAACTACCAGCGGGCCTGTGAGACAAAACGGCTGTTCGCGAACTTCTGTGAGTACGTTCGCGAGCTCGACGCGACGGCGGCCGGCGGCGAGTCGAACGTGCGGGCGTGAGTCATCGAGTGCGGTTCGGCTACTTGGATCGGGGCTCGTGTTCCGGAGCCAGGGTCCGTGGCACTGGACGGATTTTACTGGGGGGCGGACATTTTAGGGGACTAAACGACGTCAAGTGGGCCAGATCGGATCCCGAGGGCTCGAAACCGAAACCCGCCGATCGACGCCCGAGTCGTCAGATTGAGTACGGGTCGAGCGGAAGGGAGAGTCATGACGACGCTGGCGATCACCGGCGGTCGGGTGCTGGAACCGGATGCGACCGTTCGACGTGCTGACGTCCTGGTCGACCGGGAGGGTGGCGAGATCCTCGAGATCGGCGACGACCTCGACGGCGAGCAGCGTCTCGACGCCTCGAACGGGCTCGTGACGCCCGGGTTCGTCAACGGCCACTGTCACGTCGCGATGACGCTCCTGCGGGGGTACGCCGACGACAAACGCCTCGACGCCTGGCTGCGCGAGGACGTCTGGCCGGTCGAGGCCCAGCTCGAGGCCGCGGACGTCCGGGCGGGAACCGAACTCGGGCTCGTCGAGATGATCAAGTCGGGGATCACCGCGTTCGCCGACATGTACTTTTTCGTCCCCGAGATCGCCGCGGCCGTCGAGGAAGCCGGCGTGCGCGCCCGGCTCGGCCACGGCGTCATCTCCGTCGGGAAAGACCGCGAGGCCGCCCGCGAGGACGCCCGGACGGCCCTCGAGATCGCCGCGGAGCTGGACGGGAGCGCCGACGGTCGGATCTCGACTGCCTTCATGCCCCACTCGCTGACGACCGTCGACGCCGAGATCTACGACGAGTTCGTGCCCGAGGCCCGCGAGCTGGGCGTTCCCGTCCACTTCCACGCCAACGAGACCCGCGGGGAGGTGACGCCGATCGTCGAGGAACACGGCGTCCGGCCGCTGGCGTACGCGGCCGAGCGCGGCCTGCTCGAGCCCGAGGACTTCCTGGCTCACGGCGTCCACCTCGACGCGAGCGAGATCGGTCTGCTCGCCGAGAGCGGCGCGAGCGTGATCCACTGTCCGGCCTCGAACATGAAACTCGCCAGCGGGATGGCCCCGGTCCAGGAGCTCCGGGACGCCGGGGTCACCGTCGGGATCGGCACCGACGGTGCGGCCTCGAACAACGACCTCTCGATGCTCGACGAGGGTCGGGACGCCGCGATGGTCGGCAAGCTCGCGGCCGACGACGCGAGTGCGGTGCCGGCCGAGGCCGTCGTCGAGATGATGACCGCGGCGAGCGCCGAGGCGATCGGCCTCGGGACCGGCCGGCTCGAGGTTGGCGCGCCCGCCGACCTCGCCGTGATCGACCTCGAGAAACCCCACCTCACGCCCGCCCACGACCTCGTCAGCCACCTCGTCTACGCCGCCGCGGCCGCGGACGTCCGTCACACCGTCTGTGACGGCCGGCTGCTCATGCGCGACCGGGAGGTGCTCACCCTCGACGAGGTGGCGGTCCGCGAACGGGCGAACGAGCGGGCCCGGGCGCTGATCGCCCGGGCGGACGTCTGAGCCGAAGCCGACTCGCTTATCGACGGGCGATCGAGTGGGAGCCGACTCGCTCCTCGACGGGCGATCGAGTGGGAGCCGACTCGCTTATCGACGGGCGATCGAGTGGGAGCCGACTCGCTTATCGACGGGCGATCGAGTGGAAGCCGGCCCGTTTCCCGGCCGGCCGAACCGACCCCGTCTGGTGGAGAGTTAAACGCCGAGGAGTCCGTATAAACGTTCTAAACGATTCTATGGCCCTATTCGACGATCGAGAAACGGACGAACCGCCGACCGGGTTTATTCACTCGAAGGTGAACGTCAACTCGTGATGAACTCCAATCGCCCCCTGGCCGTCGTCCTGGCGACCGTGATGGTCGTCGCCGTGCTGGCGCCGTTCGGAACGGTCGCCGCCGACGCGACGCCCGCCACGAACGTCGACGACGGACTGGCCGTCGACGTCGAACAGGAAGACGACGTGATCGTCTCGGTCACCGCGAACGACACGCCCGTCGAGAACGCCTCGGTGAACGTCACGACCGTCGACAACGTGAGCTACGCCGGTGTCGGCGACTACGAGACCGACGGGGACGGCACCGTCGTCCTGCCGACCCCGAACGAGACAGTTCTGGTGAACGTGACGGCGACCGCCGAGAACGCGACCGCGAGCGAGATCGTCGAGCTCGCCGGTCCGGCCGACGACCGGCCGTTCGGCCAGCTCGTCTCGGAGTTCGTCCACGAGTTACAGGAGGAACGGGCCGATGACGGGCTCGATCGACCGTTCGGCCAGTACGTCGCCGCGTTCGCCACCGGCGAGAATCCCGGCAACGCCACCGGCCCGCCGGCCCACGCCGGACCGGGCGACGGCAACGAGAGCGACGTCGACGACGAACGAGGCCCGCCGGCCCACGCCGGACCAAGTGACGACGAGCGCGGTCCGCCAGGTAGCTGACGACGGCCACCGACCCCGTGACGGAGCCTTCGGTAGGGTTTTCACGCCACTCCGACTCGGTACGGGCATGACCGACTATCCACCGATCGGCGAGCAGCTAGCGGATCCGGAGGCCGCCAGGGCCGAGGGCCGCCGGAAGCTCGAGTGGGCCGCCCAGCACATGCCCATCATGGCCGCCGTCCGCGAGGAGTTCGAGGCGAACCGACCCCTCGAGGGCGAGCGGATCGCGATGGCGATGCACGTCGAGGCGAAGACGGGAATCCTCGTCGAGGTCCTCGCCGACGGCGGCGCGGAGATCGCCCTGACCGGCTGTAACCCCCTCTCGACCCACGACGACGTGTCGGCGGCGCTCGACGCCCACGAGTCGATCACCAGCTACGCGAAACGCGGCGTCGACGACGAGGCCTACTACGAGGCGATCCACGCGACGATCGCCCACGAGCCGACGATCACGGTCGACGACGGGATGGACCTCGTCGCCGCGATCCACGAGGAGTATCCGGAGCTGATCGACGGCATCGTCGGCGGCGCCGAGGAGACCACCACGGGCGTCCACCGACTGCGTGCGATGGACGCCGACGGCGCCCTGAAGTACCCCGTCTTCGCGGTCAACGACAGCCCGATGAAGCGGCTGTTCGACAACGTCCACGGCACCGGCGAGTCCTCGCTGGCCGCCATCGCGATGACGACCAACCTCTCGTGGGCCGGCAAGACCGTCGTCGTCTCCGGCTTCGGCTACTGTGGGAAAGGCGTCGCCAAGAAGGCCGCCGGCCAGAACGCGAACGTCGTCGTCACGGAGGTCGAGCCCCGTCGGGCCCTCGAAGCGCACATGGAGGGCTACGACGTGATGCCGATGGCCGAGGCGGCCGACGTCGGCGACGTCTTCGTTACGACGACCGGCAACCGCGACGTCATCGTCCGGGAGCACTTCGAGCGGATGGCCGACGGCGTCTTGCTGGCCAACGCCGGTCACTTCGACGTCGAGATCGACCTCGACGCGCTCGACGACCTCGCCGTCGACGTCTACGAGGCCCGCGAGGGCGTCACCGCCTACGAGATGGAGGACGGCCGCCGGCTGAACGTCATCGCGGAGGGACGGCTCGTCAACCTCGCCGCGCCGATCGCGCTCGGCCACCCCGTCGAGGTGATGGACCAGAGCTTCGGCGTCCAGGCCGCCTGCGTGCGCGAACTCGTCGAGAACGGCGAGGCCTACGGGCCGGGCGTCCACGACGTCCCCGACGAACGCGACCGCGAGATCGCCGAGATCAAACTCGAGGCCGAGGGCGTCGAGTACGACGAGCTGACGGGAAGCCAGCGGGAGTACATGGACTCCTGGGATCACGGGACCTGAGCAGCCGACACACGGTCCGGGTAGCTCACGTCCCCGGAGACGAGGGTGAGTCGGTCTTCGGCCGCCGGTCGTCGGTCGCGTTTGTCGGAGTCGGCCGTCAGTCGTCGGTCGCGTTTGTCCGAGTCGGCCGTCAGTCGTCGGTCGCCGGCGTCGGAGTCGAAGCCCGACGGACGTCGTGGTAAAAATACCTTTTGGCCGGTACTTACCGTTACGCCAACGTTTATTTTCGGGCACTTCGACCTGGTCACCGATGGTCGCTATCGAGGGGTGGAAACCGACGACTGAAGCGACACGACTCCGGTCTCGGACGGAGGTAAGACGACACGGGCGGAGACGATCGACGCGCCGGCGAACAACACCTGCGAAATCAGACACGAACGGGTTCGAGCGGTCCCCGCCGTCGACGACGCCGGAGGGAGTCGACGATGGACGGTGAGCTTGATCCGGAGACGGTCGAGACCCGTCTCGAGGCGGTAGAGCAGTACCTGCTGTACCTCCGGGAGTCGAACCCGTACTACGCCTGGCTGGAACCGGAGGTCGAGGCGGTCGAACGCGGCTTCGTGAGACTCGGCCAGGAGCCAAGCGAACGGGTTCGACCGCCGGAGGTCGGTCCGACCACCGGGATCAACGGCGGGGTGTTGATGACGCTGGCGGACGCCGCCGGGATGGCCGCGATCATCGCCGAGGCCCTCGAACCGGTCCCGCTCGCGACGACCCGACTCGACGTCTCCTTTCACAACGGGGTAGACGAGACCCACGCGATCGAAGCGGAGGTCCTCGACTACGGGAGCACCCTCGCGACCGCACGTATCGAGGTGCTGCCGAAATCGGAGGTCGGAGCGGCCGACCCCGAGATCGTCGCCTCCGGCGAGGCGACGGCCCGTCTGTTCGAGTGAGTGGCCACGTCGTTCGATCCGGACCCCGCTCCGGGGGAGAGCCCGGAACGGGAGGTAACGCACAAGGGGCCGGTGCCCATACGGGGGAGCATGGAGACACTCACGAGCCCCGAAGGGCGAGTCAGGGGGCTGCTCGTCGCCGTCGGCCTGACCGTCGCCGGCTTTCTCACCGCCGAGCTGATGACGATCCCCGCCTTCCTCGCCGATCCGACCCTCCTCGAGTCGCCGGCGGCGGCCTCCCGCGGGACGCTGACGGCGTTTTTCGTGTTGAACTTCCTCGGCTTTTTCGTCGCCGGCGCGGCGTACCTCGCGTACACGGGCCGTGGCTGGGCGTACGTCGACCTCCGAACGCCGACGCTGCGGGACTGGGGGTACGCCGTCGGCGGCTTCGTCGCCGGCTTCGCGCTGTTGCTCACCGTCAGCCTGCTCGCACAGGCCGCGGGCGTCGAGCCGACCGGCAGCCAGGTCGTCGACTACCTCGGCGGCGACTCGACGATGGTGCTCATCATGATCGTCGTCGTCTTCCTCTTTAACGCCCCCGCAGAGGAGTTTCTCTTCCGGAACGTCATCCAGAAACGCCTCTACGACGCGTTCAGCCGGATGGGTGCCGTCCTCGTCACGAGCGTCATCTTCGCGCTCGTCCACCTCCCGCTTTTCACGCTGACCGACGAGGGGACCCTCGCCGAGCCCCTCGCGATCGGCGTCTCGATGAGCGTCATCTTCGTCGGCTCGGTCGTCTTCGGCTACGTCTACGTGAAAACCGAGAACCTCTTCGTGCCGACGATGGCCCACGCGCTCTTCAACGCCTTCCAGTTCGGGTTGCTCTATCTCGCCCTCGAGTTCGGCCCCGACGACGTAGACGGGGTGCCCGCGGTCGTCGAAGCCGTCGGGACGGCCCTCGAGGTCGCGGCGACGCTGCTCTGAGCGGCTCCGTCCGGTCGGCCGCGGTCGCCGTCGATCCTGGTCGGTTCGTCTGGCCGGCCGCGGTCGCCCGTGTGGATGAGTCCGAGCCGAGTAGGTAACCTCGAGGTAACCCCGGGGAGTTACCTATCAGTCACGTAAGAATTATCGGGCACCCTCGAGCGTACCGGTACGCATGCGAACGAACCGACGAACGGCGCTGATCGGCATCGGCGCGGCCGCGCTGGGTGGGACCGTCGGAACGGTCGCCGGATCTCCCGGGGACGGGCAGGGATTCCCGCCGAGAGGCCGGACGGAGTACATCGAACCCGAGACACTCGGCGACGGTGAGGTACGGACCTTCCTCAGTCGGCATCCGAACGACCGGTGGACGTACCTCGGGATGGAGATGACCGCGGCGGCTGCCACGATCGACGAGGAGGAGTACGACGAACCCGCCCTCGTCGCCATCGATTTCCCCGGCGAGACCCCCTTCGAGTGGCTCGGGCTCAACTGGATGCCGGAGGGCCACGGACCGCCGGACGTGTACGGCGTGCCTCACTTCGACATCCACTACTATCTGGACTCACAGGAGGAGATCGAAGGGATAGAAGGGGTGAACTTCCCGCCGGACGAGAGCGACGACGACCCCTACACGAAGCCGATCGCCGAGGATCAGGTTCCCCCGGACTACTTCCGGACGAACTACGTCGTCCCGGAGATGGGCGAACACCTCTACGACCTGAACGCGCCGGAGTGGACGGAAGACGAGGACGGCGAGCCCGTTCCGAGCGACGAGGAGTTCACCCGGACGTTCGTCTGGGGCCACTACGACGGCGACCTCAACTTCTTCGAGCCGATGATCACAACGGCGTTCTTCGAGGACCTCGAGGGGACGGAGCACGAGGCCATCAGTATGCCCGACCGGCTGCCCGAGGCCGGCGAGTATCCGACGGAGTATCGGGTGGCCTACCACCGGAACCGGGACGCGTACACGGTGACGCTGACGGCGTTCGAGGCGTTCGAGGAGTCCGAGGAATAGACGGACTGATTCGGCAATCCCGAGACCCTCCGCGTTGCCGTCCGTTTATTACCGCCGGCCGGCGAGGTACGGGCATGTCCCAGGCCAAAGGCGACCGCCGCGAACGCGAGCTCGTCAACCGCCTCGACGAGGCCGGTTTCGCGGTGATGCGCGCGCCCGCCAGCGGCTCGGCGACCGACCGGGAGCAGCCGGACGTGCTGGCCGGCGACGGGGAGCTGTTCTACGCGATCGAGGCGAAATCCAGCGCCGGGAAGCCGATCTACCTCACCGGCGAGGAGGTCGAGGCACTGATCTACTTCGCGCGTAACTTCGGGGCCAAACCGCGGATCGGGGTGCGTTTCGACCGCGAGGACTGGTACTTCTTCCATCCGGGGGAGCTCCACGTCACCGACGGCGGCAACTACCGGGTGAAGAAAGAACGCGCGCTCGCCGACGGCGTCGACTTCCCGGAGTTCGTCGGCGAGTCGACGAAGGTGACCTTAGACGAGCTGGGCGGCTCCGAACCCGACCACGACCCCGACCTGCTCCGGGTGCTGACCGCCGTCGAGCACGGCGAGCTCTCGGTCGAGGAGGCCGCGGCGATGCTCGAGTGAGCGGGCGGTTCGCACGCGAGCGATCCGCAGCCGTCTCCGGCCGAACGTTCTTGTCCGTCGGATCCTTGCATTCGTCGATGAGCACCACCCCCGAACCGCCGGGACCGAGGGGATCCCCCGTCGTCGGCGTCCTCCCCCGGTACGCCCGGGACCCGTTCGCCTTTCTCGAGGCCGTCCGGGACAGCTACGGCGATCTCGCGGCGTTCGACCTCGGCCCGATGCGGACCTACCTCGCCACCTCGCCGGAGTCGGTCGAACGCGTGCTCGTGACCGAGGAGGGAAGCTACTCGAAACCGGAGTTCCAGGCCGACGCCCTCGGCGAGCTGCTCGGCGAGGGGCTGTTGACCAGCGAGGGCGAGCGCTGGCGGGAGCGACGGAGCGTCGCCGGGCCGGCCTTTGCCCCCGACCGGATCGCCGGTCTGGCGCCGATCATGGCCGACCGGGCGGCGGCGACCGTCGACCGCTGGACCGACGGCGAGCGCCGTGACGTCGAGTGGGAGATGACCCGGCTGACCCTCGAGATAATCGTCGAGGCGACGTTCGGGGTCGAGCTCGAGCCCGCGACGGCGCGGATCGTCGGCAACTACCTCGAGCCGATCGGGCGGCGGTTCGAGCCGGATCCGCGGCGGGCGCTGGTCCCCGACTGGCTGCCGACGCCGGCCGACCGGCGGTTCGAGCGGTCGGTGAGCCGACTCGAGGAGGTCGTCGACGGGCTCGTCGCCAGGCGGCGCCGACGGGGGATCGACGCGGACGACGCCGACCTGCTGGCGCTTTTGTTGCGGGCGAGAGCCGAAGACCGGATCGACGACCGCGGGATCCGCGACGAGCTGATGACGATGTTGCTGGCCGGCCACGACACGACCGCGCTCGTGCTCACCTACCTGTTCGCGTCGCTCTCCGATCACCCCGAGGTCGAACGCCGGATCCACGCGGAGGTCGACGACGTCGTCGGCGACGGCCGCCCCGACGCGACGGTCCTCCGGGAGATCGCGGAGCTCCAGCGGGCGATCCGCGAGTCGATGCGTCTCTACCCGCCCGTCTACGCGACCTTCCGGCAGGCCGACTGCAACGGCGAACTCGCCGGCTACCCGATCCCGGAGGGGTCGCTCGTGTTGCTCTCCCAGTGGGCGACCCACCGCGATCCACGCTGGTTCGACGACCCCGAGACGTTCGATCCGGACCGCTGGCGCGAGCCGAGCCACCCGACGTACGCCTACTTCCCGTTCGGCGCCGGGCCACGCAGCTGCATCGGCAAGGGGTTTGCGACCCTCGAGGCGTCGATCGTCGCCGCGACCGTCGCCCGGGAGTTCCGGCTCCGACGCGTCGACGACGGGCCGATCCCGCTGCGTGGCTCGCTGACGGCCCACCCCGAAGACGGGATGGAGATGCGTCTGGAACGTCGGGAGTGAACCGGGGCCGGTAGAACGGCCCATCGTCACGACCGATGGGGTTTTTCCGCTCGCCGCTCCAGACGGGGTGTATGAGAGAGCGGGCCATCGTAGACTGGGACGTCTCCGGCCGAAAGGGCTCAGAGCGATATCGGACGGACGAACGGACGCTTTCCGGGGACGCCAGCTGAGATGCGCGAGGAGGACGAACGCTACTTCGCCAGGCTGGAGGACGGTCTCGAGGACGCCATGGCGGTCGCCGGGGCGGCGAAACGACGCGGGGCCGATCCGGAGCCCGAAGTCGAGATCCCCGTCGCCCGGGACATGGCCGACCGCGTCGAGAACATCCTGGGGATCGACGGCGTCGCCGAGCGCGTCCGGGAGCTCGAAGGCGAGATGAGCAGGGAGGAGGCGGCTCTCGAACTCGCCGCGGATTTCGCGGCGGGCCGGGTCGGCGACTACGAGACGAAAGCCGGCAAGATCGAGGGGGCCGTCCGGACCGCCGTCGCCTTGCTTACCGAAGGTGTCGTCGCCGCACCGATCGAGGGGATCGACAAGGTCGAACTCCTCGAGAACGACGACGGTACCGAGTTCGTCAACGTCTACTACGCCGGTCCGATCCGCTCGGCGGGCGGCACCGCACAGGCGCTGTCGGTGCTGGTCGCCGACTACGCCCGCGCGCTGGTCGGCCTCGGGAGCTACGACGCCCGAACGGAGGAGATCGAACGCTACGCAGAGGAGGTCGCCCTCTACGATTCCGAGACCGGACTCCAGTACACCCCGAAGGACGCGGAGACGAAGTTCATCGCGAGACACCTCCCGATCATGCTCGACGGGGAGGCCACCGGCGACGAGGAGGTCTCGGGCTTTCGGGACCTCGAACGGGTCGACACCAACTCCGCACGCGGCGGGATGTGTCTGGTGATGGCCGAGGGGATCGCCCTGAAAGCGCCGAAGATCCAGCGGTACACCGCCGAGCTAGAGGAGGTCGACTGGCCGTGGCTCCAGGACCTCATCGACGGCACCTACGGAGACGACGCGTCCGAGGACGACGCCGAGCAGGCGGTGTCCGATACGGACTCGGGCGAGGGCGACGAGAGCGAGGCGGAC
>LKMJ01002565.1_pt1 | contig 16752 bp, 23 predicted proteins | sample 643391 | NCBI WGS metagenome assembly LKMJ01 (sample SAMN04112250, study PRJNA286221) | soda lake metagenome | biome: soda lake; feature: Kulunda Steppe; material: water; isolation source: sample PL-Br10 brine of Picturesque Lake | place: Russia: Kulunda steppe | collected 2010-07
CTCAGCTTCGGGCTGTATACGCTTTTGGCGTTCGTCCTGTAACCTTCGTCACTCGGATTCCTCGCCACCGTCGTCGTCGGCCCGTAGCCGATCGTACTCTTCGGTTCGGATCACCCGCGCTTTCATGATCCGTGTGTTTTCGACGCGCTCGATGTAGATCTCGATCCCGTCGTACTCGATGTGTTCACCCTCCTCGACGAGCCGCCCCGCCCGGTTGAAGATGAATCCTGCGATCGTCTCGAACTCTTCGCCTTCCGGGATATCGATATCGAGCGCTTCGTTGACCTCGTCGATGTTGAGTTCGCCTTTCACGATGGCTTCGCTATCGGAGATGAACTCGATCGGCTCCTCCTCGCCGGCCTGGAGTATCTCTCCGACGATCTCTTCGGTGACATCCTCCATCGTGACGAGCCCCTCGGTCGTACCGAACTCGTCGATGACGACGACCATGTGGAGCCGTTTTTCGCGCATCTCCGCGAGTAACTCGTCGACGTTTTTCGATTCGGGGACGTGAAGCGTCTCCTCTATGAGATCTTCGAGATCGACGCCTTCGGCTTCGCCGTAGGTGTAATCGCGGACGAGATCCGAGATATGGACGATCCCGAGGATGTTATCGAGGCTGCCGTCGTAGACCGGCAATCGCGTGTGGCCGGACTGGACGCACTGTTCGATCGCCTCCTCGATACTCGCGTCCTTCGAGACGGCGTCCATATCGAGCCGCGGCGTCATCACTTCCTTTGCGATGGTGTTGGTAAACCGAAAGATCCGCTGGAGCATCTCGCGTTCGTCTTCTTCAAGAACGCCTGCCCTCTCTCCGGTCTCGATGATGTCACGTATCTCTTCGCGGGTGACGTACGTCGATTCGATCTCCGCGCGACCGCCGGTAATCCGATTTACCTGCCGGGTCAGATAATCGAACGTGACGATAAGCGGCAACAGGAGATACTCAGAGAACTTCAGCGGCTTCGAGATCCGAAGTGCCCACGACTCCGTGTTCTCGACGGCGTAGGATTTCGGCGCACTCTCGCCGAAGAGCAACACCAACGCGGTGATACCGAACGTCGCCAGGAGGACAGCGACCGATTGTGAGAAATAATATGAGAGCAACCCCGTCGCGAACGACGACATCGCGATGTTGACAATGTTGTTGCCGACGAGAATCGTCACGAGCAGTCGGTGGGGGTCGTCTTTGAGATGCTTCAGCGTCTCCGACCCCGGCACGTTGTCGGCGACCAGCGCGTCGACACGGTGTGGCGGCAACGAGAACATCGCGATCTCTGAAGAGGAAAAAAAGCCCGACAGTAACAACAGGACCAAGATCGTCACCCCGCCCAGGACTGCGATGGTTCCGTCACTAAAGGGGAGTTCACCGGCGTCGGGTGCGGCCTGTATCGCTACCGTTTCGACGTACCATACGAGAGAGCCCATCGGGACGTGCGTCCTTCATGCGGGGTGAGATTAAGGCTTATCATGGCTTTTCGCTCGAGAACGCTCGTCGAACGCCGACACGCTTAGGCGGTGCCCTCCCAAAAGGGAGATATGAGCGACCCCGACTCGGACATAACGATCTATCGGCTTCAGGCGTGTCCGTACTGTGAGCGGGTGATCCGCGTATTGAACGATCTCGAGTTGCCGTATCGATCGCGGTTCGTCGAAGCTCGACACTCCCGACGAAACGTCATAAAGCGTGTCAGTGGCGCTCGAACGGTCCCCGTGATCGTCGACGAACGGACCGGCGTCACGATGAGCGAGAGCGCGAACATCGTCGAATACCTCGAGACGACCTACGGGGCTGGTGGGAACGGGCGCGGTCACCGATCCGAACAGTCGACTGCGCCCGCAACCGCAAACGCCAGAGGAGAGACGGATGAGTAGATCCTTCGACGTCGTCGAACTCGGGCCGGCGGATCCCCCGGCGGTCGGCGAGACAGCGCCGGATTTCACTCGGCCGCTCGTCAACGACGAATACTGGGAGGATGCGTCGCTTGCCGAACTTACCGAGTCGGCCCCGGTCGTGTTAGTCTTCCATACGATGGATGGGGATTTCCCGGCGGCGTACATCTGGCAAGAGATCCGTGACCGCGGCTGGGATGAGTACGACGCCGAGGTCGTCGGACTGTCGATCTCCTCGCCGTACGAACATGCGCGCTTTATAGAAAAGCGGGGGATGGAACCGTTTCAGCTGTTTTCGGACCCTCACAACGATGTCGCCGAACGCTACGGAATCAGCCACGATCTCGACGGAATGGCCGGTATCACAGAGCCCCGGCCGGCCGTCTTCGTCATCGACCGCGATCGGACGATCCGGTACGGGTGGGTCGCGACCGAGTGGCCGGAATTTCCGTCGTACGACGATCTCGAGAGCGCGATCGAAGAACTGTGACGCGGGATTACCTCACCGACGCCGTCGCGGCGATCCGTCGTGGCGACCTCGTCGTCTACCCGACCGAGACGGTCTACGGACTCGGCGCTGACGCGCTCGACCCCGAGGCGATCGATCGAGTCTTCGAAGCCAAACACAGGCCCCGGGATCGTCCGATCTCGATGGCATTGCCCGAGGTGTCGGCCATCGCCGATTATACCTGTATTACCAGCCGGGAACGCGCCTTCTGTAAACAGTTTCTTCCGGGTCCAGTGACCGTGCTTCTCGAACGAAGCGATCGCGTACCCGACGCGCTCGTCGCTGGTCAGGATCGGGTCGGCGTCCGAATCCCGGACCACGATACGGCACGCACGTTAGCCCGCCGAACCGGACCGATCACCGCGACTAGCGCGAACCGATCCGGCGAGCCCAGCGCCCGACGAATCGATGAGGTCGACCCCTCGATCCGTCGGCGAGCCGTCGTCCTCGACGAGGGGGAAACCCCCGGAACGGAGAGTACAGTCGTCGACGTCGAGGCCGGCGAAATCTCCCGTCGCGGTGCGCTCGCGGGCGAAATCGATTCGTGGCTGGCCGAACACGCCTGATTCGTCGCTGTGATTCGTTCATATCGAGAGCCGTGAGCGGAGCGATCGCGTTTTCGTTCCACACTTCGTGCGGTACTCACAGGCTTCACACCGGGTGTCGTTTCGCAGCCGCGGCGGCGGCCCATCGATCGATTCGGCGATCCGAAGCGCGCGCCGATACGCCGCCTTCCGGTGCGTCGTCAGCCGAACGGCTCGGATGATCCCGTATGCAGGATACTCGACGTAGGAGCGTTCGATCGGCGTTTCCCTCTCCCAAGCTAGCGCTTTCGCCGCGGCGGTCGCACGGACCGATTGCGGTTTCCAGACGCCCTCTTCGGGCGGTTTGCCGGGCGAGATGATGACGGGTGTCGATGGATCAGAGAGGAGCTTGTGAGCGATTCCGTTTGCATCCTTTCCCTCCAGAAAGACGCGCGTTTCGGCCGGATCGGCGAGTTCTCCCCAGCGATCGAGGCGAGCTTTCGTCTGTTCGAGGTTGCGACGGTACTGTGACGGTGTCGGGACGATCGGCTCCGCTGAAAGATTCCGGTCATCACCGAGAAGCTCCTCGTATCGGAACGCAAGGTTTCGAATCGCTGCGACCTGTTCCGGAGGTATACAGTCGTCGTATTTACGCCTGTAGTACAGCTTTCGAGGACAGTATGCGGCCGTCGCGATGTCGGTGAACGCTTCCACAGGGTGGGTGGTCCCGGGATCGTATATAAACCCTCGCGTGTCGCCCCCGGGTACCGACACGACTTTGGCCGCCCACGGCGAAGCGTCGGCAAATGTTATCGAGGCAGTTCGTTCGGGAAAATCCCGACGAGGTTCGTCGCGCACTCGAAACGAAAGGTGTCGACGCCGATCTCGATCGGATCCTCGAGATCGACGAGGAGTGGCGACAGCTCAAGGCGACCGGCGACGATCTTCGCCGACAACGAAACGAGGTTTCGAGCGAGATCGGCGAACTCAAACGGGAGGGAAAGGAGGCCGAAGCCGAGGAAGCGATCGAACGCTCCGCGGAGCTGAAATCGGAACTCGAAGAGATCGAAACCCGGGCCGACGAACTCGAATCTCGACTGGAAGCAGCACTCTTGGAGTTGCCGAACCCGCCCCATCCAGACGCGCCGATCGGCGAGGAGGAATCGGACAACGTCGAAATCGAACGCTGGGGGTTCGAAGATCGGCGTGAACTCCCCGATTCGGTCGTTCCCCATTACGATCTCGGCGAGGAACTCGAGATCCTCGATTTCGAACGGGGTGCGAAAGTCTCCGGTGGCGGCTTTTATTTCGCCAAGGGCGAAGGTGCCCGACTCGAACACGCACTTATTCAGTTCATGCTGGAACTCCACCGTGAGGAACACGGCTACACCGACGTGTTCCCGCCGTTACCGATCAACTCTGCTTCGATGCGCGGGACCGGACAGTTCCCGAAATTCGTCGAGGACGCCTATCGGATCGGCGGCGCGAACGACGAGCCCTACGACGACGACGATCTATGGTTGCTTCCGACTGCCGAAGTTCCGGTCACCAACATGTATCGCGATGAGATCCTCCTCGATGAGGATCTCCCAATCAAACATCAGGCGTACTCGCCGAACTTTCGACGGGAAGCCGGCGAGCACGGAACCGAAACGAGAGGGATCGTCCGGGTTCACCAGTTCAACAAAGTCGAACTCGTGAACTTCGTTCGGCCGGAAAACAGCTACGATCGGCTCGAGGGACTCCTGTCGGAAGCGACTGACGTACTCGAACGGCTCGGGCTTCCGTACCGCGTTCTGGAGATGTGTACCGGTGATATGGGTTTCACGCAGGCGAAAAAGTACGACGTCGAAGTGTGGGCACCGGCGGACGATATGGCGGACGGCCCCGGGGTTGGTGGTCGGTGGCTCGAAGTCTCGTCGATTTCGAACTTCGAGGCGTTTCAGGCACGACGGGCGGGAATCCAGTACCGTCCCGAACAGCACGAATCCGCCGAGTATCTACACACGCTCAACGGCTCGGGGGTCGCGATTCCACGGATCGTCGTCGCGATACTGGAGTATTACCAAAACGAGGATGGAACGGTCGACATCCCCGAACCCCTCCAGCCGTATATGGGTGGTACAGAGCGAATCGAGGGACAACCATCGATCGGTGAGTCAGCTCTCGGCGAGTGAATCTGCTCATCCAGAGCCCGTGTCGGTGTATGTCCGAATCCCTTGGATCGAGCCGTCTTTGATCCGAAAGCTGTCGACGAACCCGAACCACACGCTGCCGTCTCCGTGAAACAGCCGTCCTTCGACGGCGATCCGGTCACCTCCGTCTGCCGTATATATCGCCTCTATCGTGTGTTCGGTATCCCGATTCGGTCGTCCGCTCTGCATGAACGCGACGAATGTCTCGCGTCCCTCGACCGTCCTGTCCGGTCGACGGTGAACGAAGGTTTCGGCCAGTATCTCGGCTAACCTCTCGTAGTCGTCCTCGTCGATCGATCGGTAGTACGCCTGCACCAGCGAGACGCAGTCCGTATCCATATTTATAGTGGGTCTCCCGGACGGATATACCATCGTACGCCCGATCGACTTTTACTCGCCGGCGGATAACTGAACGTGTGGAGTTACACGTCCGGTACGAGGGGGACGACGATCCGGAGAAGTGCTCGGCCAGGAAACTCGCCCGATTCGATCTCGCCACGCTTCATCACTCTGCCCGGAATACACCGACGGGAATCGTCCTCGACCCGTACGCCGATCGCGCGCTGTCACCGGCCGATCGTGACGATTCTCGCGGGCGAAAAGCTGAGCGACTGATCGCGCTCGATTGCTCCTGGGAGACCGCCGAAGCAGAGGCGTTCAAACTCGATGGCCCGCACCGATCGCTTCCGTTTCTTCTCGCGGCGAACCCCGTCAACTACGGGACACCGTTCCAGCTCAACACCGTCGAGGCGTTCGCTGGCGCGCTGTGTATCCTCGGACACCGCGAGCAGGCCGAGACGATCCTCGGGAAATTCCGATGGGGACATACCTTTCTGGAACTGAACGAGGAGCCGCTCCGACGGTATGCAGACTGTGCCGATTCGAGCGAGGTCATCGAGGTACAATCGGAGTATCTCGACGCCTGATCCGCTTCTCCATGGATCGTCCCCGACACGAGCTGTGATACGACTGTTTATATACGAAAACGGGGCCACGCGAGTATATGCGTTGAGAGATACTCCGTGGCGAACGCGGCGGGTGTCCGGCACACCGCCACGGATCGCGCCCGTTCTGTGCCGGCTGTCAGCCAAGGCGTACCGGGTCGGACGTCGGTTCGATACGGACACTGACATGATCGTTCATCTCGAACTCGTGGCCTTCGTGGAAGACGAGCTTCGCACCGATCGTCCCCTGTGAAGCAAAGAGCGAAAGTCCCGTAGCACGCGTCCGATTGGCGTATACTGCTACGTCGTTCCACGTTACGGACCGTCTGTCTCCGTCGATCTCGCCGATCGTCGTCCCGAGTAGCGTGACCGATCCACTGCTCGGCTGTAAGACACCACCGCCGGTGTAATGTGGTAATCCGCCGTCAAGCGGGTCTCCTTCGTCGCTCGCCAGCGCCACGAAGCCGTCGCTGTCTGCCGATGGAGAATCGAGCAGGACGTGTGTCGGTCCTACCTCGAGTACGTTTCCGGTTCCGTCCCAAGGAATGCCCGAAACGGATAGTTCAAGCTCTATCGGTAGTGAGCCGCTCGCCCGCTGTAGGTTCTGCTCGGGGTGTCGAAAGCCGAGATGGAGGTGGTTATCGACCCAGCGACCGAAGAATCCAGACCGAATGAGCCTCCCGAGTGAGTCGCCGATCTCGATCGTCTCGCCCGGTTTGACTGTCGGATCGACATGGAGAATCCGGGCGATGTGAGTGCCGCAGTCGACGAGAATCAGTGAATCTTCCGAGACGGCGTAGGGCTTTTCCGGACAGCGAACCGTCCGTGTGGCAAGTACCTCGCCCGAAACGGGAGCGTCCGCCTCGTCGTCGCCGGGATATAAATCGATCGCACAGCCGAAATCGTGTGCCGGATACGGCGAATTATAGAGCGAAAACCGCTCGTAACGACGGAGCACGTCCGCAGATACGACGACCATACTGGCGGTTCGACCCGGACGGTTTTATTGCCGTCGGCGTCTATCCGATCGTATGCGTGTCGTCCGCGGGACGTCGTCCGATGTCGAGAGAGACCGCCGAATCACGCGAGGACTCCTACGGATAACTGAACGCACCAGCGAGCCGACCCTCCGTGTCTGGACACCGCCACGGCAGGTCGCGTTCGGCCGACGCGACTCGACTGCCGACGGTTATCAGCACGCCCGTCGTATCGCCAGTGATTACGGGTACGAACCGATCGAACGAAGCGTTGGGGGACGTGCTGTCGCCTACACGGGGACGACCGTGGCGTTTGCCCTCGCCGTACCTACCGAGCCCGGCCGAAACAGTCTCGAACGTCGGTACGAACAGACGACTGCGAAGCTGATTCGAGCACTCGAGTCCGCTGGTGCGTCGGTCGCCTGTGGCGAACCGGACCGATCGTTCTGTCCCGGTGGCCACTCCGTACGAGGTGACGGCAAGATCGCCGGGCTCGCACAGCGCGTCAGAAGCGAGAGCGCGCTCGTCGGAGGCTGTGTAATCGTTTCGAGAGCTGACGAGCGTGAAATCGCCAACGTTCTCGAGGCCGTTTACGAGGCTCTTGAGGAGCCGCTCGAGCCGTCGTCCGTCGGTAGTGTCGAAGCTGCTGGTGGGACAGCCGACGCAAGCGGAACGATCGCGGCGATCGAGACGGCGTTCACCGCCGGTCGAGAAACGACTCCCGTACCGGCCGAAAAGACGCTGTATGACGGCACTCCGGAGAGCGGTAACCGTTCTTTCTAGTCGGTGAAGCCGCGCGAATCATTCGTCCGTCGATCTGTCGGAATCGGCCACATCTGATCCCATATCGTGTCCGCAGTGGGGGCACTCGTCGTGTCTGAGGGCCGTCGATGACTCACGCACTTCCCGCATTACGCTGGAGATGCGCTCTTCGGTGTCGAGTTCCTCGTCGACCGTGAGTTCGACGCCTTCGACTTCGAGAAGAAACTTCGCGACTTCCGTGATCTCGTACATCAGTTCGTCGAGCTCTTCTGCGGTGTAGAAATCACACATCGCGCCGTAGAGGAACGTCGCCCCGGCTTTCCGAACCTTCTCGTCGAACGAGGACCGGGCCTGATTGACCGCCTGCGGGGTGTAAGTATCCGTCATGAACGGAACGAGTTCCGGTAAGTTCTGTCCGACCTTCGTCATCTCGACGCCGGTTTCTGTCCGGAAATCGGCACAGAGACGCGCGATGGCCCACTCGCGGGCGGTGATGTACGTTCGATCCCGAAGGAACTCGTTTGCTCGATCGTACGTCGAGCCGTCGATCTTCGAAAAGCGGGTGTACTCTCTGACGTCGTCCGGGATCGGATCGTCTACCGCTTCGGCGTCGGATCGTTCGGCTTCGCCGGTGTCCGCTCCATCCTCTACCGACGTCCGTGCGTTATCGGCCATACCGTTCATAGCGTTCCGCCGCGGAAAAAGCGTACCGACGATGTCGGACGGACGGCAGACGGTGTGTGCCGAGGTCAGGCGGGAGGCTTTTGCACTCGGACGGCGAGGGGCCAGATATGAAAACGCTGTTGGGTATCGGGGGGAGCGACGATTCCCTCTACGCCCTCGAGAAAGCCATCGAGCGAGCGAAGCAGGCCGACGACGAGCTGACGATCGCGATCGTCGAGAACCCGGATGCCTCGTTGACCGAATCAGAAATCCGAACACGGGTCACCGAATCGCTTTCGGCCGCCGACTTCGAGGCGGACGTGAGAGCCCTTTCGGGACATCCGGGCAGTCAACTCATCGAACTCGCAGAGCGTGAAGCGTTCGATCGAATCGTCCTCGGAGGCGGAGAGACGAGCCCGCTCGGGAAAGTTCAGCTCGGCTCCATCGCGGAATTCGTCCTGCTGAACGCACGAACGACGGTGACGCTCATCCGATGACCCGAGAGTACCCCGACAGGGTGGCCGGTCCGTATGACCCACCGCCGTCCGAGTTCGAAGATCAGGAGGGTCGTCGGATCGCCGTGCGCCGATACGATGAGGGGATCGAACCGCTTTTGGAGATGTATCAGGCGTTCAATCCGGAGGATCGCGCACAGGGGATCCCGCCGGCGAACGAATCCCAGATTCGAACCTGGCTCGAACAGCTGCTCGAGGAAGACTGTGTCAATGTCGTCGCCTATCACGAGGAGCGTCCAATCGGACACGCGATATTGGTCCCCGACGGTTGCCGTGGCTCGGAGCTGGCGATCTTCGTTCTCCGGGAGTATCAGGGTGCAGGTATCGGAACCGAACTCATCGAACGGCTGCTCGGTGCCGGGCGAGAGGCGGGAATCGAGCGCGTCTGGCTGACCGTCGAACGGTGGAACTCGCCCGCGATCGCACTGTATCGGAAGGTGGGATTCGTCTCGACCGACGACGGGAGTTTCGAACTCGAGATGGCTGCCCGGTTGCTCGACGCCGAGGAACGCTGATTCAAACCGATAACACCGGTTGGGTGGCGTATGCGAGAACGTACTCGGACGCTTTTTCGATTACGGCCTCCGAATCGCCGGTGATCGGCTGTCTCGGGACGACGATAAATCCGGCTTCGAGCGCTTCTGCGACGTCGAGGATAACACTCCCCGGATGCTGAGTCAGTCGACCCACCGAGAACCCACAGGCCGAGGAGTGTTCGACCGGTATCTCCCCCGCGATCGAACGAATGGTGGACATGACTTCCTCGCCACGCCCAGCGACGGTATCGGATTCGACGCGCCCGTCTTCGATCGCCGCGGCGGCGTCTTCGCCGAACAGATACAGCGCGTGCACACACGCATCGTACCGGTCGGCGATCGCGAGTGCGTACTCGATCGCCTCCATGGCTTCCTGTGAGCCGTCGACCGGCGCGAGGACGGTATCGATCTGCATACCGCACGTTGTGGGCACCCGCTAATAGTGATTATCGTACCGACGGCCCGTGCGAGGGCGCTCGGCGGGTTCACGTGGATTTATATTTTCGGCACGTCGAGGGGTGATATGTTCGAGACGGTGGTCGCAGCGACTGATGGCTCAGAGAGTGTCTCCCGGGCCGTCGACTGTACACTCGATCTCGCGGGTCGGTTCGATGCCACCGTCCACGCCCTCTATGTCCTCGATGAGTCCCAGGTCGAAGCGCTTCCGGAACGACTGCACGACGATGTCCGTGACGCACTCGACGAACAGGGAGAGGCGGCGCTGGAAGCGGTTCTCGAGGCGAACGAAGCGTCCGATTCGCCGGTGGATATCGAAACTGCCGTCCGGGTGGGCCAGCCCGCCCAACAGATCGTCAGCTACGTCCGAGAGATCGACGCCGACGGCGTCGCGATGGGGACACGAGGGCGAAGCGGCGAACACTCGTTTCTGCTCGGCAGCGTCGCCGAACGGGTCGTTCGAACGTGCCCCGCCCCGGTGTTGACGGTGCGACAGCTGGAGTGAGGCTCTCGGCGAAGACGACGGGATTGACCTTCGCAGAACAAGACGGGAGGATTATTGGTACCGGCACCGCTCGTTGTCGTATGGACGATCATCTCATCGACGACGAAACGATCTCGCTCCATCGTCGATCGCTGCTTCCCGGCAAAGGGTTTTTCGTGCCGGACTCGGTCGACGAGACGGAATCGAAAGAGCGAGCGAGGGAAGCGCTCGAGGACACCGACCGAGTCGTGGTGGCCGATCCGGATGCCGACGGGCTGGGCTGTGTCGCGCTCGTTCGGGCTGCCTTCGGAACGGCGGCGCTGCTTCCCACCGGGCCACACGAGATCGCCGACGCCTTCGAGTACATCCTCGAGTACGGGGATTCCGATATCGAGGTGTTCGTCTGTGATCTCTGTCCGGACTCCGAATCGGATATCGAATCGCTACCGGCGGTGGCGACGCTGGCGGCGCGAGTCAGATGGTTCGATCACCACCAATGGGAGGAGTCACTGACACAGGTAGTCTCCGAACACGCCGATCTCGTCGTCGGAGACTCCGAGAGCGCCTGTACGGCGGACGTCGCTCTCGAAGCGATCGATCACGACTTCGACGACCGGTACGTCGAACTCGCGGCCGTCACGAGAGACCACGATCTCTGGATTCGAGACGATCCGCGGAGCGACGATCTGGCCGATTACGCGCACTGGGCCGACCCCGAGGAGTACATCGACACCGTGGTCGAACACGGTGCCGACCTTCCCGAAGACGTGGAGACGTTTCTGAAAGAACAGCGCGTCGAGAAGGACGCACTCGTCCAGAAAGCCATCGACCGTGCCGAATACAGGGAGATAGACGGCTGGACCGTCGGCGTGACCTACGGCCGGTGTTCACAGAACGAGGTCGCCGAGGCGATGCGAAACGAGGGCGCGGACGCCTCCGTCATCGTCAAGCCAGCTGGATCGGCTTCGATCCGCGGAACCGACGCGTTTCAGCGCTGTCACGAGGTCGCAAGACGGGTCAACGGCGGCGGTCATCCGAAAGCCGCCGGCTGCAAGCCGGATATCTACGACGATATGCTCGATTACGCCCACCACTGGATGTCCCGAGGTGCTGTCACGAAGCAGGTCATCCTCGATGCGTTTCGCGCGCTCGATCGCCCCGACTCCTGATACTGGTGGACGAAATCAAATGAAACCGACGCACGAGCCACCCGCCGTTCGCTCCGTCGAACGGCTTGATCCTCGTGAGTCGTGTGTACGTTCTTTTGTCCATCAGTATGATTCGGATTGGCGTATCGATGTATCGGCGGTCGCTGCCGTCGGGGCGAGCGATCACCGGTACGTCGTTACAACGACCCGTCTGATCGATCTCTCATTTCGCACGACTGACCGTTAGGCTTTACCCGCATCTCCCGGTATCCTGTACATGGATCAGTTACAGCGGTCGTTGCTCGAGTCGCCGATCGTCGAAAAGGACGGGTACCACTATTTCGTCCACCCGATCAGTGACGGCGTCCCGATGCTCGAACCGAGCCTCCTCCGGGAGATCGTCATCAAGATCATTCGGAAAGCGCGGCTCGAAAACGTCGACAAGATCGTCACTCCGGCGGCGATGGGGATCCATATCTCGACGGCCGTCTCGCTTATGACGGACATCCCGCTCGTCGTCATCCGCAAGCGCGAATATGGGCTCGAAGGCGAGACGCCGCTGTTTCAACAGACCGGCTACTCCGAAAGCCAGATGTACATAAACGATGTCGACAAGGGGGATAACGTCCTGATCCTCGATGACGTCCTCTCGACCGGCGGCACGCTGTCGGCGATCTGCAAGGCGCTCGAGGACATCGGTGCGAACATCGTCGACGTGGTCGCCGTAATCAAGAAAGAAGACGGCGAGAACGAACTCGAAAGTTCCGCCTACAGCGCGAAGACGCTGATCAACGTCGTCGTCGAGGACGGCGAGGTCGTCATCGTCGACCCGACCGGCGACGACTGATATGGATCGGTGTATCGATGTATCGGCGATCGCTGACGTCGGGACGAGCGATCGCCGATAACTGACGACGCCAGTCCGTATGACGCCTGGTTTCGATCTGGGTGTCGAAAGCGGCCGACGCGGGGGAATCCGCGTGTTCTTTCAGTCTATACCGTCGATTCAACTCGATCCATCGACGCCGTCTCGACCGGTGGACGTTTGTTTTCCCGCTACTACTGTTACAGTCGATGTCACGGATACGTCCGGCTGATCTCGACGACCGACACTCGACGGATGCGTGCCCGTTCGTACTGGATATCCGGCCGGAAGCGGACTACCACGACGACGCGATCGAAGGCAGCTACAACGTTCCGGTGTACGACGAACTCCGCGGAGGCGATGAGACAGCGCTCCGTGATCGCCTCGACGAGATTCCGACGGATCGACAGGTCGTCGTCGTCTGTAAGATGGGAATTGTCGCGAAGCGCGCGAGGAGTGTACTCTCCGATGCGGGATACGATGCGGTCACGCTAGCCGGTGGGATGCACGCATGGAACGGCTACCAGAACGGATCCCTCAGCTACAAACTCAGGTCGCTCCTGTGGAAGATACTTTGATACGGATCGTTGCAACCATTTACCGCTCAGTGTCGACCCGTTTTAACACCTGGTGATAACAGAGTACAGCGATCCGTGTGAGTGCCCGATATGTCCGTGAACCGAGTAACTCACGGCGTTGAATCGAACGGAAAGACAATATAGCGGGAGGACGATTTGAACGTCCGGTCTCCGGGTTATGAGCCCGGCGGAATCTCCTGGCTATCCCATCCCGCTACCTCTTTGTACTCGGGTGTCCCAATTAAGGGTTGTGATTAACCCGCCGTCTGGTGGATACTCCCGTAACTCATAGAACCGTCCTCTACGTGTGTTTTCGTCCCTCTCGGACCCGTGAACGAACGCGACCGGCCGACTCGCTCGCGGTGCCCACTTCGTCTGATCGAAACGCGCTCATACTGCTGGCTGTACGTCCGTGAATATTCCCTCGAGATGTTCGATCAACGCGTCCGTCTCGACGACGTCGCCGTATTTCGCGTCGATATCGAAGAGGTTCGCCTCGTGGGGTTCTTCGGCGCGATCGCCGACGGCGTCGGCCGGGACGATCGTCCGGTAACCGTTCTGGAGGCTATCGACGGCGGTCGCACGGACACACCCGCTCGTCGTGACGCCGACGATGACGAGCGTATCGACGCCGTCGGTGGTCAGTTCGGTCGACAGATCCGTCCCGAAGAACGCGCTCGCGTACTTTTTGAGGATGACTCGCTCCCCGTCCTCGGGGGCGATCCGCTCGTCGACCTCCACCGCGTCCGTTCCCAGCCGCAACTCCCGGAGTGCGGGGATTTTCTCGATGAAGACGCCGGCGTCACCGTAGGACTCTTCGTACGCGACCGTGGTGAAATACCGCGGGAGATCGTGCTTTCGAAACGTTTCGAGCAGCCGTTCCGTCTGGGTGAGTACGTCCTCGAAGTCGCCCCCGAGCCCCGTCTCGGGATCGGTGAAGGCGTTGATGAGGTCGATAACGATCAACGCCGGTCGATCCCCGACGCCGGTCCGTTTGCCGAAATCGTCCTCGTCATAGAGCGCTCCCGTCTCGATGATTTCGTCCATGAGTAGTGCCCGCATGCCAACTACAAAAAGCTGCTTTCGATCGCCAGACTTCAGCTCGATCCCGCGTCGTCGACTATCCCGTGCATCCGCTCGGCGACTTCCACGAGCGTCGACCACGTGTTCAGACCGGCCCGGAGCGCGATGAGGTCGTCGGCTTCGATCTCGATGGTGAGTCCCGTCCCGTCCCGAGAGAGCTCCGCGGTGGCTCGCCCCCCGTCTATCTCGCCGAGTTCCTGTCCGATGGCACTGCCGAGGAGCGCGGCTGTCTCGGGTGTGTCGTACCGAAAACGAAGTTCCGCCGTATGCACTATTGGACGTCGACGTCTTTGATGTCGCGGCTGCGCTCTTTCAACAGAACGCGGTGGCCGCAGTAGGGACACCGGACGCCACCGTACTCGTCCAGTTCGACGTCGCGCTTACAGCGGGAACACTTGTAGCTCATCTTTTACTCTTCGTCGCCGATCGCGGCGCGGATGGACCGTTTGACGGTCTTTCCGGCCGGGGTCTGGGGACGGTAGGCGCCGCCGGTGAACGTCTCGCCCGTCTCTTCGTTGACCCAGATTCCGGTGCCGACGCGTTTGACGCTGTCACCGTCGACCGTCGCCTTTTGCGTGTCCTCTTCGATCTCCGCGACGCGGCGGCGAGCGATGCGCCCGTACCGCGCGCCGAAGCGGCCGGCGCTCCCGGTTTTGCCCTTCTTGGCCATAGTAGCATAATATCGCTCCAGCGAACGGATAAACCCCTCGTTTTCTGTCGGTGGACGGGACCGACAGCTCATCCGGCGAGTTCGGATTCGGCGAGCGCCTCGTTGAGGTCTGCCCGGACGTGTTCGCCGAGCTCACGATCGCTCGCGGTCGTGACGATCCGATTCTCCTGAACGCTCGAGCCGTCGCGAATCAAAAGCCGGACGTTGCCGTGTTCGTCCGCCCGGGTCGCCTTCGCGCGGACGCCGCTCCGTGAGCCCGATCCCCCGGCGTCGATCGGCCCCGGAATGATCTTTTTCACGTGCGGGTGTTCGGCGACGGTCTCGATCGCGCGGCGTCCGTCACGGCCGCCGATGAGCGTGCTGTGGCTGCCGCCGAGCTTTTCTGTGACCGTGGCTTCGACGACTTCGAGCGCCGGATCCCCGCGCTTGCGCCGGACGGCCTCGATCGGATCGTCGTCTCCGATACGGTAGAACGGGTATCTGAGCTCCGCGCGGACCGCGTTGATGACCTCGCGATCGCCGGTCGCATACACCTCCTCGGGGCGCTTCCGGCGGATCTCGTCGGCAATCCGCCCGGCGAAGTTACGACGCTCCGTCGGTATCCACCGCGCGTCGGTTTCGGGCTTCGTCGTTACCGTTCGCTCGCCGACGACCTCGTCATCGAAAAGCGCCGTGACGGTCGCCCGCTCGCGCCCGCACTCGATGACCGCCGTGTCGGCGTTTTCGCTCCGGCAGACCAGACAGTAATCCCCCGGGCGTTCGAGCGGTGACGCACAGCACCGACACTCCATACCGGATCGAAACGTGCCGAGGCCGATAAGCGGGGCGGTTTTCGACTCGGTCCGTCGATCGATTCATCGGTTCTCGATTCAGGCAAGTTCGTCGGGATCGACCTTCAGAAACTCTCGGGCGACGACCGTCGCGTAGCTTCCTTTCGGCAGCGAGAACCGAAGCGCGAGTGGGTCTGCTCCGAGTTCGAGCGCCGTCGTTACCCGGATCGCCCGCCGGGTACCGCTGGATCCGAACGCTCCGGGAAGCTCGAAATCGGATCGCTCGATCCCGATGTCGTCCAGCACGTCTCGCGTGATCTCGCCCGGTTCGCCCTCGCCGAACTCGGTTTCGGTTCCGACGAGCGGTGCCGTAACGAACGCCCGCCCGCGTTCGCAGTGTCGACGGACCGTTCGGAGCTGTCCCTCCTCGACGAGCTGGGTCCGGCCGGGATCGGGCAACCCGTTCGCGTCGGCGAAACAGACGACGTCACCGGCGACGGGGCGATCGAACGGCAATCCTCGTCGGAGCCGAGCCGAGAGGATCCGGTTGAACGCGTACGACTGGGCCGCGTTCGTGAACATCTGCTGGAGATTCGTCGGGAGCCGCTCGAGCGACTCCCGGTAGTCGACTGGCTCGTCGGCTCCCTCCGCCAGCCGTCCGGCGATGGCCCGCTCGAATCGGAGCCCACCCGGAAGCTCCTCGGCGACGGCCGACCAGTCTCGTCGCTCTGCGATCCGGTCTCTCGCCTTCCGCGTCCGTTCGGGCTCGCGCTCGCTCGACTCACAGACGTACCGGACGGCCGCCGTCTCCCACTCGCCCGAGAGGATCGAGAGACCGACCCGGTGGGTAATCGGCCGTTTCGAGCCGAAGCGCTGTTGGCCGAAGTAGTTCGGGACCGCGATCTCCGTGTCCTCGTCGCCGTTACCCCGACCGGCGAACGCCCGAAGCTCCTCGGCGATCGCGTCGGCGTTTTCGGGCCGCTCTGCGTCACGGACGGCGATCTCGAAATCGTTGCCGGCGAGATCTCCGAAGAGAACCGGTCGCCCAGCCCGCCCGAGCACCTCGATGTCGGCGCCGTCGATCTCCGGAAGCGTCTCTCTCCCGTGTTTGATCGAAAACAGCTGGGTCGTGACGGCGTGTTTGTCCTTCGTCCCCGCCCACGAGACGCGTTCGCGGCTCA
>LKMJ01002566.1_pt1 | contig 16743 bp, 14 predicted proteins | sample 643391 | NCBI WGS metagenome assembly LKMJ01 (sample SAMN04112250, study PRJNA286221) | soda lake metagenome | biome: soda lake; feature: Kulunda Steppe; material: water; isolation source: sample PL-Br10 brine of Picturesque Lake | place: Russia: Kulunda steppe | collected 2010-07
AACAACCGCCGATACATCAATCCTCACCCCTACAGGAGAGACTGACGGTGGTGAACGGCGAGTTATCTTCAGTTAAACACACCTCCTGCGACTCACTTCTCATGACTTCTGATACACTTACCGGTCCAGCAGACGTTTGGTCACACCCAAACACTGCACTCACCGTCCACTCCGACAACACAACCAACACAATACGAGAACTCCCAACAAACGAATCACACGAACACATCCTTTCCAGTGATGTTAAAGCCGCAGCAATGCGTGTCCACGATCTCGGGAAGGCAACACCAGCCTTCCAAGAACACCTCCGCAAAAACCCAAACAACGAATCAACGCAAACCAACGGCCCTAACCACGCCTATCTCGGAGCTATCGCTGCACTGTACGTCACACATACTGCTGGTGTAAGTCGAGCAGCGCAACTTGCAACCTTTCTCGCGGTCGCCAGACATCACCGACCGCTTCCAGATGCTTCCAACTATCTCGACAAAGCAGTCGATGGTGAAACCGGGAACGAATCCACCATCACAACCCAAATTCAACAAGTGAAGAAAAGCCCGGCCTGCCAAGCAACTATTGAAGAACTTCTCACCACTGCATTCACAGACATCGGCCATAGTAAAACAGTTGAGTTTAGCGATTTCAAAGATTTCATTGAAACAACGCAGTACCAGAACGTCCTCGAAAACATTCACCTCGCAGATCTTGGACTCGGCGGGATCATAAGTCAGTCACTACCAGATGGATTCCACATCACACTTCGAGACGTCTGGAGTGCAATCACCCTCGCAGACAAAACAGACGCTGCAGACATCCCACTCCCAGACCCATCAACACTTTCCGGGAAAACAATCGATACGCACGTCACCACACTGCAAAACAACCAAGACAAAATCTCCCAACAAAACGCCCTCCGTGAAGCCGCACGACAACAAGCAAAAGAAATCGCCCAGACCCTTGAACCAGGAACACGAACCACAGTCCGTCTACCCACCGGGTACGGGAAAACAATAACCGGCCTGTCAGCTGCAGTCGAACACGTAAACGCACACCCAGAACCACAAAGAATCATCTATGCGTTACCCTATACAAGCATCATTGATCAGGTTGCCGACGAAATACAAACAATATTTAACGACGTTCCAGGAATGACACCAACTGGTGATGGGCTTACAATTCACCACCACCTCGCAGACACCAAAACAGAAACAATCAACGGCGAACCTCTCGATATCTCTCCACAGGATGCAAAACTCCTCGGCGAAACATGGCATACAACCCTCACCCTAACCACGTTCGTCCAACTGTTTGAATCAATCGCCCGTCCATCAAACCTTGCCTCACTCAAACTCCCACAACTCTATAACAGCGTTATTATCCTTGACGAGCCACAAGCAATCGATTTTGTTGACTGGGAAATAGTAAACACGCTCATCACAACTCTCACAGAAGTCTACAACGCAACAGTCATCTTCATGTCGGCAACACAGCCATCACTCGCTGAAGCCACAACCACAACTACCGGTGGGGAAACTGAACAACTTATCTCACCACACCTTCAAACAGCTGCGTTCAACCATGCACAACGAATTGCCTTCGATATTGATGAAAGCATAAACGTCGCTATCAACCCTGACGGTAACGATGACCCGGTTGATTACGGAACAGCAGCGAACACGATCATCAACAATCTTTCCGGACCAACACTAGCAATCTGTAACACAAAACCAAGTACAAGGCACCTGTATCAAGAAATTAAACACCGAAGTGGAGCAGTCGATCTCAACACGCATTACACGTCAGCACTCCAACGAGCTAATCCAGAGAACTCCCGCCTACCCCCTACAAAAATCGAAGGAGAACTCTTCACAAACGGTATTAAAACAGAGACCCCACTCATTGTTCATCTCACAACAAACAACAGACCAATCGATCGACTCAACCTCATCAACTACTTAAAATGGAACGCAGATCGTGACAACCCACGGCCAGTCATTTGCGTCAGCACACAACTTGTTGAAGCAGGCGTCGATATTTCATTCGATCGAGTATACCGCGATTTCGCACCATTAGACAATATCGTCCAAGCAGCCGGGCGATGCAATAGGGAATTCAACCAGCAAAACGGCGAAAACAGTGTTGTGACAGTCTGGGCATTAGCTCCACCACCAGGTCCAGATGGAGAAAGAAAAAAACGCCTCCCAGCGAAACAATACACAAGGAACGCATTACTATATACAAGAGATGCGTTTGAAAAAGTGGATGCGTCCGATTCCTCTTTGATTCCTGAACCACATGTCACGGATATTGCCATCAACGAGTACTACAGCAAGTTAGCAGAAGAAAACCAAGGGAAAATGGAGTACGTGGGTGCCTTGCAGAAAGGGTGTTTTGAGTCACTCCAAGGGAGAAAATCGAATAAAAAGACTTGGACACTCATCAAAGACAGAGCACACACATCAATCCAAGTGTTCACTGCCGTGACTGATGCTGAACACGACAAACTCGATTCACTGATTACTGCCGGAGAAGAAGGGATGTGGAAAGAGTACCGTGACCTGCGTGATGAATTGCAGTATCTCTCCGTCTCAATTCCGATCTATAATGCAGCCAATGTGAATGGTCACTGGACGATGCATATCAGGCCACTTGATGGCAATGCTGACTCACCAGTCAGAGGGCTCTTCGTAGAAAATGCTCATGATGAACCATTTTATGATCCTGAACTCGGAGTAGGTGATTCACCAGGTGTTGATCACCGGTTTCTATGAATTCCGTCAACCCCCCGGGGCTGCCAGGGTATTGGAGGTTGACGGAAACATTCATTACGCATCGACGTGTATGACTGGGTGAAGTCGGCGTTTCCGGCATGGTCCAAGATGAACCTTTCAGGCTTTGAAATGCCACCGCTTGCTGTGAGCGCTCGCCCGCGCTCACATTGTCCAAGATGAACCTTTCAGGCTTTGAAATTCGTCCATACCGTGGCCGTCATCTTCGATGACAAGGTCCAAGATGAACCTTTCAGGCTTTGAAATCTATGGTCGTAAACCGTTGTTCGCCACAGAGAATGGTCCAAGATGAACCTTTCAGGCTTTGAAATATTCGGAAGTCCGCAATTTGGATGCTCTCGGGAGGTCCAAGATGAACCTTTCAGGCTTTGAAATGTTGACGTGTGTGATGAATCCAAGACCGACTGCACTGGTCCAAGATGAACCTTTCAGGCTTTGAAATGCTCTAATCCAAGGGTTTAATATAAAAAATGTTTAGTCCAAGATGAACCTTGCAGAACATAAAGGTAAAAACACACAATTACAGCCGTGTAAAAGAGAGTCAACGTCGTTCAGCAAGGGCGAACGGGTACACAGGCCCACTGCCAGCTTCACGAAGGACTTCCCCCACCTCGGTCAACGTCCAACGAGATGCAACCGTATCATCAACAAGCAACACAGGACCGCTCGGAACATTCCCTGTAACCGCGAATTTGTTTTGCACGTTGAAACACTGCTGATACGAATTCTCAAACTCACGCTGTGACAGTTTGTCATCATCAACACCGACTACATCATGGAATTTCAGACCTAACTCATCAGCCAACATCGACGCAAACCCAGTCACTAACCCCGGATTCGATGTTGACGGCACAGCCGTCACCCACGTCGGCTCTTCATCGAACTCCCAGTCACGAATGAACTCGACACTCACCTCCAACAACTCAGCTGGAAACATCCCTGAACTTTCTTTCGCTTCCTCAACCTGCGTTCCCAGACCAGGATACCCAAGAAACGTAAGAGCATGACCAGGCTCAATCCTACTCTCTTCTGGAATCCGAGTGAACGTCCCACGCTTTTCGTGAACAACTTTCCGCGGCTGAATATCACCACCGGAATTCCGTTCGTAGTGCTCTCTCGCCGTAGCAACCATCGCAGACTCAGCAACTGTTAGTGGGAAATAGTTCCCTTCGCACGAAGCACAATGCCCACAGTCACCAGCGAGATTCCCATCAAGTTCATCATCGATGAACTTGGTCAAACAGTCGTCGGTAGCAACGAATTCCTGGATGCGCTCCAACTCCGCACGGCGTTGCTCCGTGATACTCTCAATTTTTTCAGCATCGTACTGCCAGTCTTTCCCGGTCGTAATATAGCCGTCGTCGGTTTTCTCAATCGCTCCATCAACCGTCAGCATATCCAAGCACTGCTCGGTTGCTCCCCATGAAATGTTCTCCCGTTTCATCACATCTTTCCGTCGAAGCGGCTTACCAGCATCTTCAATAGCTTCAAGAACTGTTTCGAACTCGGATTTCTCCGGGAATGCAGTTTCGATGAAGTGCTCAGCGATCTCGTCATCTTCGTCACCCGCAAGCAACACAGCGTAGGCTTCATCAAGATCACGGCCTGCCCGACCGATTTCTTGGTAGTACCGAATCAGATTCGGCGGTCGTTGGAAGTGAATCACGAATTCAAGATCGGGTTTGTTGAATCCCATCCCGAGTGCGTTCGTTGCGACGGCCGCATCTAACTCATTGGCCATTAGTTTCGCCTCAATTTCTTCGCGGCGGTCGGTGGAGAGTCTGCCGTGGTATGGTTCGGCGTCGAATCCGTTGTCGGTGAGCCAGTCCGTCACGATATCGACGTCTTTGGTTGTGAGGCAGTAGATGATCCCGGATTTCTCCGTATCAGGGAGGTTCTCAACGAGCCAGGCTAACCGGTCCTCTTTTTCGTCGATATTAATTGTCTGGATGTGCAGTGAGTCACGGACGAGTTTCCCTCGCATCGGGTCGAGATCTGGGAGTTGCGTCGTCACATCATCGACAACTCGCTGGTTAGCGGTTGCGGTGGTTGCGGCGATTGGGGTGTCGTCGGACAGTTCGTTAACGAGCGGTTTGATTTCTCGATACGCTGGCCGGAAGTCGTGTCCCCAGTCGGACACGCAGTGTGCTTCATCAACGACCAGCATGCCGATGTCATCGAGTGTTTCGTCAAGAACGTTTGCGCGGAATTCCGGGTTCGTGAGTCGCTCTGGCGAGACAAGCAACAAGTCAACGTCGCCGCCGGTCACATTGGCGATGATATCGTCCCAGTCATCTTCGTTGTTGGAGTGAATTGTAGCTGCATCGAGGCCGAGTTCGTTTTCAGCGTCTTGGATTTGATTCCGCATCAGTGAGAGTAACGGACTGATGATGAGTGTCGGGCCTTCGCCTTGGTCTCGGAGCAGTTTCGTGGCGATGAAGTAAACGGTGCTTTTGCCCCATCCGGTTCGTTGGACGATTAATAGCCGATCACGGTAATTAACGAGTTTATCGATCGCTTCCCATTGGTATGGTCTGAATGTGGCGTGTGGACCGACGCTTTCACGGAGGAGATCGATCGCGTCTGGTGGCAAAACACGGTCCCGGGAATCTCTCATGTACATGGCTAGTCAACTACCGGTTAAATACCCCATGGTTAGGCGAATTACTGTTTTTTGGACGGTTCAAACGGATTCTGAGCCGGATTCCGTACGTGCTTGTCCGTTCGGGGTGAAATGGGTATGGGTTGGAGGTTTGGTTCCATCGACCCCTGGGGTGTTGAGAGGTATTGCGGGTTGACGGAAACATTCATTACGCATCGACGTGTATGACTGGGTGAAGCCGGTGTTTCCAGCATGGTCCAAGATGAACCTTACAGGCTTTGAAACTCCTCGATCTCGTGGTAGTCATGATACGAGCTCACGGTCAGAGATGAACCTTACAGGCTTTGAAATCAGGCTTTGAAATTGGCTCCACGTACCATATCTTAATCCCGGACTCTGTCCAAGATGAACCTTGCAGGGATCGAAATATCGTTTCCATGCAGTCAAGATGATGTACCCTTGGCCTGCAAGATGACCCCTACGGAGGGGTTGAAATCCAAACGTTTTGTATACGGTAGTCTGTATCCTGACGCACAGACGTCATGAAAGCTAATACTGCAGACGGGGGGAGCGGTGTTGTGGATGAAACGGTGACTGCTTCTTTCACCGGCCCGGGGTGGGTAGAAATCGTCGAGTCGCTTGATGTTGCTGATCGAGTCCACGTAGAACTTCAGGCGGCCGACGGAACGACGGAGTGGGTGAGTGACTGGGTGCAGGACACTGGGAGCAAGTATGCTGAGTTTGGAGAGTTTCGTCTTGAACTGACGTGCGAAGAACAGCATACCCGGTTGGCGATGGGTGATGGTGGGGTGAAACTGTTACAGGAAACTGGTGGTGAGTGGAGTGCTGGCGATTCAACGCCGCTATTGAATTCTTTGGAGGCTGTCCCGCGTGACGCGTTTGAACGTGAGGCGTGGTTTGTGTGGGAGGTTACCGTGTCGGAAGTCAAAGGCGGTGGGATATCGACTGATCAGACAGTGTGTCCAGAGGCACCGACTCGTGAGGCAGCTGTGGAGAAGGCCAAGCGGTGGGCTGGGGTTAAGTACGGGTACACACCGGGTGTGTGCCGCGATTGTGAACTCACTGCCCCGGATCAAAATGGTAGAGAGAACGGTAACACACAGGTTGACGTTTCTCCCACGGATGAAGACCTTTGAATTTCGTCTTTGTAGGCGGTACAGGTTGTCGGGGTGACTGTTCTGGAGATTGGTTCTGGGGTGCTTTCAACACGGATGTGGTGGTTGGTAGTGAGAGATATCCAAACGTTTTGAATGCTTCAACCAGTATGTTCCGGTAGGCGTTCCATGACAGTTGATACTGAAACGAAATCCAGTGCAGACAACCACACCATTACGGCTTCGCACGGTGGTAACGGGTGGGTGGATATTATTGAGATGGTAAGTGTTGGTGATCGAATACATGTTGAACTCCCGTCTACGCGGGGAGAGTTACAGTGGCATAGCGGGTGGGTGACAGATACTGGTGATGAGTATGCAGAGATCGATCGGTTCCGGTTGGAAGTAACGAGCGATGATGAACACGTTCGATTTACGATTGGTGATGGTGGTGTGAAGCTTTTGGAAGACGTTGGTGGTGAGTGGGTTGATGAGGACTGGACAGCATCGCTGAATTCGTTGGAAGTAGTTCCTCGTGAGGCGTTTGAGGATCAACAGTGGTACGAGTGGGAGGTTGGTGTGTCAGAAGTAAGGGGTGGTGGTGTTTCTACTGATCAGACCGTGTTTCCAGAGGCACCAACTCGTGAGGCAGCTGAGGAGAAAGGTAAACGGTGGGCGGAGATGGAAACCGGGTACACGAGAGTCGTGTACCAGGATCGTGAAATCACAGTGCCTGCTGAGTTTGATCGTGACGGGTCTGTGGTGGAGTCGTAGGTAAGGTGAGTGAATAATGGAACATCGAGACAGGGAAGTGACGGTTGAATGTGGTGAGTGTGATGATTTCGAGTTCAGTAAGTCGTATTCTGGTGTTGCTGGAACGCGTGGTGAATATGAGTTTGAGGAACTCGGCGGGTTTGATGAGTGCCCGGTTTGCGGTGGGGAGATTGCCCGGAAACGTTGAGTAGAGACAATCATGTCGGTTATATCTCGCGGTGGGTGGGGTCGGAAACTGGTTTTGCAAAGGGTTTAAACACGATTACAAGATACGTTTGTACATGACTGCACTGCAGGTAGCACTTATTGATGCGTTAACTGAACCACTTTTCCTCACAGTGTTGACTTTCTTGGGTATTTTCGCAGCGATTGTTATCGTAGTAGAACTTGAAGCAAAACAGGAGTATGACTGGCCATCGCGTGAACTTCAGACAGTTCCGACACATCCCCACTTAACAAAGGTTGAACAAACCGGGCGGACAACAGTGCCTTCAGTCGGTGATTGTGGCGGTGTTGTTATTGAGTTGGGTGAACGGTCAGATGATGAAGCGCGTGAGACAACGCATGGATTAGTCCCTGATCTTCTGCGTGATTTAGACAAAACACATCGTGATCCTGCTCCCGATGGGTTTCTATTCGAAGTTACGTTCACTGACTATACTGTTGAAAGGTCAATTGCACAGGGACAGACACGGTACGTCATTGTCAGTAACGACGCTGTCGAAAAATTGCAGCGGAATTCGCCTGGGACCGCGGAAAACGTAAGTGATGTTTTGGAATCTGATTTTAAATCAGAAGCATGGCTGATGTCGCACCCTGCAAAGACAACAAGTGGTGGGGTAGGGGGTGGGGGAGATGGAGCAGCAGGTGCCGCCGGTGCTGGTGCAGCAGCAGGGTGTTGAATTAATCGTTTGCAGTATGAGTTGTGTGATGAGGTGCGTTCATTCCCATCGGGCGTTCCGGAGTGATTTTGGCGGGATTTTTAACAGTGGGTATTCATAGTGTGCGTATGGCATCAGCCAATAAGCAGCGTCACGGTGACTTTGCAGTTGAACTGTTTTCAAAAATTGATGAAGGGAACGTTGTTAGAGAGATCAATGTTAAAAGCGATGACGTCAGAGAACAGGTTTTTGATGCGTATGGTGTTGAGTCAGTCGGAGAGCTTGGTGGTGAAATAGCGACTGCAGGGAGTGAAGTCGTGAATGGCCGGTTAGGTGTGCTTCGGGATGGGGGTGATGGTACTGTGTTTATCAGTGAGGTTGAATTGCTTGCAACTGTTGAAGGGATCGGGGAGTCGCTTGCTGAATGTCTCATCAGCGAGTATGGCGATATCCCGTCGATCTGTAAAGAATACCGAATGTCTGGAGATGTATTCCTTGGAGACCTTTTACACGATGTTCGTGTTGAAGGGAGGGACTGGGTGGAGTCGCTTGAGGAGCTTTGTGATGATCTGTCTGGCGGGTTTTCTGACTCGTTGGAACAACGGCTGAAAGACGCTGGTGTGTGGGTTGAGCCAGAGGACGTCGCAGCACACGCCTGAATTTTACAGTCTTGAGTATTCGGTGAAATCAACTGTTCCAGGGTCAACATCAAAATTCAAAACATGAGTGATAATAGAGCGAAAGTGGGTGGTGGTAAAAGCCAGAAAATAATCCAAGATCTCCAGAACTGCGATATTACTGGAAGTCAATTTATTGACCCCAAAGGAGACAGAGACTAAGATACTTTCATTGGAAGCCCTGAGCAAACATTCCATACTAGCAACTACTGATAGAGTGACGGTTCTGAACACGATATGTCTGAATACGATATGCGTGCGGGTTGTGGGATTCTGGGTGAAACCATATATCCTAAGGGTAATGAAATACCAGGTACGAATAACTGCTATGGTGCCTGATAGGAACAAACAGGGCGGTATGGACATGCCGGACGGGATTAGTCAAGAAACAATTACCGCGTTGAAACGTTACCGGGATGTGAATGGACTTAGCACTCTTGACGATGCAATCCGTAGTGCTCTTCCAAAATGGGCGTTTGCAGATGATCCCTCACCTTCGATACACACTTCGATCACAGGTTCATCTCTCTTCTCGACATCGTTACCAGATTTGGTTGAACAACTCCAACCGATGAACAGCCCGATGAATGACCTAATCGTTGGAAAGTCTCGTCCAAGTTCATATCAACGTAAATTATCCACACTCAAGCCAACAATGTTGATGATAAAAGAAATGGCAAATGAGTGCGAGTACAACGGGTCAGTATTCACAGCTTACGACATTGGACCGGTAGAAAAATACGCAGACATTGAATCTGACAAAGGTGAACCGCGGTTTTTTGAACGGGTCAGTGAAGAGACAAGTGAACAGTTGATGGAAATTGACTTCGATGACCCATGGACAGTAGCGTCTTTGTTACAGCTCGAAGACGATTTTCAAGAGGACCGGTTTGTTGCGATATTACCGAAAGGACGACCAGTGTCATCTGTCACAGACTCATCTGAAATGACGCTTATTCACGTAGTTCAGTCAGAACCGGAACCGGTGACCCGTGGTTCGATCTTCAACCGCCAATGTGAGTTGTCTTGATGATTCAAGTACGTGGGCATTGAACTAAGGAATACCAATGGGGAAATACGACTACGAAGATTATGTGGCAGCAGTCCAACTCGCTGCTTGGTTGCTCCGAAAACAGTCAAGTGAAGTAACAACCAGCGAGTACCGTGATACAGGGTTGAATCCGTCTGCACGAACGATTCTGAATAATTTCGACTCATGGGACGACGCGACTAGCGAAGCGGCTGAGAACCCGCAGTACATCCCATCAGAAGTACCGGAATTGTATCGTGTGGTTGCTGGGTTGCGAAGGTTTCGTGATCGGACTGGGCACCCCGTGACCGGATTCCAATACCAGCACGAGAACGATAGTTCCGTCTCTTACCACGATATTTTGTCGGTGTTTTCGACATGGACCGAAGCGAAAATTGTTGCTGGTGTCCACCGGCCTGGTGAGACCGAGTTTTACCAGAGTCACGAAGCAGTTCTCGAACGCGTTGCAAGTCTTTCCGATGGATCCCTTGACCCGATCGCAGTTGAAAACTGACATCTCCAACGCCGGTGACAACGTAGTCCCCAACTGTTAGCAGTTGTTGGCAATGTAGCCATTGGTATTCAGTCTTCTCTTGGGAAACCGCAAGACGGTACGCTTTCTTGACTGAATAATATCTTTATATTGCCAAGGACTGTTAGGGCACGGATAGTCAGTAATTACAGTTGGGTAGTTGAAAACTCTATGCGGGGATGCGGATGGTAACAAGCACTTCAGATTTCAGTAACGATCAGGTGGGGTTCTGTGGAGGCGGGTTATTGAGAGTCCCACGCTGAAGCCCACGAATTTATTCGTGGGTACCTGACTGTCTTGCGATTTGGCAGATGTGTGGATTACTGCCATCCTCCTCGCGGATGTTTTCGACTTGAATCATTGAGACCCATGCCTCACTGATTTCGTACTTGTCTGCGGACTGCATGTGCGCCTGGATGACCGGGTGGTAGTTTTCGAGTGACCCGAACGCGGAGAAGGTCCCAAACTCAGTTTCGATCTCGTGGGTGAGCATGTCATCACTGTGATCGTCTGTGTGCGTGATTGTGACCGATCCCGTCACTGTCCAGACCTGTGGGACGGGGTCGCCATCGGAGGCAGGGTCTGCCGTGATGTCGTCATCGTAGTGGTGTTTCAGTGGGGTTGTCCCAACACCTTCACGGCGGTTATGGTATACCGCGAGCTCAACATACCGGGTTGGTGCATCTTTTGGGATGCCCCATTCGTACAGGTGAGCGTACGTTTGATCTTCAATTGACGATGAGTAAATGAGGTCATCGCTTACGTTAAGTAGATCTGACTCGTCTGGGAGTGCTTCAGCGTCTGGTTTTGACATACCATCATTTTTATTTCTTTTCATTAAAACATTTGGATTCTGCTCATCACACATCGTCAAATCCGAGTGGAACACCTCCAATTGCCGAGGTCTGTAGGTATTAAGCCGGTGTGGGTGATAGTGGTATGTATGAGTACTGATAGTGGGTATAAGGAAACAGTAACGGACAGGTTTGAATTGTATCTGGCGCTTGATGCTGAAGGGTTGTATGAAGAGTTAGGCGATGACCCGTTGGATGAAGTTCACCCGCCGGGGTACGGGTTGGCGTATACTGAAGTATTCCAGGAAGGAATTAACTCGTTTACTGATCGGACACGGCCGTTTGCGCATTTTGTGATGACTGAACCGGGACATGAGGACAAGGCGTTCTGTTTTCATCAGGCGGTCGAACAGTTGGAAGATCACAGTGAGTGGTTTGAGAATGAATCGTTGTATAATCGTGATGAGCGTAGTGAGTTGCAGGTGTACGCGCAAGATGACATCGTTGATGACGTGTCGTTGAAAGAGTCAGGTGGTGTGACGGTCGTTTTGCAGTACGATACGAATCGGTACACAGCAGATGATCACATGCTTCGTGCACAGTTGTTTTACGGAGGGCCGTGGTGTGATCCGTCTGAACAGCAGCTTGCTGTCACGATCGAGACAGAGCACATGACAGGTGAGTTGGAGGAAGTGTTCGGTGTGATTGAGCGGTTATTCCGGTGGAATCCAGTTGACGACATCTCACTTTGTATCTACGATGATGACGACAGTGATCGTGATTTAACTGATTCAGACAGTAAGAGTGCTACTGGATCAATTGACAGTGAAGTGAGAGAGTCAGTGTAACTTGGGTCTGGATGATTGGATTCCGGGTTGAGTGTTGAGTGATTCGTTCTGTTTTGATAGGATTGGCGTCTGTGTGTGCTAGTTCGGAAAGTAGAGTAGTTGCGTCGTTGTCACCTTCTCCGCCCTGAAGCGCGGGGTTGACTCGATTCTTTTCCGCCCTGTTCGTTCCTCGGTTCCGACTGGTCGGAACACTCCCCTTCACGAAAAGGCGGGGGTATGCGCTTGCCTCTCTATCACGAATGGTTTCTTTGTACATGTATGAACACAACACACCATTCTGTGTTCATATAGTGTAAACAATTAAGTACAGCAGTGAAATATCAGTATGTATGCGGCCAGAAATATCCGGTGAGTTAGAACGACGAATCAACGAGGTTTTGGACTACACTGGTGCAAAATCTCCAGGTGAGTTAGTTCGACAGGCAACGAGTGAAAAAGTCCGTGAGATTGAATCTCATCGTCACACCATCCATCAGCAAAACCGCGAGTCCGACACCAATGATGATGGATCCGGCGCGAGAATTTCGCTAAGTGAGTATTCACAGCCTGGTATTCACCTTGGTGATGTAGCCGATGACCGGTCTGATGGAACCAGTTCGCCCATTTATCTCCCGATCGATTCACTGAAACAGAATTATGCGAGAATTGCGCCGAGTGGTGTTGGAAAATCGAGCGCATTCATTAATGATGTGTTGTCCGCCCAGGAGAACACAACAGGACCAACGATTTTCATCACAGAATACGATGACACAGCAGAAAACTACTTGTCATCACACTACTGCGTTCGAGGTCGAGAACAGTTTACTGATGAAGTGTACCATTTCCCGATGCCAGACGTGTTACCTGGATTCAGTCTCTTCGATATCAGCGCAGGCGCAAGGGGTGGTAGTGAAGAAGAGGTAGCGCAAGCGATCCACCGTGTAATCACGCACTACGAAGAGTTGCGACAGGTGCTTACCGATGATGTTGAGTATCAAAACCGGATGGTGGATTCGAATATTGCAACACTGATCCGTGTCCTGTACGATGATGGTGTTGCTGATGAGTGCGTGTTTGAGAACGCTCGTGAGCGGCCGTCAAGCGATTCATTTTCTCATGCACACATCGAATCACTGTGCCAATTAGTGTTTGACAACGTGAATTGTGAGGGTGGAAGTGGTGATGAGTCTGGGTTCTTGGATCACTTACCAGCGTTACAGAATTCAGAAGTTGAGGAGGCACTCGCTCAATCAGTTCCGACAGATCCTGACAAAGCACAGGTCAGAGGGAAACGGATCATGAATTGTCTTCACCACGTAACTGCAAATGATCATATTCGAAAGATAGCGAACAATATGGAGATGCAGTTTGATTTCAATGATTTCATGGATTCAAATGCAGTGTTTGTGTTCAGTGTCGATCAGTTACGTCGTGATGCGTCGGCGTTCATGAAGGTGCTGATTTTACAGCAGCTGTTCGAAGCCTGTAAGCGGACCGGGGGGAGTGATGAACGGCCGGATGACTACGTCGTTAATGTTATTATTGAGGATGTGACTGATATTGCTGGTACCGGGCGGTTGCAGACGGTGCTGGAGCAGGGCCGAGCATACGATATTGGCTTCGGGCTCGGAATCCCACACGCTGAACAATTACCTGAGACGCCCCGATCGGCAGTGTTGCATACTGTTCGAACGTTTTTGCTAGGAGCGCACTCGCCGTCAACTGAGGTTCTTGATGTTGTGTTTGGCGCATCACATGATACAGAGCAACTCCAGCGGCAAATTCGCGGATTACCGAATGGTGAGTGGCTTGCACAGTTCCCAGCGAGATCAGCGGGTGAGAAACCAGATTCGTCGTATGAGAAAGGGCAGTTGCAACGACAAGTTCGTGATGTCCCGGATGGTGAATGGGTGGAGCAACTCCCATCGGGATCGTTCAGTGGGGAGCCGGATCCGATTCGTCTTACACCAGTCGCTCTCCCGCCCGGACATATCGATAGTAACTCACTACTTCCTGACTATGACTTGCGTGACTTCAATAGTCGGTTGGAAAAAATCCAGATGAGTCTGCGCGAAGAGTTAGGGCCGGTTTGAATGCAATCGGTCAACGTAACTTAACAGTTGTTGGTAATACGATTTCTTTATTCAATGGCGAGACGGTAACAAACCGTACTTCGCCATCATTTCATGCTTCGTGTTGAATAATAAAACTGTGTTTTTAACTACTGTTAATCAAAACAGTGAGCACTAGTCGGGCCTTCTAAGATCGTTACAGAATGAGAGGAGAAACTTCTACGATGTCAGGAATCAGAATCAACCAGTTTCTCGATGTCTTTCCAGTGATCGGATTGGGTTAGATTACGATCCATTTTTTCACCGGCTGCGTTGGTATCTGGTGGCCGAAATGAAGAATGCCATATATTGCGTTCAAACGTGTCAAGGTTTTTGAAGAGGTATGGGTATTCGTTTTCGAGTTGGTCTTTGTTGTCTTGAAGTGTAATACCGATATCGTACGCTCGTCTGAAGACGATCTGTAATAGTTCCTCTCCGATCCCCCAAATTTGTAACACGCGTGCTATATTTGAGGCACCACGAAAGAAATTACTTGGTCTTCCAGTTGTCTCAGCGTCGATAAATGTGTACTTATTGTCTTCCGTGAGTAGGATATTACTCCCTGATCTGTCCCAGTCGCCTATCAACAAACATTTGGAAAGAGTAGTTATCAACTCATCTTTTTGATTCTCTCTCCAAGGGAGTTTTTCTGTTCGATGATATGGCCGAAGGTCATTCAGTGTGTTTTCAGGGCCTGCAGCAATAATAACCGCATTTTCACGAAAATGGTGTGGTGGATATGGGATCCTGATTTCCCTCCCGATTTTGTATGCCTCTTCAATCTTGTCTAATCTTTGTTGACCTCGTGAACGACTCTTATCTCCGGTCCCAGCTTCAACTTGCGTCGGATGGAAGAAACAACCTTTTGCAGCTTTTGATGTTTGTATAACTGATTCACGAGAATCCATCTCGGACTTGAGAATCGGTTCTTTGATGTAAACAGTGTGACTTTCCGTTTTACACTTCCAGATTTGAAGTCGTCTTTTACCGTGAACAAGCTCTTTTTCAATTATATCTGAATTCTCTATTTCACCTATTTCTTCACTTGGATAATCTGTATAAATGTTAGTTGGTTCTTGGAACAAATCATTTAATTCAGGCATCAGTGATGACTCCATGAATAAAAATTGACTGGTAAGCAATATATACCTTATTACTCTCATCAGTAAGAAAACTACGTGTTTAAGGGTGCGGATGGTGTGCATATAAAACTATTAGTGTTTTACTTCGCAGATAAACTAAGACTTAAATATATGCATATCGAAGGGCCGATATAATGGTTAATCCACAAGATAAAAATGGTATGGGAACGAGTAGGAGAAAAGTCCTCGCAGGCGTTGCTTCGGGCACAATAGCCGGGACAGCTGGATGTTTGTTCTGGCGTGATGATGACGATGAACAACAGGATGAAAACTCTGGAAGTGGCGAAGAAGAGACCAACCAGTTAGAGGTTGAAGTCGTTCCTGCAACCGAAACTGGTGAAAGGCAAAGCGGTGAAGTAGTGGTGAGCGATTCGACTGGCGTTGTTGCAACGAATGATGTCGCTGAAGAAGTCGTCACATTCGATCTGGTAGATGGTGATTACACTGTGGGAGTAGATAGTGAAGAGTATGAAGCACCCGAACAGTCAGTTCAATTGAGTGGTGAAGATGAAGAAATTGAAGTTGAATTAGAAGAAAAAACCCATCAATTAATCGTAACAGCGGTAGATAGTGACGAGCAGGATCTACGGGACGTTGAAGTGTCAGTAACAAGTGACGGTGAAGAAGTAGACACAGAGAACACAGGACAAGATGGTGAAGCTGTATTTGAGCTCACCAGCGGAGAATACGATGTGAATGCCAGTACGGACGGTTATATCCCAACAGAACAGGCAGTCGAGGTAGTTGATGAAGATGTAGAGGTTGATGTTCGTTTTGAAGAAGAACTGCACGAGTTACTGATAACAACAATCGATACTGGAAGTGTAGAGACGATAGATGATGCAGAAGTGACTATTGTTCACGATGAACAAGAAGTCGTGACAGGAGAGGTGGATGATGATGGTGAATTGATAGCCACAGTTCCGGATGGTACTCATACGGTTGAAGTTGAGGCTGACGGGTACGAACAACACGAAGAAACCATCGAAGTAGATGGAGAAGACAAAGAAGTCGAGCTGTGGATAGATGTTGAGGAAGGTGGAAGTAACGTCCCACTCCGACCCGGTGAATTCTTCGAAGCAGGGGTTGATTTTGGATCCGCAAACGATGCGGCCGCTGACAGAGGAATAACTTTCAAAGGAAGTGAAGGTGACGACGTAGAAGACTACATTCAACTTGAGGCTCGGTACATGGAAGCTGAAGTAGATAGAAACCGGATAATCGCAGTTGCGGATTCACCTCAAGACTTTGATCAATACCCTCCTGAAGAACACCATATGATCTTAGTGATGTTGTTTAGTGCAGTCAGAGAAAATAGTCAAGGAAGAAATAGTTCAATTGAATTCGTTGAAATCCAAGTTGAAGAAGATGGAGTACATACAATGACGATTGAAGTTGAATTCGAAGGGTTGCTTGATTACGATGATGGTGAAATTGACAGAAGGGAATTTGAGGCGCAAAGCGTTGAA
>LKMJ01002567.1_pt1 | contig 16733 bp, 29 predicted proteins | sample 643391 | NCBI WGS metagenome assembly LKMJ01 (sample SAMN04112250, study PRJNA286221) | soda lake metagenome | biome: soda lake; feature: Kulunda Steppe; material: water; isolation source: sample PL-Br10 brine of Picturesque Lake | place: Russia: Kulunda steppe | collected 2010-07
AATAGAAACCGATCAACAGGCTACTGTGTGGCTCAGAACCAACAGCTACCTTATCGGTGTTTGTATGGAATTTCTCTTGCTTTCGCACCCATCCGTTCCATTTTTGCCTCAGCTTCGGCTTCAGCCATACCGATTTGGTACTCAGCATAATCACGCTGTGAATATACCACAGCATCCTCACCGAATAGTTCATGGCCGAACTGTTCCGGTAGGCTTTCGGTGTACACCGGAGCATCGTAGCCATTGAAGCGGTCTGTGGCGACTTTAATCAGGGACTCATACCCATCAACGTCAATCATGAGTCGGTGTCCTTTTAGACCACCTGAAGGGTTTGCTTTGTTATTCCCTTTGACCACTGTTCCGGTAATATCTGCCTTCTCACCGTTTTCATCGGTAAACTCAACAGTGACGGCTTCACCCTCACAAATTAGCTCAAATTCACTACGAACCCGCTCATCTTTTTCCTGAAGGTAATCTTGTGAAATCGGTGCGTTGTCAGCGTTGGCGTTTGTTCCATCCATACCTACTCCAATGGTAGGGGGATACATAAGTCTTTATGTTTTCTGTTAGGGCTGTTTGCTATACAAAATGTGTTGGGGTGAATTTACTATTCGTACACACACATACACAACCCGCGAAAAATACAACCAATAGTTTTCAAAACATTACGACAGTCTCACAACGCCAGCCCTCAATTAAGCCCGCTCAACAACCCGAAGGTTGTTAATCCATTCACCATTGTTTGATAGTGAAAACGTATCAACTGAAATACTGTCGTTGTCTTTCATACTCTGGTTAAGCATTTTTTCGCCACCCCGTGGCCCTTCAATCATAACAGGCGCGGCAAACTCTTTATCATCATCTTTACTGTATCCAGCCGTCACAGTAAGCGGCTGTTTCTTACCGTCCCATAGCACTTTGTCGCCGGTTTGAAGCGTCTCAAACACTTCACCATTCGACAGGTCTTCGGTTTCCGCAGCGGTTGGTAGTTCGGTGCTTTCGTCGGCTTCAATGTTCCCTGCTTTCTGCATACCTATACATTGGTAGGGGGATACATAAGTCTTTATGTTTTCAGTTAGCACTGTTTGCTATAGAAACTGTATATAGATAGATTTAATAGGAACCAAAAGAAACAGTCAGGCAAGTCCAGTATTTCATAAATCGCACTCACACGTACACGTATAGATTACCATACACACTTCAAAGAATTACTATTTCAGATAAGAATAGTCAACTATTCAACGAAACATTACGCCGCCTAATTTAGAACGGCTCAACGCCCGGCGTTCTGTGTGGTCGTGCGGCCATATCCTGTTTTGCGCGACCAATGGCATCAGCGGTTAGAGAATCCGTTTTATGGGCTTTATCGTCTTTTTCAACAGGAACGAAAAGGGCGGCCTGAACCTCTTTCGCCCCCTCAATAATTTTGTCTGTATCTGCCGAACCACCCGGACATGAAATAATGCCCTCATTAAGAGTTGCAAGAGCTTTTCCGATATGCGAAACCTTGCACCCGTCGTTATTCAAAGTCATAGCAAGGTCATCAACAGCGTTGTGTAGCTTAGTCCCTTCCGCGTTGCACGGGTTTTCAAGGACGGCTTCGACGGCGGTTTTCACGGTTTCAATCTGTGCCTCAACTTCAGTGTTCCCTGCTTTCTGCATACCTATACATTGGTAGGGGGATACATAAGTCTTTATGTTCTCAATTAGCACTGTTTGCCATACAATTTGCATATAGGTAGATTTAATACGTGTTGTGAGAAACAGTCAGGCAAGTCAGACATTTCATAAATCGCACTCACACATACACGTATAGCCCACCACACTATCACAAATATACTTCAAAGAATTACTATTTCAGATAATAATATAATGAGTTTCATCTATTCCAAAATTCAACCCAACACAAAGAGAAAACCGACCGTTTAGTTAACGATTACCTTCACGGCTTCGGCGGCTTCAATTGAAAACTCAACAGAGCCAGCCAGTCCAACGACAGCCGCGATTAGCGGGTTTCCGGTAAAGAACGCGATAACGCCGAGAATACCAAGAACCCCGTTAATCAGGTATAGCTCAAACTTGTGTTCGTGGTATCCACCAAGAGCGGCGAAAGAGCCGCTGTTACCGGCGACAAGTACGAAGTACGCAACTTGACTAATGGCGGCAAGGAATAGAACCTTGACCGGCACAAGCTCCATGTGTTCTTTCGCCGTCAACACCGTGTTCGTGTTCCCTGTTTCGCTCATACTAACACATAATGGGCATACCCACTTAAGTCTTGTGGTATAGAATGGGGCTGTTTGCTATAGAAAAGCTTAATAGGTATCCAAAGAAACCTACCACTGAGTACAGTACAGTAACACAGCATAGTATATCATAGTGACAAACAGCCACAGCCACACACAGCCACAGATATACTATTCACTCAAAGAAAAAACAACGCCGGTTGTTCAAACCGCCCTATTCACGAAGTGGGGCAAGCGTGTTCTGAACGTTTGCCACAGCTTCTTTAACGTCTGCCTCACTACCACGGCCAAGAACGTCCTCAAGACGCACAAGGGCCTTCTCAACCGCACTCACGTCATGGCCATCAACCCACAGCTCATTTTTGAGCGACGTTGCTTTATCAGCAAACCTCTCAGCAAGGTCGCCGGTTTCCGCTACAATTTCCGCGTACTTTGCGACCAGCCGAAATCCGCTTTCGTGTGTTCCCATTGCATCTGAATAGATGGGAGGATAGTATATAACACTTACGTCTAATTAGGACTAATAGCTACTATTACAGTCCTAAGTTAGTGAAAACAACTTATTTCACCCTCAATATAGCAGTGAAAACAGGCCAATATATATGAAAGTGCCGAAAATAGTAGGTAGAAGCCTTGCGTCTTTAATATCCGATTGGTTCGCTAAATTCACTTTTTCGACCAAATATGGTTTGGTCGTCAATTTGGAGGTTTTCAAACTCACCAAAATGAGAGAAATCAGCACCCTGTCGGCCATATACTTCACCATTACGAACACTGATAGTATGGACTCCTTTAGTATGAACCGGCTCAAGGTCAGCGTCCAGAACAAACTTGAGTGATCCACGGTGGCCAACTACCATATTACGCTCAGGGTAAATTTTCACATAATCAAAATTCCCGACGTATTGTTTGGCACTTATTTCATCTTTAGTACCATACGAATCCGTAAGGATGAACGAAATACCGTCTTCATTGTTATCCGCACTGTTTCCTACAATGTTCCCGACGACCTCTTTCAGTGTTTCAATCATCGTATATGGTTAGAATACCCCCCTATACATAAATCTATTGCATTGGATCGGACTGTTTGCTATACAATTTGTATATAGGTAGATTTAATACGTGTTGTGAGAAACCTACCACTGAGTACACTACTAAACAGTACCAACCAACCAGCCACACATACACGCATATGTGGGCCACACATTCAACGACATATCAATATCATTCTCACAAGCCCCACAGTGTACTGTATAAGTCTCACATTCAATCAGTCCCAACAATAGCATAGTGACATAGAAACCTCTCAACAGGCTACTGTGAAAGATACAGCTACCCTCAAGAATTACACACCCATAGTAACCAGTCACAGCTACAGCCACATATACACGCACATAGGGCTTCATTCAGCAAAGACGCAAAGACTGTATAGTGATATGGAAAACGATCAACAGGCTACTGTGAAAGATACAGCTACCTTCAAGAGCTACACAGTCACAACTACGTCGACACAGACACAGCTACATAGTTGAAACCCTCAAAGAAAAATGAATACCACCTTTACCGCCCTATTCAACTATGACGTGAGCCACAACTTCAATGCCATCGCCCAGTTCAAACACCAACTTGAGCGATTTACTTGAAACAACATCAACATGCACCAGTTCGCCGGTAATTCTTTCCTGAGTGCTTTTGACCTTGCTAACAAGTTCGGAATCGGCAGTTTTCCCTTTCACTTGCCTAACCCGATTATCTGTGAGTGTGACTGTATCGAAGTCAACCGAACCACACAGCATTTTTTTCACATCATTAACGTCACGGTCGAACTTATCTATTGTTCCCATTGCATATGGATAGTATAACCCTTAGAATATATACCTTATGGTTCTACTTAGCACTAAGTGTTATAGAAAACTTTAATAGGTATCCAAAGAAACAGACCAGTGGGTACGGTCTATTTACTAACGGTTGTGTTGACTATGTTGTAAGAAATACATCCAACACACTATGTGTTCAAAAATGACTGTTGCTGATTAATGAAAGGCCCTATTTGGACGTGCGAAACACCATAATAGCCGACACAAGAGCCAACAGCACAAGAACACCCGACAGAAGGGCAAGGCCGACTGTGAACACTTCTGCGGCTCCAATGAGGGTCATTAGTTCACTCATGCCAGCTAGTGAAAATGCACCCAAAACAGCAAGTGCGACGTTCCCTTTCCATTCCGTGTTTGCGCTTCGGTTGTTTGCTACGTTCATATCAAAGAAGTATAGCCACATATACTTATAGTTGGCGGTATGGATTAGGACTGTTTGGCATAGAAAAAATATAAAGATACAATTTATTCAAGTGCAAATAAAAAAGTCAAACAGCTTTGTTAGGTTGTTACGTTTCGATCTCAACAAGTAGCTTTGTATCGCCTTGGTGTTTGACCACACCAACGATACTAAGGCCCATAGTTTCAACATCATTAAATTTCATGAGAACCCCATCAAATTTAATGGCCAGTTTTACACTATTATTGCCGTGAATAGCTACTGAATCAATTTCGCCAATTTCTTTGCGTACATGTGTCATAAGCGATAGAATGTCTTTATTGAACCTATCGCCTGCATTATCACGCTCATCGGTAATGTTTGGCTCTCCCTGAAAGTTAATCGTACTCAGCATTTTTTCGGCTTTCGTCGTCATTTTGAGTGTTCCCATTACATATGATTAGAATACCCCCATATACATAAGTGTTTATGTTCGTAGTTAGCACTAACTGCAACAGAAAAGCTTAATAGGTATCTAACAAAACAGTCCGGTGGGTACTGTATTCCCATTACACCTGAATAGATAGGTAAATCGTCGTCGTTGTTACTGTGATATGTGAGTGGTTGCAATTCGTGTGTGAGTGGCCACACACGTCGCGTGTGTCCCCTTAGAATAGTTCGGTGTGTTTTCCTATCTAATTGTATTCAGACGGTGCTACGACCGTTTTAGGCGACTGCGATTACCGTCCAAATTTCATCTTCATGCTCAGGAAACACGTCTTCTTGAATTGAAGCCCGAAGCCCGAACACTTCCAACTGTTCTTTAATTTCTTTCGCAGTCTGTTCGACGTTATCATGGTCAAATTCATCAATGCGAACACGAATTGTTTTCTGTTCGTTTGCTTTTGGGTATTCAGTTTTCACAACGCCGGGGGCGATATTATGCTCAATCGCTTTGACCCCCGGAGCTAGTTCAAGAGTTGGGAAAATTAGGTTATTCCCTTCTTGAACGATCTTACAAATCACGTCAAGGTTCGGACTTTCGTTTTCAATCGCACACCGAACGTCAGCGTATCTATTCGACGGAATATCCGAAACAATATCGTTATCCGAGTCGATGGGTAGCTTCTCAAAGTTTTCCGGCGTGAATTCCATTTTACCGTGGTGAGTGCGAACCGTGTAGCCTGTAATTCCCTGCATACTACCATAGAATACCCCCATATACATAAGTGTTTATGTTTCCAGTTGGGCCTAAGTGCTATAGAAAAGCTTAATAGGTATCCAAATAAACAGTCAGGCAAGTACTGATTACTATATTATTACTATCAACCGATAAGCGTAGCCTGTCTTAGAATTACGTAGCCACACAGCCACAGTCACACAGCTACCAATAATTGAATGTGATATTGATATAACTATACTATTCAAAACGATTATTGCCTATTCACCGAACCAGTCGAAACACATCAACACTGTCATCAGTTGCGTCACTATCTAACGAATAGCCCCATTGGTGAATTTCATCATGGGCGTTCTTGTATGTATCCCACATGTCCTTTGGTTCGGTAGCACTCTCTTTATGAACTTTGAGCGTTTGTCCAACGATCTCAATTTTCGTCGCGAGAGTACCCACAAGGGCATCCTGAAGGTCATCGGCAACTTCCATAACGAACTTTTCAGTTCGACCTTCGGATTCAATTTCTGGCTTTTCGTCAGCGGTTTCGACTTCAGCGTTTGCGATTGTTCCCATTACATATGGTTAGAATACCCCCATATACATAAGTGTTATGCTATAGAATAGGGCTGGTAGCTATAGAAAAGCTTAATAGGTGTCCAAAGAAACAGTCAGGCAAGTGGGTGGGTAAACCCATTTCATAGTAGTACTTCTTTAGTCACTATTTCAGTACTACACCCAAAAATGATTAAATTCGTTTTTCTAACAACTTACTCTAAAAAGTTGTTTACTTTTTAAAAATTAGGATCAGGACTTGCTGGTTCTGTCATTTCCCACTCACTACCTAAGCGTGATAGGGTTGCGGTTTTAGTATCAGCGTCCTGCATATCATGCATAGTGTACCGAATAACCACCTCAACAGTAGCACTATCGCCGTTCTGTTCAATAGTACCTATCTTATAAAGGTCAACATTTACGATATTTTCATAATAGTCTTTAACAGCGTTCTCAATAGCAACAGTATCATCATTATTAGGTGTTTCATCATTATCACTGTTATTAATAATGTGACCAAAAATACTTCCCATCCCAAATAGTGAAATCCCACCAATGAAGTTTCGACGGCTGGTTGTGTTCTGTTCGTTGGTTTCTGTGGTTCCCTGCATACTCATCCATCTATTTGCTAACCACTTATACCTTTCTAATTAGGACTAAAAGCTATACGGGTAGTTAAAAACGTTATAATAATTCATTCAGTCACTTGTGTACCTCACGGTATACAGTGAAAATACACTTCAAAAAACTACCAAAAACTATGCTAACTATTCCTGATTCCAATCAATGAGAATATTTTTCATCGCATTAGCGACCATTACAACGCCATACTTGTTGGCTAGCGGAGTGACTGTTTTGCGAATCTCGGCTTCAATCTCATCCTGTTGGGTTTCGTGTTCCGGCATATTACCATAGAATACCCCCATATACATAAGTGTTTATGTTTGTAGTTAGGGCTGGTAGCTATAGAAAACTTTAATAGCTATCCAAAAAAACAGACCAGTGAGTACAGTACAGTAACACAGGCATAGCATAGCGTAATGAATACACAGCCATACTATTCATATTTCACACAGCTACAGCCACACAGCCACACAGCTACAGCCACACAGCCACACAGCTACAGCCACACAGCCACACAGCTACAGCCACACAGCCACTGAATGGTTTTGATACCAACCAACCAGTGTTTACCCACTCAAAGAAATAAAGACACAGAGAGATAAAATACAACGATATACAGACAGTCTATCGCTCCCATTCAGATGTGTTTTGAACTTGTCTCAACAGTATGGCTTTAGAAGTCTCTCAAATAGTTCTCTAAGCCACTCACGAACGCATACAACCACAGACACACCAATAGACTACCATTCACATTAACGCGCATACAGCCACAGCTACAGCCATACAGAAACAACCACAGTGATACTCTCTCAATCACTCAATTACAACAGTCTCTCATTAATCGGTAAGAAGCTCACAATTTATGGGTTTAATTAACTACCACTCACAAGCAACTACTTCCCAAAAATAAATTAATTATACCACCAACAAGCCCCAACTCACCGCTTAGAGTCCTGAAACAATTTCTACCTGAATCACTGATTTAGGAACCCACGAACCAGACATATTTCGCTGAAAATGAGCAGTGTCGTCAATAGTCCGAAGGTCAGCCAAACGCTCAAATTGAATAGCGGCATCGGTTTCGGCGGCTTTGTCAGCAGTAAAGAAATTAATACCACTCAATTCTTTATCGGAAAACCACCCTTCGACAATAACCACACTATCATTAGCCAGCGCGTTGTGTCGAATTGACTCAACAATATCAGGATCGACATTCCACCCATCGGCCAATTCGCCGTTAATAGCCTCAACGAGTGCCTCAACGTCAGTTTCCGGTGTGACTTCAATGGTTCCGTTCTGTGCTTCGACTTCGGTGTTTGCTCCCTGCATACTACCATAGAATACCCCCATATACATAAGTGTTTATGTTTGTAGTTGGGACTGGTTGCTATAGAAAAGTTTAATAGGTATCCAGAAAAACAGTCAGGCAAGTCCAGCATACAACTACAGCCACACAACGCCAGTCACCTACAGATACAGTCAAAATTAAATCAATTTCAAAAGTAAATCATTCTTACAATTTATACATAGCTACAGCCACACAACAACCAACAACGATTGTTTCACTCACACAAATATGAATTACTCCCATACGTAGAACAGGAAAAAAGAGAATAAGAAAACCGCTTTATTCAGCCGGTCTTACCGCTGGCCCCAAAACCAGAACGTAGGGGCAAAGCAGAACGCCATAACGCCGATAAACACAAAGAATTGAGCGACAATACCAAACGAACTAGCCATTTGAGCCACGTACACACCCAAGTACATACCACCCATACCAAGTGGGAACGTCATAATAGCCGAGAATAGCATCCAAATCATACCAGCGACGAATATAGCGACGTTTACAACTGACCGCGCTTTTCCAACAACCATATCAACTTTTGCGTTCACGTTTGCTCCCTGCATACTACCATAGAATACCCCCTTATACATAAAGGTTATGGTATAGAATGGGGCTAACTACTATAGAAAACTTTAATAGGTATCCAGAAAAACAGTCAGGCAAGTACAATTAACGCATACTATTAGCACACGCAACCATTCAACCAGTCGAAAAAAATACTATTAAGAATATGAACACAATTAGTTAGACCATTCACACGAAAGACACACGCACACCAACCTACTCAAAAGAGAATAAGAAAACCGCTTTATTCAGTTAACGATCACTTTCACGGCTTCGGACGCCTGAATTGAAAACTCAATGAAACCAGCAAGTCCAACAACCACAGCGATGAACTCATTACCGCTAAGGAACGCCAGAACGCCGAGCGTACCAAGAACAGCGTTAATCAGGTATAGCTCAAACTTGTGTTCGTGGTACCCACCAAGAGCGGCGAAAGCCCCACTATTCCCACCAACAAGAACAAAGTGGGAAAGTTGGCTAACAACCGCAAGAACCAGAACTTTGACCGGAACAAGTTCCATGTGTTCTTTCGCGCTCAGTACCGTTTCGATGTTCCCTGATTCCTTCATACTAACACATAATGGGCATACCCACTTAAGTCTTGTGGTATAGAATGGGACTGTTTGCTATAGAAAAGCTTAATAGGTATCCAAAGAAATAGTCAGTCAAGTACGGACTACCATATACAGTCTCACTACATAGCCACAGCCACACACGCATACGAATAGTCTCACAAAACTAAATCAATTTCATACGTAAATGAATTTCACAAGTAGCCTATTCACACAGCCACACACGCATACACCCACACGAATATGAACCAACACACCAACCATACTATTGAATACTCACAGCGAGCCACACATGGCCACACATGGCCCCATATAGATGAGAGTCACCTTACCCTATCCAACAACACGAAAATACAACAAACAGCCTCACAGCGAAAATAGTAGCGATTTACACCAACCAATCACTCACACCCACACCGACTATTTGCCAGTCACCTTTTCGTAGTTTTTGGTGTTTCGACAGGAATCAGCCGAATCAGGGTTTTCGTGGTCGTAGTTTGGGCAACCAAGGAAAAAGCCGTATTTCCCTTCACGAAGCACCATAACAGGCGTTCGATCTTTATCAGGGTCAGCCTCACAGACTTCACACGTACACATATGCTCAGGAATATCTTTCAATTCCTCAACTTTTGCTTTAAGGTTCCCCCACCAACCGTCAGGGTTGCTTTTCGTTGGTGCAATACGTTTGGTGTGAGTACCGGCGGCAATCGCATTATCTCGGTAGTAAAGCACCACACGGTGCGCGTCAGTGCCTTTAGAGCGCACTTCACCGTTCACAAGCGACGTGTACCAGTACACTTCAAAGCCACCCTGAACAGTAGTCGAAAGCACCTTTTCCTTAGTGCTAATGGCCACTATATCATCCTCTTTCGGGTCAACCTCAACCCACTCATTACTATCCGCGTTTGCACGCGCCATAACTTCATCCGCGCCGGTTTTCTGAAAGGTAGTGCCGTGTTCGATCTCAGTCTGAACCGCTTCGGTGTGTGTTCCCATTACATTAGGATAGATGGGAGTATAGTATATAATACTTACGCCTAATTAGGACTAATAGCTACTATTACAGCCCCAAACACCGCTAAAATAACTTCTAATAGATGGTTGTGAGTGCTGAAAACAAGTCAAAATGTCCGAAAGTCCATAAAATGGTAGGTAGAAGTCTTGCGCCGTTGGTTTATGGTTTAAGACCAATAAAGGATAGCTATCTATGTTGCCACTGATAGGATTTCATGTATTCTATTGGCAACATTTCAGTACAAATGAAAGGGAGTAGTTTATCTACTCCCTATTACCCACGTTTACTCAAATGGGTTAGCGTCTAAGTCCATATTGACATAATGAATGTGTTTACAGCGGGCATTTTTGTACTTGTGGTGTGGACACGAACAACGGTATGGGACAAGTACACCGTGTACCCGTTCGGCGGAAACGAAGTATTCTTTCACTTCGGTTTCGTCGGTTTCAGGGTCTTTTGCGTGGTCGTGGGTAACGAAAAACCCTTTGTGTGTTTCTGTCACTTCTTCGCCTTTGTCGTCGTCCCATACATCAACTTCAGCCACACCCGCTTTCATACTCAGGTATGGCGACTGTTCGACAGCACGTTCAAGGTTTTCGCGGGCTTTAATTTCTGCTTCAGTCTGTTTCGCGGTTTGGGTGGCTCCCTTCATGACTCATTTGAATACAGGTGGTATATGTATATAAACCTTACGTCTAATTAGGACTAATAGCTACTATTACACCCCTAAGTTGGTGAAAACAACCTATTTCACACCCAACATGGCGGTGAAAACAAGCCAATATCACTGAAAGTCCAGAAAACAATAGGTAGAAGTCTTGCGTCGTGGGAATAGTATTTTGGACACTATTCCATATGCACATAGTCCCATCCTATACCAATAGATTTAATACAAGTCCAACGAAACAGTCCAGTGACTACAGTGTACTAAAAGTACCACAGTATTGGTTTCACTCACTCACATTTCTGTAATGGTGGTTTACTATTCGGACGGTGTTATTCGGACATACTAACAGCCCAACAAAGAGTTTTCAGACACTACAACCAAACACCCAACAACAACCAAAAACCGCACATGGCGGTTAGTAGGGCGGTTGGTGGTTAGCTTTGAACGTATCCCATTCGGCTTCATTTTCCATCTCATCTGAAGCCATTTCTATCTGTTCAATAAGCCGGTTAACAACCGGCTTGAAGTAGTCGGAAACATCCGTCGAAACATCGTATTCAACGATAGCGTCGATCACAGCGTCGGTAGCCATATCTCGAACTTCATCAGCGTCGAAAACCGGACGGTTGAGGTCATTGAACCCCCCGAATTCGGCCATGAAAACTTCCGACCGAAAGAACTCATCATTCTCACTGTCATCCGCCAGCGCGTTAACTTCACTCTTGAACTTTGCAACCGTCATCTCCGTGTTCCCTGTTTCGCTCATCTACATTTCTATAGAACGGGACTATACATATAAACCTTACGCTAAATTAGGACTAAATGCTACTATTACAGCTCTAAGTTAGTGAAAACAACCTAATTCATGCCCAATATGGCGGTGAAAACAAGCCAATATCACTGAAAGTACTGAAAACAGTAGGTAGAAGTCTTGCGTCGTAAGAATAAGAATTAAATCCGAAAATGTAACCAAAAGTAGTTACATCCAAAAATATCTCCCCAAGGCTTCATTTCACAATGTAACCACTTTTGATTACATTAGTCACATTTTCACACTAATGAATTATTTTCCTTAGAATGAAGTCGTTTTGTGTGCCTCAGTTGTGTATTCATCATGTTTTTGCTCCAACGTTGGAGCAACCCATTCATCCGAAAGAACGCCCAACTCACTACCCACACGGTACACTGCAACGTCATCATTCATATCATCATCAATAACCGGCTCATACAGTGAACGGAACCACTGCGGAAACTTTTCGCTAACTTCAAAATCATCATTTTCACGGTACATATTGAACGCCCATTTACAAGCTTCATTGTTTTCGTGTTCAAACCCGAATTGTTCACGTAGCACATCACACAGAACCGTCTCAATCTGTTCAAGCTCACGCTCGCAACCCTGACCCACCGTAATTCGCCATTCTGCCTGTTCTGCCAATCGTTCAAGTTCCGCCGTCGTGTCTGCTCCCATGTGTTCCGTCATTGTTCTACCTAAGCCAAATACCCCCATATACATAAGTGTTTATGTTTGTGGTTAGGGCTGGTTGCTATAGAAAGACTTAATAAGTAGCCAAATAGACGTAAAGACACACTCATGAAACACGCACACAACGCAAGAACCCACGAACCCCACTCACACAACGTGTACATTCACGAACAACCAACACAGAAACCACCGCCCAAGAACAGCCTATAATGAATAGTCTCACAACAATGAATACGCAAACGTGCGCATAATTGCGCATATGCACGATATGTACTTACTCCCTACTACACCTTTCTTTCGTACTTTATTTCATGAAACAAGACCTTTAATTCAATGGTATATAGTGGGACTTACCGCCACAGAAAGACTTAATGGGTATCCAAATAAACAATCCAACGAGTACGTACTAACAGCCACAGCCACACAGCCACAGCCACACAGCCACACAGCCAACAGCCACAGCATACTATTCATAATAATTAATCTACTCTCAAAAGTAATAGCTACCAAAAAGTAGCCTAACAATCACTCACCACACCAAGCACAAACACAATAAAAAATAAAACCGTCTTACAGGCAATTCACCGCTGCTTGAGTCCCCACCGGCATGGTTTCGTAATCGCCCACATTGCGACCACAAATACAACCACCTGACCGACCACACCAAACATGGCGAATTGCTCCGCAATGTGAATACTTGCGAACAACGCCGGAATAGCCGCCGGAAGTGTCATAGCCGACGAAACCAGCATCGCCAGCATCATAACACCAACAGCGACCATCTCACCAATCCATCGAACTGTTCCAAGCGTCTCAACGTTTTCGTTCTGTGTTCCCATTGCAACTGAATATATGAAACCATAGTATATAATACTTACGTCTAATTAGGACTAAATGCTACTATTACAGCCCTAAGTTAGTGAAAACAACCTAATTCACACCCACAATAACGGTGAAAACAAGCCAATATCACCGAAAGTCCTGAAAACAGTAGCTACAAGCTTTGCGTCGTAAAAATAGTTTTTCGCGTACTATTCTACAAGTATTAGGATTACTATGGTAGTGAGCATTCCAATTGAATTACCAATGTATGGAATGGCTGTTGACATTGAATCACTCACCAATTCAACGCTAGTAGCCAATGAAATCACCGCAACCAATGCCGCTATAGTAATCACGATTAATTTATCAACGTGATGTGACGTTCTACTTGTTGCTGTAAAGTAGAAAACCAGTGTTGCAACGAACCCGATCACAAAGCTTCCGAACAGTAGTGTTAGTGTTCCCATTGCATCTGAATAGATGGGACTATAGTATATAATACTTACGTCTAATTAGGACTAAATGCCCATATTACAACCACAAGCACCGATAAAACAACTCTCAAACACCGACACATAGGCTGAAAATAACTCAAATAATACTAATCCACCGAAAACAGCCACGACAGGCTCTGCGTCGTGCAATTAAATATGAATGGTATTATTTGATTGTATTGTAGCCTGTACAATTCACCAACTTACAACCAAACTGAATATTTAAATCAGTCCGGCCTTTTCCATTCTTCTTGCCATTCTAGTTGAATCCATGTCAAAATGTTCATCAATAATTTCACAAGCCATTTTATCAACACGTCGAATGACTTCTTTACCGTCATCATCTAGAATACCTGTCACAGACACATCCGCTTCAAGTTCCTCATCAATCCAATCCTGAAGCTTGAAGTGTGCTGTTACTGGCTGTGTTGTATCACCACCGTAAAACCGAGCCATTCGCCATACATACTTTTCTAGACCAGTATCATCTTGTGCTTTTGGAATAGAAGTCCTGAAACCAGAATTACCTTCAAGCCGGTCTGCAAGGTGGTCAAAGTCGAACTGTTCGTGAGCTTCAAGTTCCTGAACCGCGTTTGTGGTTCCCATTACACTCCAATAGATGAGAGGATAGTATATAACTCTTACTATCTATTAGGACTAAATGCTTCCATTACAGCCCAAATGGTGCTAAAAGAAGTCTATAACACCGATAGAACACCCTAAAATAACCCAAATAATACTATTCCACCGAAAACAACAGTGAGAAGTCCTGCGCCGTCGAATTAATCAACCGCGCTGTTCTATTTCTGTCTCATCAACACCCACATAGTCGTACACATTGAAACTATAGCCCGAAAATATCACCAAAAACCCCGCTACGAATTACAGGAATACACATAACTACCATACAACCCACAAAAATAATCGCTTCACTAACAACCCCAACACCAACAAAACTAGCAACCCAAAACGAAACAAAAACGGCTGGCATGAAACCAGTCACAGCCATTAAAAATGCGTACATCATTGGAATGGCCTTCAAACCACCAACAACAAGCCCATACACCTCAGCCGCCATTTTCTCAACTTTACGACGCATCAAACTACCCATATCCAAACTCGCGGTTTTGTGTTCCATTATGACTCAATTGAATACATGTGGTTATAATATATAAAACTTACCCCTAAATAGGACTAACAGCTACTATTACACGCCCAAACACCGCTAAAATAACTCTCAAACACCGACACATTAGCTGAAAATAACCCAAATAATACTATTCCACCGAAAACAGCCGAGAGAGCCTTTGCGTCGTCTAATCTATTATACAAGGTAAGACTAAGTGCTATAGAAAGACTTAATAAGTACCCAAATAAAGACGTAGGTACACAATGAAACACGGTACACACCAGACGAACCAGACAGAACCCAACAACGAACCACACACTCACGAACAACCAACAAAACCGCCACCAACAATCAACGAATAATGAATAACGCGCACATTTTGTGTGCGCACATATTCGTGCATATGCGCGATAAGTACTTACTCCCTACTACACCTTTCTTTCACACTTTATTCCACTAAACAATACCCTTAATCCAATGGTATATTGTGGCACTAAACGCTATAGAAACACTTAATAGGTATCCAAATAAACATCCCAACGAGTACGTACTAACAGCTACAATCAACAGACAGATATGTCGACACAGTCACCAACTACAACAACCCTGTGTCTCACTCAAAACAACACAGGAATATCATCATCCTTATCATCATTCTTGCCATCATCACTCCGAGCAAGACCAGCAACAACCCTCTCATCACTACCTGAATCATCACCATCATCACCACTCCCATAATCATGCGACCAACCAGCTTCATCACTCATGTAAGCCACACCAACCAACACACCAAGCACGAACGCCACACCAACCGACACCAACGGCTCCGCCTCAATGAACCCAACAACAGGCTCAAGGTGCATCTCAACGGCCATACGGATCAACTCTGAAATGTTCCCAATTCCAGCCATTACAATTCATACAACGGTTCCCCACTATAAATAACTAATGGTATAGAATAGGGCCAACTGCTATAGAAAAGCTTAATACCTATCCAAATAAACCTACCACTGAGTACAGTACAGTATATCATAGTGGCAAACAGCCACAGCAACACAGCCACAGCATACTATTCATAATAATTAATCTACTCACAAAAGTAACAACTACCAAAAAGTAGCCTAACAACCAACCCACCAACACTACAACGAAAAAGAACCGCCCCTATGGACGACGACCGACAACCAACAAGCACGGCGTAACAATCACGCCGAACGTAGCCACCGACCCAACCACTTGAACGAACAACCCGTAAACCGCCAACACCTCAAAAACATGTGCGGTAATGATCAACGCACCAATACCAGCCGGAGCCGTCAAAAACACCGATGCGATTACAGCCGCCATCGCGCCAAACACAACCGCGAAATGTCCAACCGCCTGAACTTTACCAACCATCGAACCCGCGTTCATTGTTCCCATTGCATCTGAATAGTTTACCCCCATATACATAAGTGTTATGCTATAGAATAGGGCTGATAGCTATAGAAAAGCTTAATACGTGTTGTGAGAAACCTACCACTGAGTACAGTACAGCCACACAGCCACAGCCACACAGCTACACACAGCCAACTACGTCGACACAGCCACATACTATTCATATTCCCAACACAGTCACACCGACACAACCACAGCCAACTACGACAACACAACCACACCCAACAACAACTACCACGAAACGATTAGAAAGCACACAGCCGCTTTGTGTGCCGTCCTATTCCTTCTCAGCCAACCCACCAACCTTCGCCTTCTTTTTCATCATAGCCACCTTCCCACCCACCTCA
>LKMJ01002568.1_pt1 | contig 16728 bp, 17 predicted proteins | sample 643391 | NCBI WGS metagenome assembly LKMJ01 (sample SAMN04112250, study PRJNA286221) | soda lake metagenome | biome: soda lake; feature: Kulunda Steppe; material: water; isolation source: sample PL-Br10 brine of Picturesque Lake | place: Russia: Kulunda steppe | collected 2010-07
AGCGTCTCCGCGTGATCGATCTCGTGATCCCTGATCGTCTCGAGCTCATCGAACAGCTGATCCTGGAGCTTGTCGTGGAACGTCGCGATAGAGCCCGTGTCAGGACGCTTGTCGTGGCTGACGTTATCGAGAACGGTATTAATCAGCTCCTCACTGTCGAGGTTGTCGAGACCCTGCCGGTAGAAATCAGCTTCGAGCAACTCGAGTGTCAACGCGAAGTTGAGGATCTCGATGTCGTCCTCGAACTCGTTTTCGACCGCTTCGGGCGGGACATCGTCGGGCATCTCCGCTTCATCGTCACCGTGCTCGTCGGCAAACGCGGAGCCGACACCGAAGGTACTACCGAGCGCGAATCCGCCAATCGCACCGGCCGACCCCGCTATGACCTGTCGTCGTGTGTTGTTCGTCCGATCGATCGGTTCGCCGTCGTCACCGCTGGTATCTTGCGACACATAACTGAGTGGGTATGGGGACCAGTTAGTTATGTGACTGCTTCACATAGACGAAAATCGATACCCCGATACAACTCCGAAATACTGAGGGAAAATATTACTGTAGTACGACCCCATACTGCAGGCAAAACCCGGAGAGTACGTCGTCCAAGCTACACTTATTCAGAGTAAGTATACCCCCTGTGAAAGTTAGGATGCTTCAGATCCCGTCAGAGAGCGCCAGCGCCGCGGTACTCGCCGAACTCCTCGCGAAGGACGTCACAGATCTCGCCGACCGTTGCATAGGCTTTGACCGCCTCGATCATCGGCGGAAGCAGGTTGTCTTCGCTCTGTGCCGTCTCCCGAAGCGTGTCGAGCGCGGCCTCGACGGCATCTTCGTCGCGCTGCTCGCGGACCGACGCCAGACGCTCTTGCTGCCGACGCTCGTCTTCCTCGGTAACCTCCTCCAGGTCCATCGCCTGTCCGTCCTCGTCGATCTCGAACTCGTTGACGCCGACGACAATCCGCTCGCCCGACTCCGTCTCTTGCTGGCGGTCGTAGGCGACATTCTGGATCTGGCGCTGGACCCACTGCTCCTCGATTGCCCGGAGCATCCCGCCGCGCTCGTCCACTGAATCGAGGATCTCCAGCGCTTCGGCTTCGAGTTCGTCGGTCAGCGACTCGACATAGTAACTCCCGCCGAGCGGGTCGACAGTATCGGCGGCACCCGACTCGTGGGCGAGGATCTGCTGTGTTCGTAATGCTGTCCGGACCGAGTCCTCGGTCGGGAGTGCAAGCGCCTCGTCTTTGCCGTTCGTGTGCAGACTCTGGGTCCCGCCGAGTACTGCGGCAAGCGCCTGATAGGCTACCCGTACAACGTTGTTGTCGACCTGCTGTGCGGTTAGCGTCGAGCCAGCGGTCTGGGTGTGGAACTTCAACTGCTTCGAGGCTGCTTTCTCGGCCCCGAACTGTTCGTCCATAATCGTCGCCCACATCCGGCGGGCGGCGCGAAACTTCGCAACCTCTTCGAGGATGTTGTTGTGGGCGGCGAAGAAGAATGATAGCTGTGGTGCGAACTCGTCGATGTCGAGGCCGGTGTCGACCGCGGCCTGAACGTACTCGATCCCGTTCCCAAGCGTGAACGCGAGTTCCTGGGCGGCTGTTGCCCCCGCCTCCCGGACGTGATAGCCGGAGATCGATATCGTGTTGAAGTTCGGCACCTCCTCGGCACAGAACTCGAAGATATCCGTGATGAGCCGCATCGAGGGTTCGGGCGGGTAGATGTAGGTGTTCCGGGCGATATACTCTTTGAGCACGTCGTTTTGAATCGTCCCGCGGAGCTGCTCGCGGGGGACCCCCTGCCGGTCGCCGAGCGCGATGTACATCGCGAGCAGCACCGACGCGGGGGCGTTGATCGTCATACTCGTCGAGACGTCATCGAGCGGGATGCCGTCGAAGACGGTCTCGAAATCCCGCAACGAGTCGATCGCGACGCCGGATTTGCCGACCTCCCCCTGTGCCATCGGGTTATCGGAGTCGTAGCCCATCTGCGTCGGGAGATCAAACGCCATCGAGAGGCCGGTCTGGCCCTGATCGAGCAGATAGTGAAACCGCTCGTTGGTCTCCTCTGCGGTCCCCATCCCGGCGTACTGGCGCATCGTCCAGAGTCGCCCGCGGTACATCGTCGGGTAGACGCCTCGCGTGTACGGCTCCTCGGCCGGAAATCCGAGGTCATCGCCGTAGTCGTGATCGGCGATATCCGAAGGCGTGTAGAGCCGGTCAACCGCCTGCCCCCCAGTATCCGTGGTAAACCCCTCTCGACGCTCTCCGAACCGGTCGAGCGTCGGCTCGACCTGCTCGCGTTCCCACTCGTCCTTTCCTGAGCGGATCGCCTCCAGCTCCTCGGGGTCGAACATCGTTTGCCACGTTGTGTGCGTCGAGTATAAGAGTTGGCGACGACGTCCCGGAGACCGCACCGTTTTTGATCGTGTGGCACGGACCGCTAGCACGATGAGTGCGCCCATCCCCGAGACGGAGGAGGAAGACTCCCCCGGAACGAGCCGTGTCAGAGCGGCGCTCTACATCCTACCGTTCCTCCTGCTCGGGATCGGGAACATTATTCTGGTCCAAATCTGGGGTGCGGAACCGCTATGGGTATTCGTCATGCTCCCGCCGATCATCTTCGTCACCGTGATCGGCTGGATCGCGTTCAAGTATGGCGTCGGCGAGAGCCACGAGGCCTAGTCGGTCAGCTCGTATCGTATTTGTAGGTCGCCGTTTCGGGGTCGATGCCGAAGTCCTCGGCTGGTTCGTCGGCGTCGTCAGGCTCGTCAGTACCGTGCTCTCTCGCGGTCTTGAACCGCTCGCGCAGGTCCGCCGGCATCTCGAACTCGCCGATCTCGATCGCCAGCGGGACGGCGTCGGGGGCGATGTTGTCACGCTTGGCATCGAGACGATCCTGTAGCTTCTCCGGGAGTTCGTCCGTCGAGATTCCCCGGAAGCCAAACTGTGTGAGATAGCCCGGCTCGTCGGTGAGGCTGTAGACGCGCTCGAACCCCTCATCGCGTGCGTGTTCGATGAGGCGTTCGACGACGTGTGCGCCGACGCCCTGTCCACGCCAGCCATCGAGGACGCCGATACTCGTTAGCTCGCAGAGTTCGCCATCGTCGGTTCGGTGGATTCGGATCCGACCGAAACCCGCTTTCGTCCCGGACTGCTCCTCGATCGCGATGACGTAATCCCGCGAGCGAAACGCCGTCTCATCCAGCCCCATCGCCTCGATGTGGTCCAGTAGCCAGACCTCCTCTCGGTTTTTTGCGTCCCGGACGTACATACCGGTTCCTAGCCGGTCGCCGGGTAAATGCGTTGTGTGCAACCAGTCCGTATCGCAAGTTTGGTGCCAACGCGGGATCATCGACACGTATGGCGTCGCAAAATCGGAGTACACTGGCGCAGTCGGTGGCGTTGTTGCTCACCTTCTTTTCAATCGCCATCGTCGGGATTTATGGGCTAGTGACGGGCGAGGAGTGGGCGATACGGACGGCTCGTGGACTGATATTCGTCGGTGCAGCGATCCTCGGGCTGATGGAAGTGACCCGCGGTGAGTCGACGTACGAACTCGTCGGCGGCGGGATGTTGTTCATCGGGAGCGGCTACGGCGTGGTGCTCGAACTGCTCGGAACGAGCGGGTTCAGCAACACCGCTGTGGCCGGACTCGTGTTCTTCGGCATCGCGCTCACGTGGCTGGCCCCGACCATGGACGGATCCGACGACGAGTCCGGAGGCGACTGACACTCAACTCACGGCACCGTGGCTCGTCAGGGGCGTGGTTTTTCTTCGGTCGACCCCTACCAACACCGATGACACATATCGGTATCGTCGGCGCTGGCGCAGCGGCCGCGGCGGCGGCCCACGTGATCGACGGCGCGCGGCCCGACGCGGACGTAACGATCCTCGAAAAGTCCCGCGGCGTCTGTGGCCGCGCGGCGACGCGCCGACGCGGTGAGGTCACCTACGATTACGGTGCAAACTACGTCAAATCCGACGACGAACGGGTCGTCGAGCTGTTGACCGAGACGCTCGACGACGAGGGGCTGGTCGACATCGCGGAACCGGTCTGGACGTTCACCGAGGACGGACAGATTTCCGAGGGTCGAGACGTCGACGAACACAAGTGGACCTACCGGTCCGGACTGACACAGATCGCAAAGCGACTGCTCCAGCAGACCGACGCGACGGTTCACAACGAGACGCGGGCTGAAACACTCGGTCGGGACGACGACAGATGGCGGGTCGTCGACACGGACGGCCAGTCATGGGGCCCGTTCGACGCTCTCGTACTGAACCCACCAGCGCCACAGGCTGCGGACCTGCTCGAAGATGCCGACTGGGATGCCGATGTCCACGCTGATCTCCTCGATGCCATCCGCGACGTCGACTACAGTTCCGTCTGGACCGCCCTCCTGCACTACCCCTTCGAGATCGACCGGGACTACTACGCGCTGATCAACACTGACAGGGAACACGAAATCGGCTGGGTCGCCCGTGAGGAGTGCAAGCCGGGGCACGTCCCCGACGGTGAGTCACTGCTCGTCGTTCAGGCGGGTCACGAGTGGTCTGCGGACAACTACGACGAACCGGCCGAGTGGAACGTTGCGGAGTTGACGGAGCGGACCGCGGAGCTGTTCGACGACGAACGGCTCTCGGAGCCCGACTGGACTGATCATCAGGGGTGGCGCTACGCCCTCCCAAAAGACGTCGTGCTCGGCGGTCCGGTCCAGTCAGCCGAAGAGCACGGCCTCTACTGTGTCGGCGACTGGGTGGCGGGCGAAGGCCGGATTCACGCCGCCCTGCGGAACGGGCTGGATACCGGCGAGCGGATCGTCTACGCGGTCTGACCCGCTGCTAACCTTCTTAATCGTTCGTGTAGAATATCCGAGTATGCCGTCTCTCAGTGACGTCGACGAGATCGTCCACGAGCCCTCGCCGGAGTTCGTCGAGTCGACCAACGTCGCCGCCTTCATGCGCGAGTACGGGATCGACGACTACGACGAGTTGATCGCCCGGACGACCAGGACGATCGAAGGCGAGCCCGACTCGGGTGTCAACTGGTTCTGGGACGAGGTGGTCGAGTATCTCGATATCGACTTCTTCGAGCCGTACGACACGGTCCGGGACAACTTGGACGGTCCCCAGTTCACCGACTGGTATCCCGGCGGGCGCATGAATGCCGCGCACAACGTCGTGGACCGGCACGCGGCCGACGAGGCGTCCCGCGAGGACACCGCGATCATCTGGGAGAGCGAACCGGGTGAGGTTCGCGAGATGACCTTCGAAGAGCTTGCTGCGGAGACAGGGCGTGTCGCGAACGCTCTCGACGACCGGGGCATCGAACCTGGTGACACCGTCGCGCTGTACATGCCGATGGTACCCGAGGTCGTCTCGATCCTCTATGGCTGTCTGGCGGCGGGTGCGATCGCCGTCCCGATCTTCTCCGGATTCGGCACGGACGCCGTTGCGACGCGGATCGAGGACGCCGACCCCGACGTACTGTTTACCGCCGACGGGTTCTACCGGCGCGGCGAGCCGGTGGCGCTCAAACCGACCGCGGACGACGCGCTTGCACAGACTGACGGCGTCGAGACCGTGATCGTCCACGACCGGCTGAGCAGTCGGGACAGCGACGGCGGACTGAACCTATCGTGGATCGACGGACGCGACGAATGGTGGGTCGACGCCGTGATTGCAGCGGACGACGAGTACGAGACGAGATCGCTCCCGGCCGATCACCCCGCGATGCTGCTGTACTCCTCGGGGACGACTGGTAAGCCGAAAGGGATCGTCCAGACACACGCAGGCGCGCTGATCCAGTCGGCCAAGGAGATCTACTTCGGCTTCGACCACCAGCCTGCGGACCGTTTTTTCTGGCTCTCGGATATCGGCTGGATGATGGGGCCGTGGACCTTGCTTGGTAACCACGCCTTCGGCGGGACGGTCGTACTCTACGAGGGTGCGCCCGATCATCCGGAACCGGACCGCCTCTGGGCACTGATCGACCGCCACGACGTGACGACCTTCGGCATCTCGCCGACGGCGATCCGCGCGCTCGGAAAACACGGCGAACAGTGGCTCGATGGCCACGACCTGTCGAGCCTGCGATTGCTCGGATCCACCGGCGAGCCCTGGGATCCCGAGTCCTGGCGCTGGTTCTACGAGCGCGTCGGCGGCGGAGAGTGCCCGATTATCAACATTTCCGGCGGGACCGAAATCATGGGCTGCTTTCTCATGCCGATGCCGATCCAGCCGCTCAAGCCCTGTACCCTGGGCGGTCCCGGCCTGGGGATGGACATCGACATCGTCGACAGCGCGGGGGATTCGATCGCTGCGGAGCACGAACGCGGCTACCTTGTCGCGCGTGACTCCTGCCCCTCGATGACGAACTCGCTCTGGAGCGGCGACGAGCGGTATATAGAGGAGTACTGGTCGACGTGGGAGGACCGCTGGGACCACGGTGACTGGGCACAGGTCGACGAGGACGGCTTCTGGTTCCTCCACGGGCGGGCTGACGACGCGCTCAATGTCGCTGGACGGAAGGTCGGTCCTGCCGAAGTCGAGGGGGCGCTGATCGACCACGACGCCGTCAATCAGGCTGCTGCCGTCGGCGTCCCGGACGAGACGACGGGCGAGGCAGTCGTGGCGTACGTCGTGCTCGAGGGCGAGAGGGAACCGAACGAGGAACTTCAATCGGCGCTCCGGGACCAGGTCGGTGCGGAACTCGGGAAGCCCTTCCGGCCGCGGGAGGTACTGTTCGTCGAGGAGTTCCCCAAAACACAGAGCGGCAAGATCGTCCGTCGAGCCATCGCAGCCGCCTACACCGGGGAGACTCTCGGCGACCTCTCCAGCGTCGAGAACCCCGAAGCCATCGACGCCATCGAAGCCGCACGATAGCGGCCGATTCAGAGATCGATCGTCGCGATGTCGAGCCACCGGCCGGTAGCTGGCTCCACGTCGGCGACGATTTCGGCGTCGGCGCCCGAACCGTCCGCGCCAAGCTGGACAGTTCCCCCGGCGATCAATGGTGCGAGCACCCCCGCAGCAACGGTTCGGGCATCGGCAAGCGGTGTACGAACCGCGACCATCTCGCCGGGAGCCAGCGAGAGCCGATCGACCGTATCGAAGGCCGTCCGGAGCAGGCGCTCGTGGCTGTACGCTGCCTCGTCCGTCACGAGTACGGTCGTCTCCGGATCGCGCTCCTCCGGCGGAATGGTTGGATTCTCGCTCCAGACGTTCTCCTCGAAGTAGCGGGTGCTCGGCTCGTTGGGGTTCGCCCCGTAGCCCACTCGCTGGCCGCCCGGCGGGAGTTCGTACCGATCGATCCGGTCGGTCGGCGCGAGGACGGCTCTGGCGTCAAGCGTTTCCGGGGGGTCCAACCGCACCTGCGCGCCGAGCAGCGCCGCACCGAACAGCCCGAGCAGGGGCTGGGGGCGCGGCTCCGCAACGATACCGACAGTGACGCCCTCCCGAACGCCCAAATGTCGAAAGAAGTTCCCCGTCTTCCACGCGGTCGTGAGAAAGCGCTGGTAGGTGTAGACGTGATCGGTCTCGCCGTCCGCACGGACCGCGACCGCCCCCGAGCGCCGTTTGCGGGGGAGCAAGTCGCCGAGCGTCTGCACTGTCTCTTCGTAGAGCCGTTCCATACACTTGGCTATGGATCCGTCGCTCAAAAAGGCGGACTTTCGTGGGCGACGTACCAGCGATCCGACGCGGCCCCGATCCGGCTATGGCGACAACTCCCCGGTAGTCCGCCAGTCGTGGCCCGTTTCGAGCCGAACCGTTCGAGCGACCAACTCTGTGACGGTCTGGCGGACGACTGGATCGGCCTCCTCGTCGAGGGTGCACACGAGCCGACCGCCCGACGAAGTGACACGGTGGCGAACCAACAGCAGGAACCTGAACAGATCCAGCGGGACGCCGACGCGGTCCGAGGTAAGTCGTGTCAGATCGAGCAGGACGTCCGGCGCAGTGAGCTCATCCACCCGACGTGAGATACCGATTCCCACTTCTGTAAGCGTCCAGTCGTCCCTGTCGACTGCTGGGACGATCCTCGATGCATCGAGCGCCTCCGTCGAAATGGTGTTCGACGGGGCGATCACCATCGGTCCGGATCCAGGTAGCTCCCCGGCCCGATCGTACCGGTCCGGTGTTGGTCCCGTCACGAGAATACTGTCTGTGAGTCTTCCGCAGTCGGCTTCCATCGTCGTACGTGCACCCGAACGTTCAGAGCAGGTGGAGTATCTTGGTTACGTACCGTCTACTTGCTTGTAGGTGCTGTCTACTTGCGGTTTTCAGAAGGAGCTCTTGATTTTCTCGAAAAAGCCTTTCTCGACTTCGATCTCCTCGCCACCGGCCTCGGCGAACTGTTCGAGCGCCTCGCGCTGTTCCTCGTTGAGGCTATCGGGCGTGACGACCTGCACCTGTACGTAGAGGTCGCCCTGGCCACGCCCGCGGAGTCGGGGCATCCCCTTGTTGCGCAGGCGGAACGTCTCGCCGCTCTGGGTCCCCGCGGGGACGTCCATCTCGACATCGCCGTCGAACGTGGAGATCTCGATCGTGTCACCGAAGACGGCCTGCGGGAACGAGATCGCCTTGTTCAGTTGCAGATCGTCGCCGTCGCGCTCGAAGTCTGGATGATCAGCGACCGACACCTCGATCAAGAGATCCCCGTTGGGGCCACGCCCCTCGGAGGGTGCGCCCTCGCCGTCCATCCGGAGCGTCTGGCCGTCCTTGATCCCGGCAGGCACCTCGACGGTCAGCGTCGCCTCCCTGTTGACGGTCCCATCCCCACCACAGTCCGAACATCGCTCGGAATATATCTTCCCGTCGCCCTCACAGCGCGGACAGGTCCGGGTCTGTTGCATCCGACCGAGTGGGGTCTGTGAGACCTGCGTGACCTGCCCCTGGCCGTTACACTCCGGACAGGTTCGCGAGTCGGCGTCCTCGGGATGGCCCTCACCGTCGCACGTGTCACAGACCTCGGGACGCCGGATCGTGATTTCCTTATCGACGCCCTCGTAAACGTCTTCGAGATCGAGCCGGAGACGGGTCCGGAGATCCGATCCCTTGCGATCCTGGCGGCTTCGACCGCCCCCTCCGCCGAAGAACTGCTCGAAGATGTCGCCCATGCCACCAGCGCCACCTCCGCCGCCGAACGGACCGCCGCCAGCGCCGCCGAACGGTCCACCAGCACCCCCCGCGCCCCGGTCGCCGTCGAACCCGCCGCGCTTGTTGGCCTGCTCGAACCGGTCGTGACCCATCCGGTCGTAGGCCTGACGTTTCTCCTCGTCGGTCAGTACCTCCTTTGCTTTCTGGAGCTGTTTGAACTTCTCCTCGGCGTTCGGATCGTCGCTTACGTCCGGATGATACTCGCTCGCTTTCTTCCGGTAGGCCTGCTTGATCTCGTCCTCGGTGGCATCGCGGCTCACACCGAGTACGTCGTAGAAGTCCTCGCTCATTCGTTATGGCGCAGTAGTCGGTTGAGACACTTGAAAAGACCGGGTTTGGGCTGACAGTACAGTACTCGGTTTCTGACACCTCCGTTTCGACATCCTCACTTCACATCGATCTCCCCGTACGACGTCTCACAGGGCGGGCCATCCGCGAATCGATAGGACGCGCCGTCCTCCCCCAGCGTGATGATCGACGACGAGCGCGTCCCGAAGCCATCGCCGTGGATACAGACGCCGTACTCGTGGTTACCGAGGACGGACTCGGCGCGCGACCGCCATCCATCGAGGCCCTCTGCCGGCGCGACCGAGAGTACCTCACGGATTCGGTCTGCGTTCTCTGCTTGCTGCTCGCCCGCCGATTTTCGGTCGATCGGAATCGTGTACCGACCGTCAGCGCCGACGTTCACCACGACGTGGACGCCCGGCTCGAACTGCCGGAACCCCAATCGGCCGTCCCATTCGTAATAGAGCGCGCTGTTCCGGTCGACGATGACGAGGTTGAACCCGGCGTACTCGTGGTCACGAACGGTCCGCTCGACGAACCGGGCTGCGGCATCCGCGGACTCCTGGCGTAGCGCGTCCCGGACGAGCAGTCCACGCGAGCGCTCCCAGGCGAGGTCGGCGTCGTTCCAGCGGTTCGTGATCCCGACCAGCACACCGTGCTCGTTGTACCCGATCCACGTCCCCAAAGCCTGCTGATCCTGCGGTGCGACGATTCGTGGGTCGGACTCGATCACCGCTGGGGGCGTCGAGGGGCGGTCGAGTGCCTCATCGCGGTTCGCCGCCACGGTGACCGGCGCGTCCTCGAAGACCTGCCACGCGAGCGTCAGTGTGCACACGGATGTAGGTCGGATCGGCCCACCAATAAACACGACGGCCTATAGCGAGTCGTACTGTGACCCCGTGTACGCACCGCCAGCGCCAGCGATCGCACCGGCGATCCCTGCGAGCACGAGCGTGAGCACCAGACTGCCGAAGTCGATGCCCGAAATCTCGATGAATCCAGTCGGGCCGGACTCGCCCACCTGTGTCGACGCCAGGCCCGTCGCGAGTAACACGAACACAGCGGTTCCGATACCAGCGCTTACCCCGCCGTCAGTCGCCGCAGTACTTCTGTCGGCGTCGTGTTTGTGGCCGATCACCACGCCGATAACACCAGCAAGTACTACTGCGAGGACTGGCACGAGCTGGATCACGTTCACCGCCATCGCTTCGTAGTAACCAGTCGTCAACTCCTCCATATTACCGCCCGAGACATCACCTGCCACCACGAACGGGTACGAGCCGAATGTGCCAAGCAAGTACATCAGGCCCCCGAGACCGACTCCGACGGCGGCAAAGACGACCGTCGTCATCTTGATGTACTCGTTTCGACCAGTATTCGTCGTCTGAGTACTGACCGGTTCGTCCATCACGTTTCCGAGTTCGCCCTGTCCCTCTGCAGATATTTCTTGTTGATCTGACATCGGTCCGTAGATTGCAGGTGCCGTATTTAAAAACCAGTGATATATTTATGATTCAATCGTCGGAATATATGTCTCACTCGTCGGCCAGCCGCTCGTGAACAGCGGCGCGATCGATGGTCTCTGACGGTGTGCGCGGTAACGCGTTCGTGAACTCGATCGTACGAGGGAGCTTGTAGCCCGCTAGCCGTTCCCGACAGTACGCTCGAAGCGCGTCTGCATCCGGAGACTCACCGCCGTCTGTCACCACAAGTGCGGCGACGCGCTCGCCCCACTCCTCGTCGTCGAGGCCGACCACTGCGGCGTCCTCGACCGCAGGATGTGAACACAGCACCTCACGGACTTCCGTGGGGTCGACGTTTTCGCCGCCAGTAACGATCCGATCCGACCGACGCCTAGTGACCCAGAGGCGTCCTCCCTCGTCGCAGTAGCCCAGATCACCGGTATGGAGTCCGTACGGTCCGAACGCTCGTTCGGTCACGCCGTCGTTCAGATAGCCGGGCGTCACTGTCGGGCCAGCCACGACGAGTTCGCCGGTCTCGCCCGAATCGACCGGCTCTCCATCCCCGCCGACGATCGTCACGTCGGTCCCGAACAGCGGGCGTCCGACCGTCCCCTCGTGTGAGAGTGCTTCGACGGGTCGAGCCGTCGCGATCTGTGAGGCCGTCTCGGTCATCCCGTAGGTCGGATGGACGGGGACACCACGACGGTCTGCCCGTTCGACAAGCGAGTAGTCCGCAGAACCGCCCCCTAGCAGGAGGAATCGAAGGCAGTTGGGGAGTTCTCCACCCGCGTCGAAAATCCGTTGTAGCATTGTTGGGACGAGCGAGAGTCCGGTGACCTCGTGTGTACGGGCCACCGCAGGCGTGTGCTCCGCGTCAAACGTGGACTGCAGGACGACGCAGGTGCCGTACAGCGTCGAGCGGAGCACCGGTGCGAGCCCGCCCATATGATACATCGGTAGCGCACAGAGCCATCGATCGTCGGGGATGACGCCGAGGCGGAACGCCGATCCAACGGCCGAAGCGACCAGATTTCCGGTCGTCAGCGGGACGGCCTTCGGCTCCCCCGTCGTGCCCGAGGTAAAGAGCACGAGACGCCGATCCGCAGGTGAGCGCTCGATGTGGGGGAGGGAGTCGGCTGGCTCGTGAGACCAGACGCTTGGTGGCTCCGTGGTCGTGCTTTTGCCGTCCGTGCGCTCCCCACCCACGAGTCCCAGCACGAGGTTGGTATCGAGTTCGTCCGCGACTACCATCGCCTGCTCAATTCGGTCAGCATCACAGAGGAGCGTCTCGGCGCCGGCACGCTCAGAGTGCCCACTGAGCTCTCCGGGGGTGAGCCTGACGTTCAGCGGGACCAGCACGGCACCCAGTCGATCGAGGGCGTGGACGACTGCGACGAACGGCAGACCAGTGTCGAGGAGCGTAGCAACGCGCGAACCGGGGTCGACGCCGAACGTCGAGAGTCGGCGTGCGAGGTCGTCCACGAGGGCATCGAGCTCGGCGTAGCTGAGACGATCAGGGGCAGCCGTCCCCTCGTTTGCCACCCCCGACCCGTCTCCCGCATCGATCACTGCGAGCGCGTCGGGCGACGTCGCGGCCCGAACTGCGAGCAGGTCCGCGTTCGGCCAGCCGGTCATTGCCGATCACCTCGCTCCCACGGACCGCGCGTCCCGAGTCCGGCGTCCTGTGGAACAACCGCATCGCCGTCCTCGATCGGTGCGGGATCCAGCGCGAGGTCCTCGGCGAGCATCGAACCGGTCGCTAACCCGCAGTCGTCGATTCCCGGCAAGGAGGCGGCGAGATGTACTGCCCCGGTTCGGGCGACGACGCCGTCGATCGTCGTCGTGATCACCGGCCGAACCCCCTCGCGTCGGGCGTCCCGGGCGATCCGCCTGGCGTGATCGAGCCCCCCGAGTGCCATCGGCTTGAGAACGAGTGCGTCCGCGGCGTCTTTCTCTCGTATCTCTTCGAAATCGTGAGTCGCCAGCGATTCGTCGAGCGCGACGTCGACCCCGGTCAGGCGTCGCAACTCCGCGTGACCCGTCAGATCGTCCACACCGAGGGGCTGTTCCACGTAGTTAAGGACCGTTCCCGAAAGCAGTGTTAGCGCGTGTCGTGCCTCCTCTCGGTCCCACGCCGCGTTGGCGTCGACGCGGAGAGCGACGTTCGGACCGACTGCCTCGCGCACCGCTTCGACACGTTTGACGTCCTCCCCGATCGGCCGGTTCCCGACTTTCAGTTTGATCGCCCTGAACCCGTCCGCGAGCGCCTCGTTGGCCGCGGTCGCTGCGGGTTCGGAGTCCACGTCACCGATCGTTGCGTTGACCGGGACCCGCGTCGTCCGGCCGACGCCACCGAAATACCGGTACAGCGGCTCGTCGCTTTCGGTTGCACGCAGGTCCGCGAGGGCTGACGAGACGGCGTGGCGTGCGGCGGGCCGGTGCTCGACTGCGGCGAGCGCACCGGCCGGGTCGTCGTCGTTCAACCGCTCCAGCGCGTCCGAGAGTCCCTCACGGCACTCATCCAGCGATTCGGTCCAGCCCGGTAGCGGGGTCGCCTCACCGACGCCCGCGACACCCCCGGAGACAGCCGCGTCTCCGTTGGACTCGATGCGGAGCACAACTCCCTCGCGGCGCTCGATCGTCCCCTTCGCAGTCGAGAGCGGCGAGGACAGCGGAAGGTCGAAGGCCGCCGTTTCGGCGCGCATTCAGATCACCATCCCGAGCGCGAACAGCACTGCAAACCCGGCCAGCAACTTCCCGGTCTGTTCGAGCGCGGGGTTCAGCGCCTCCCCGTCGGTTCGCGTGAGCATCGTGTGCGTGATGAGCCACGCGTAGGGCAGCGTTGCCAGCGGCAGGAGTATCGCCGGGCCGAACTCACCGCTTACGGCGAAGTACGCAGGGACGGCGTACGCAAGCGAGAGCAGGCCGACGAACTCGACGCGGCTCCAGCGGTAGCCCAGAATAACCGCCAGCGAGCGCTTCCCGGCCTCGTGGTCGGTTTCGAGATCCCGAACGTTGTTGACGACGAGGATGTTCGTCGAGATTGCCGCGATCGGCAGGCTAGCCAGTACGGCAGTGGTCGTGATCGTCCCTTCTGGGATCGTCGTCGCGAGGGGGGTAGCGAGGACGTCAGCGGCCTGCACGTAAAAGGTCCCGACGACGGCGATCAGGCCGAAGAAGACGAATACGAACAGATCACCGAGTCCGTGGGAACCGAGCGGGAATGGGCCACCTGCGTAGGCGTAGCCGCTGAGGAGGCTCGCCAGCCCGATAACGAGGATCGGGAGGCCGCCGACGTAGACCAGATAGGTGCCGACGAGCAGCGCCGCGGCGAAGGTGAGAACCATTGCACGCTTGACCTGCTCGGCGGGGATCAGTCCCGAATTGGTCACCCGCGTGAAGCCCTGTCGGTCCTCCGAATCGACGCCCTTGACCGCGTCGTAGTAGTCGTTCGCGAAGTTGGTGCCGATCTGGATCAACACCGCACCGACCAGCGCGGCGAGGGCGGGCCAGACGGAGAACAGCCCCGCATCGTAGGCCAGTCCAACGCCGACGATCACCGGTGCGGCGGCCGCCGGAAGCGTCTGGGGGCGGCTGGCGAGCAGCCATGCCTTCGCGCGCGATATCTCCGGCTCTTCGGTTGCTGTCGCCGTCATCAGTAGCGCCACGGGACGTCGTCGAAGTCCGGTTTCCGCCCCTCTACAAAGGCATCGCGTCCCTCCGCGGCCTCGTCGGTCATGTACGCAAGTCGTGTCGCCTCACCCGCGAACACCTGCTGTCCGACCATGCCATCCGAATCGAGATTGAACGCGTACTTGAGCATCCGCATTGCAGTAGGGCTCTTCTCGTTGATTCGCTCGCCCCACTCCAGCGCTCGCTCTTCGAGTTCCTCGTGGGGTACCGCCTCGTTGACCATCCCCATCTCAGCAGCCTCCTCCGCACTATACGTTTTTCCGAGGAAGAACACCTCACGAGCCTTCTTCTGGCCGATCTGTCGGGCGAGATAGGCCGACCCGAAGCCGCCGTCGAAACTGCCGACGTCCGGATCGGTCTGGAGGAACTTCGCGTGCTCCTCGCTGGCGATCGTCAGATCGCAGACGACGTGCAGGCTGTGACCGCCGCCGACCGCCCAACCCGGCACGACCGCGACGACGACTTTCGGGATGTGGCGGATCAGCCGCTGGACTTCGAGGATGTGCAGGCGGCCGTGCTCGCTCGCCCCCTCCTCGTCGCCCTCGTACTCGTAGCCGTCCGCACCGCGGATATCTTGGTCTCCGCCCGACGAAAAGGCCCAGCCGCCGTCTTTCGGCGAGGGACCGTTCCCCGTCAGGAGGACAGAGCCCACGTCTGTCTGGCGCTTGGCGTGATCGAGCGCGTCGTACAGTTCGTCGACCGTCTTCGGACGGAACGCGTTCCGGACGGCCGGACGGTCGAACGCGATGCGAACCGTGTGTCCCGAGGTCGACCGGTGGTAGGTCACGTCGTCGAAATCGAACTCCTCGATCGCCTCCCAGCGATCTTCCTGCATGAGTTCCGAAACCATTTGTCCCAACTCGGGCCGTCACGGTCAAATAGGTTCCCGTCGTGCGCCGGAAAATGGGTCTCCCTCGTGGTCCGGGACAGTCTTTTGCCCTCTGGCATCAAACGGAGTGTGTGAGCAGTAAACATATTACACGAGAGCTCACCGGTGCGGTCGCCGGAGGTCTCGGCGTTACACCGGATTACGAGCGCGGGCGGGTCCCGTGTACGCGCTGTGGATCAGCCGAGGGAGCCGCACTTGCGGCTGGCGACCGGGTAACCGTCGTCCTCCGGAACTATGAGGGCCACACCTGGGAGCCGGTCGGTGTCTACTGTCGATCCCACGACGTCGAGCAGGTTTCGGAGGCGATGGACATCCGCGCCGAAGAGCAGGTCGTCATCGCGGCGACGCTCGAAGCGACGGGCTATCTCGATCCGCTCTCCAGCCATCATCCGAACGCGCTCTCTTTTGGCGGCGTCGAGTTGCTGGATTACAGCCCCGCCGACGAGGGCTACTAGATCGACTGTCTCGCGCCGTTTCGCTCGCGTCCCCGGTCGCTTAACAGCTGCGTAAGCGTTCGTTTGACCCGCTCGGGGTTGGGAACACTCCGGAAGGTCACGTCCTCGGTGCTCGTCCCCGCTGTGTATATGTTCACGTCGCCGTAGGAGAGAAATCGTTCGGGGATCGACTGCTCGTAGGCAGTGTTTTGCACCCGATCGAGCCGGATCTGCGTGACGTCACGGCTGATCAGCCCGTGTTTGACGTAGATCTGCTCGTCCGTGATCACGTACAGCAGACGGAGCCAGTCGAGATAGACCCAGATCGCCCACCCAATCCCCGCGAACATTACGAGCAGCGGCAGCGCACTTGCCCAGCTCGGCAGATCCGTCCACGCCGCCAACAGCGCCGACGCGACAAAGCCGAATACGGTGACAAGCGCCGCCAGCGCGAGCGCGAGTGCGATCGTGAACTTCGAGGGCCGCCCCGTCCAGCGGATCTCCTCTCCCGCTCCCAGATGGAGCCAGTCAGCGTCCTCGACGGTTTCCGCGAAGAGTGAACTCCTCATATGTGACTATCCGAATCATCGTTTGTATACCTCACCGGTGTCGTGAGACCCGCCACCCAGCAGCCGAATGTTTTTGTCGCCCCCGGAGAAACCACCGACAGGCAACCAGATGGCCGAGGATTTCTACGACGTGCTGGACGTCTCCGAGGACGCCACCCAGGAGAAGATCACCGCTGCCTACCGGACAAAAGTCAAGGAGTACCATCCGGACCAGAGCGACCGCGAGGACGCCAGCGAGCG
>LKMJ01002570.1_pt1 | contig 16722 bp, 28 predicted proteins | sample 643391 | NCBI WGS metagenome assembly LKMJ01 (sample SAMN04112250, study PRJNA286221) | soda lake metagenome | biome: soda lake; feature: Kulunda Steppe; material: water; isolation source: sample PL-Br10 brine of Picturesque Lake | place: Russia: Kulunda steppe | collected 2010-07
GGGGAAATGACTGAGGTTGGCAGAACCATATTCCATATATATTTCTATGCATAAGGACTCCGTAGTGTGTGCGTGTGTGTGTGTGTGTTTGTGTTTGTGCGTGTTTTTGTATGTGTGTGTGTTTGTGTGTGTGTTTGTGTGTGTGTGTGTGTGTGTGTGTGTGTGTGTGTGTAGATCTGTGTGTGTTGATGTGTTTGTGTGTGTATGTGCGTGCGTGCTGAAGTGGGTGTTGTGTGTGTGAGTGCGTGTGTATGTGTGTGTGTTTGTGTGTATGTGTGTGTGTTTGTGTGTGTGTTTGTGTGCGTGTGTGTGTGTGTAGATGTGTGTGTTGATGGGTGTGTTTTTGTGTCTGTGTATGTGTGTGCGTGCTGAAGTGGGTGTTGTTGCGTGTGTGAGTGAGTGTTGATGTGGGTGCAGTTGTGTGTGTATGTGTGTGTGTCGGTGTGTGGGCAAGTCGATGAGTGCATTGGTGTGTGTTGATGTGGATGTTGACGTGTGTATGTGTAGTATGGGGCGGGTGAGGGGCTGGGTGTGTTTGCAAGCAGCGCCGGCCGAGCATGTCTGGCTAGGATGACCGTTGGCTATGAAAGGGTATTCAAGAGTGTGCGCAGGCATGGGGCGGGCAAGCAGGGGCTGGGTGTGCGCAAGCAGCGCCGGCTAAACAACTCAGCCGGCATCCCTCACCACTAAACAACTCAGCCGGCATCCTCAGCACAGACCCAGCGATAGCCGCTGTCCCTCACCACAGCGCCACCATGGAAGAACAAAAGCCAACATGCCCACCCATCAAGGGCACGCCCCCCTGTGCAAGAGCGCCCACACACATACACGCACATATACATAACCAGCCTCACGCACACGCACCCTGCGCACCGCCGCGTCAATGTCCTCCTCCTCGCCCTCCCTGGCGTGCGGCCCTTTAGGCGCAGGCCCGCCCTTCTCCTGCGCTGCGCCGTCTGCCATGGCCGTCAGGCTGGCGCTGCTGCCACTCAGGGCCCGCAGCCTCACGCGCGCCGCCTCGCACGCCAGCTGCAGGGGCCCGTCGTCACCTGCGGGCAGGCAGACATGCCCACCGCAGCAGAGGACTTGTACAAAAACACATGTGGCAATGCTAAAAAGTGCCCATTCATGCGCATGCATGGTCAAGCAGGCCCACAGATACGCTCCCACATGCTCCCACGCACACACACGCATGTACACGCCTACGTGCACGCGCACATGCACATGCACGCACGCATGCACGTGCATACACAAGCAGAGGCCTCATAAGGCACACCTGGTAGCGCCAAATGCAGGCAGGAGCCCACCGCCCCTGCGCCGCAGCCTCCGCGCTCCTGGACACCCATGCCATCCACGCCCAGCATCTGCAGCTGCTGCGTGACTGCCCGGATGCCCTCAGGCAGTGCCTGCAGCAGAGGGCACAGCAAACCACACGCGCTGGCGGACACCGTACGATGGCCCTGACACCCACTGAGCTGAGTTGCTGAGTCGCTGAGTGCTGAGCTGGCGCCGTGTACTGGCGAGTGTGTGTATGTGTGTGTGTGTGACTTTGCAGATGAGTGTACGCATGACTGGCTGCGTGGGCATGGTTGTGCGTGTGCGCGTGCTTGGGGTTGTGCGTGAACAGCTGATGGGGAGCAGCCACCCCAGCCACATGCCACACTGAGTAACTCCTCCGACCATCTGCCCTCATGCGGCTGTGAATGACTGCGCAGGAACCGGGTCCCTGTGCACAGCAGCCACTCTACTGCACAAGCATGCAGGCAGGTCTTTATCTCGCTCACAGTGGAGCGGCACATGCACACCCCTCTGTGCACTTGCACGCAGGGGGCAGCAGGTAGGCCTGCCCTGACAGTAGAGTGACTCGGCACAGCGCAGCGCAGGCCGCAGTGTTGAGGGTTCAGTCCACAACACAAGTCATGCGTCCGCAGTTTTGAAGGTGCAGCCCAAATAACGGACAAAGTCCCCACAGCGAGAGGTGACATGGGACAGCGCAGCACAGGCCACAGCCAGGGAGGCCACTCAACACATGCAAGTGCGGCCAACTGATGTGCAGCTTGACCAGCTGGTGCCGCTCATGGAGCGCTTCACTAGGGCAAGTCGACAGAGTGCAGCGCGCGCCCGCGTGTGGGGCGTGGGCGCCAAACAACAGCGCCTGCAGCTGCTGCGCTTGTGGTGCGCACATGCACGCAGGTCGCGGACAAATGGGCATGCACACCGGCCAGGGTAAGATGGATGTGCGCACCGGCCAAGGGTGCAAAAGCCCTGACTTGTCCGTAAGTGGGCGCGTGAAAAACACATCAAGCCTTCACAAAAGTCAAGCCTTTGGGTGCCTGCGCGGTGCACTTGCAGGCTGCGTGAGCAGTATGCACCCAAGCCTGCACGGACAAACCACAGCTCTTTGCACCCATAAGTGCCCAGCATGGCGCCTACCTACAGCCATAACACAGACGCAGCCACGGCCATCCCCTCCCATCCCTTCTCCCCAACCATAAACGGACATATGTGACCGCAAATGCAGGCTATCAGGCGTATGCCGGCACACACAGTAGGCGCACACGCCTGCATGCGGACAGGAACAAAGCTCTGGATGCGCGGCGCATACCACAGCGCGCATGCAGCAGGGCATGCACAGCAGTGCGTCTTCAACACTGACCTGGACAGAGGGCGCGTACAGCAGCGCGCCTGCTCGAGGGGCAGGCGCAGGGCAAGCGCAGCGCAAGTGGGGCTCCTCAAACAGCCAGGCCAGTGTTATCACGCCTTTGGCATGCTGCAAACGTGATTGGCGTGGGGAGAGGTGTCATGTGTTAAGCCTCATCAGTGCACCCTTTTAGTGGAGGCCCCTCAAACAGCTTGACCAGTGCGATCACGCCTTTGGCATGCTGCATCTGTGATTGGAGTGGGGAGAGGTGTCGTGTGTTGAGCCTCATCAGTGCAAACTTATAGCAGAGGCTGTCTTCACACAGCTGGGTCAGCGTGATCATGCCGTTGGCATGCTACAGCCGTGATTGGGGGTGGGGTAAGGTTTTGTGCCTCATTAGTGCACCCTGCTAACAGAGACATCAATGCAGCTGATGTGCGGCCTCCACTTTGCAAGCATGTGAGCATGCTGCGTGAGAGTGTGATTGCGTGTGTTCTTGTGAAGGCCAATCATATGCACACCAAGAAAGTCAAACATGTCCAAAATACGGTCAATTCTAATTGGCAAAAACATTAGGCCAGATTGGGTGGGTGCCCTGTGTGCTGAAGAAGAACGCCACAGTCTCATGCAGAGTGGCTGCCTCCATGTGCTTCCTCTTGGGTGTATCCTTGTCATGACCTTTTGGTGTCGTGTCCTTGCAGATGCAAAATCCATTCTAAAGGCTGGACCTAGGGTACCCCGCTGTTTTAAATTTGAGTGGCTTGTTGAGACGTGACAAGGGGATGAAAGTGCAATCAGCTGTGAATGCTGTCCTTGCATGCCTTGGCACGACAAGATGTGATATCCGCAGCGCTCATGCTTCTGCCAAAAAACGTTGCCCAACATGGATGCTGACATCTCTGGGTGCTGGGCCGCACACTTCCACACCCACGTGAAATTGCAGGATATCCAGAAGGCGAAAACAAACAGGGAAAAACCAGGTAGTGAACATCTAGATACGTGCCATGGAGAGGTATTTCCTTCAACGCTTCCTAAGCATTGCAGTTCACAGTTCCCTATCAGTCGTGCCATTTCATGCAAAATTTGCGTTATCATGTGGGACGCACAAAGCAGAGAAGCCAGCACTCTTTCTCAATCGTGCAAATAGGAGTGGGTCAACACACATGCACGTGCTCACATGTGTCTGCTCGTACAAATACACACCGTTTGAAGCACCGGCTCCCTCAGCAGGAAGGAGTGGTACAGCCGCCGCACGTAAGTCACCAGCGCGCGGGCCTGTCACAGTTAGAAGTGCAGAGCAGGGGTGCAGGTGCCCGTCAGGTTGCTTTCAATACCAAATGAGCTTGCTCAGCATTCCTGGCAGCCGCTTTCATGCGCATGGCGGGTAAATCTTCTGCCTGAAACCAGAAACGCCATACGTGTCACTTTAGGGTGAACCGCAAAGGATCTAGTTACCCATGCTCACAAAACAATGGCTGCAATGGAGGCTTTGGTATTGCGGGAATCAATGGCTGAAGCCGGTGCACGCACACAAGCATGCCTGACCACAAAATATCACATACAACCAAGCACACGACCACCACAAGCAAATGCACAGAGCAGAGCACTTATACCCGCGTGCGGGTGCTCACACACGGAGGGATGCTGAAAAGCGTACAAATACCCCACAATTTTTTTTGGCAAAGTGGTCCAGGTTTTGGCTAATCAACTGCGCATGTTTAATGCTTTTAGCAACCCTCTCCACTCACATGCAAGGCGGGGTCCACGGCAGATCAGGTGCGAACGTTTACTGCTTTTAGCAACCCTCTCCACTCACATGCAAGGCGGGGTCCACGGCAGATCAGGTGCAAACGTTTACTGCTTTTAGCAACCCTCTCCACTCACATGCAAGGCGGGGTCCACGGCAGGATCCACCCCCAGGGACGCCAGCGGCTCCTCCACAGCTGCTGGCACAGTGACCAGCATCTCCATCTTGGCCTCTATGGCTAAGTTGGTGGAGGTGCGGGGTACAACTGCAGGGCGTGTGCACGGAGCTTCAACTATGTGTCCCTGAGCCCAGGTGCAAGCACCCGTGTGTCGCCTGCTCAGGCTCTTTGCAGTCAGGTGGCGTTGTGCTGCTCCACATCTTCCTCTATGCTGCAGTCAGGTGGCGATGTGCTGCTTCTTTCACATCTTCCTCTATGCTGCAGTCAGGTGGCGATGTGCTGCATCCTTCACATCTTCCTCTATGCTGCAGCAACAAACTGTCAGCAAACGTAGGCACACTGCACGTGAGCAGATTTATCACACAGAAGCTCACTCCCTTGCATTCCTGATCACACCCACACAAGCAAAGCCCTCCAGCCTCTGCAAACGTTTACAGTCCTGTGCACATATGCACAGGATACATACAAATCCCTGCATGCACACATATGGCCCTTTACACACAGACAGCAAACATGCACATACCTCAGCAGACAAACACACCCACGTACACATACCTCAGCAGACAAACACACCGAGACCTGCATCCTTGTGCAAAGATTTACAGCACGCCTGGCACCCAGCACCCTGCACGAGTGCAGGCCAGGACAACACACAAGCATGCACACGCGCCCGCCTAAATACACACAAGCACATGAACACACAAGCATAGACACTACTGTAATACATTTTCTGTAATTCTGCACTGAATGGTGTTAACACATGCGTCCCACGCTCCCACCTGCGCCGTCCACAGGGGAGGTGGGACCCCCTGGGGATACCAAGCGCCCGCTGCCGCCCTCCACGCCGCCCCAGCGCTCCGCGCTTCGCTTGCCGTCCACGCTCTTGCGGGGACCGCCGGAGGGTGACCCCAGGGGCATCCTGCGTCAGAGAGAGGAGTATGCGTGCATGTGTGTGTGTGTATGAACTTGGTGGTGGTTTGTGAATGTGTGGGCGTGGGTGTACAGGTGTGTGTACAGGTGTATACACCGCGCGCATGTGTGTATTTGTGTGTGTTGTGTGCATGTAAGAGAGGGGGTGTCACTTGCGCTTGTGCGCATGCGTGCACGCAAGCGAACATGTGTGCTTGTGCTTGCAGTGGTGCAGCATTGCACATGCATGATGGTGATCTGACGCCAAGCAAGGTCCTCCATCTATCTCGTGCCACGGAGGATCTCGCATTGTCAGCTTTGCCCAATCCTCACGGCTCTCACCACCTAAAAATGCAAACAAAGCACCGGGCCAATTTACTCTTGTTGCTACATGGCAGGCAGGCCTGGCTGGGGTCAAAACTCGTATGCTTTATTTGCATGCTCCCCCAGGAGGGCAACCCCAAACAGCACATTGTTCAGCTCAAGACAGGTCTCAGATAATCTAATTTTGTAAGGTGCATGCCATGGCGTTCACCCATTACCCTACTTCTCGCAGCCTATTTGCCAAACCAGATTGCGCAGGCCACCTAACATAGAATGGAGAGCGACGCTTTTCCATTCTATGTATGGCAGCCTGTTTTATTGTCTTCTATCACAACATTCCATCAAATGAAGAGTGTGGTGGCCTCTTTTAGTGTCTTCGTTCATGGCGTACCTGACGCAGCCATATCCTGCCCCGCGCACAGCCACCACGCTCTTTCTTTTGCTCCATATTAGCTGGCGTGGCACACCAGAGAGCAACACACCAGACACTGGCACACCAGAGCGGCAGTGGTGTGGCACACCAGAGAGCGGCAGTGTCTATGTGCGGGGCATGATGTGGCTTCACTGTTTGGTGGGGCGCCAACCATGTATGTCCAGCAGACAGGCAACTCACATGCCTGTAAGCAGACAGGAAACTCACATGCCCGCCAGAGGCAGCCCGCTGTACCAGCCTTCCAGCACGGTGTCCTTGCGTGGGATTGCGCTGCCATTGATGGGTGTGGTCACCTGCAAGCGAAACATGAGCGTCTGGGCGCGAGTGTATGGGCGGAAGTCTCGAGTGCAGGTGTGCGCGTGCGTGCATGTGCAGCTGGACGCGCGCGTGGAGTTGAGTAACGGCAACGCATGCGGCGTCTGGCAGCTGTTCCGCCTTTGGCTGCACCTGCGCCCGGCATGGGCTGGGAGGGACTCTCCAATGCAGCAGCGGGTGCGATGTGCAGGAGCTGCGGTGCTGGAATGGCTGCGCATGCATGCAAACACAATGCACACACTGCGGCCGGCAGAGAGCGCCCATATGCACTAATCACCTAGCGACAGCAGCCCGGCTGCGCAGGCATGCACACAAGTGTGTGCGCGTGCGTGCAACTGCGCAAGCATGCATATATTGCCTGCAAGGACGCACACATAGGTGTTTACAACTTGCTCACAAGCCACAGCATGCAGAAGCGCGTACTTGACATTCACACAACCGCACTGCCGTGAACAAGTGCACACACATCCACGCACAATGACTGCACAAGGAGGCGCCGAGCTGACCACACACCTGCGCCTCCACCACGGCTGCACACAAGCACATACAGATGCATTCATGCACACGCAGTCTTTTGCCCGCAAGGAGGTGCCCAGGCGACCGCACACCTGCGCCTCCGCCACGGCCGCAGCATCCATGACCAGGCCGCTGCCGTTGCCATTGCCGTTGCCGCTGCCGTTGCCGTTGCCATTGCCGTTTGTGTGGTTCCCGTGGATGGCACCCTCTGCAGACGAGGCTGCCGCTGCCGGGGAGGAGAACATGTCCAGGCCCGACAGCGCGCGTGCAACTGCTGCGCGCAGGTCCCCCATCAGACTGTGCTCCTGCAAATGCGTGTGCGCACGAGCAGGGCAGCCAGGATGGGCCATGCTCTTGCACATGTTCCAGCACAGAGGCTCTACGTGCACCCCACGGCAGAGTGAGCAAAGCCATCTGGGTCCTCAAGCTTTTGTAGAAGACAAGCTGTGCGCCTGTGCACAGTGCATGCACATGCGCTTGCGCACAAGCATGCTATCCATCAAAGGAAGAATGAGTTGGCCCTCCTCTTTTGCGAGGCCAAGCCCATTTGAGGTGAGCCTCCACGCTCGTGTGCCTCCTCTCTTACGCCTATGCGCCTCCATGCTTTTGCGCCTCCACGCTCATGCACTCAGGCAGATTGGAGCTGGGCAACATGAGCGGCTGGCTTACTGGGCTGTATGGTAGACGCCTAACACCAGCACCTTCCTTGAGCTGCACAGGACTAGCATGTTCTGCCAAGCTCTGCTGACTCATAGCAGCAGGTGCTTAAGAGAGGGCGAGGGCCTCCCAGCACGTCGACGCATCTGCGTGACAACACACACACACACACACGAGGCAAGAGCCACCACCACCCTGCATGCCAACCACCGCATGCCCACCACCGCATGCCCACCACCACCCCGCATGCCGACCACCCGCATGCCCACCACCCTGCATGCCCACCACCCTGCATGCCCACCACCCTGCATGCCCACCACCCTGCATGCCCACCGCATGCCCACCACCGCATGCCCACCACCACCCCGCATGCCCACCACCCGCATGCCCACCACCCTGCATGCCCAACGCACCAGCAGCGCAGCCCCCCTCCACGCCAGTTCTGCTGCAGGGCGCTGCACGCCGCCAGCCAGCGCTGCCAGGCGCCGCAGGTGGGCGCGGTACAACTTAGGCGCCGGCAGCACGAGCGTGGCCAGCAGGCGGGACAGCAGGTCGCACTTGTGGCGCAGGCCCTGGTGGGAGATGACCGCCTCCAGAACACGCGCGGGTTCTGAGGGATGCGCCTGAGAGGGTGTGGGGTGACGTGTGGGGGTTTCACATCCAGAGGGCGTGCATGTGCATGTGGGCTGCCTGGTGGGTTCACACACGTGTGTACTAAAGGCAGCCAGGGCTGTGAGGGGTGCACCTGCGGGGGTGTGAGGTGACATGCTCATGCACATGCTTGTGGGGTTACATGCTCATGCACATGCTTGTGGGGTAACATGCTCTCACACCTTCCTCAGTGCTGGGTTTATGTGGAGAGGGCACGCGTGTGCATGTGCCCTGCCTAGTGCAGTGCCAGCTGAGCTGGGCTCAAGCTTGCTTAGAAGTGCAGTGCCAGCTGGGCTCGGCTCAAGCTTGCTTAGAAGTGCAGTGCCAGCTGAGCTGGGCTCAAGCTTGCTTAGAAGAGCAGTACCAGCTGAGCTGGGCTCAAGCTTGCTCAGAAGTGCAGTGACAGCTGGGCTCGGCTCAAGCTTGCTTAGAAGTGCAGTGCCAGCTGAGCTGGGCTCAAGCTTGCTTAGAAGAGCAGTACCAGCTGAGCTGGGCTCAAGCTTGCTCAGAAGTGCAGTGCCAGCTGAGCTGGGCTCAAGCTTGCTTAGATGTGCAGTGCCAGCTGAGCTCAGTTCAGTTCAAGCTTGCTTAGAAGTGCAGTGCCAGCTGAGCTTGGCTCAAGCCTTCTCAGAGACTGGCTCCTCAAAGCACAGCACCGCACTTTGCGCATGGCGTCCACGGCCTCTTGCTCGGTGGTGGGGCGATCGGAGCCTGGCTCAGCTGTCAGCTTGAACCGCTCCTCCACATCAAGGAAGGCATCCAGCAGGCCCGACACCACGCTGCGGGCAAGCGCACAGTCCAGCCGACAAGGAACCTTTCAGCAGCTCCCCCGCATTGAGAATGGTGTTAGTTGGCAAATACTTACATGAGCATTGATGATGTGGTTGTTCAACACCGATGGGCTTGCCCATTCAAGCACATGACATCGGTGTCGGAGCCTCAAGAGAGCCATACCAGTGTTATGCAAGTATGGGACAAGCCGATTAATACCCCATCATTGATCCTCATTATGTGTGCTTTCCACATCCTGGAAGGCGTCCAGCAGAGGCCGCACGCCACGCCACACCACGCCTGACTTGCGCACAGATCAGCTGTCTAAACCCCTCCCTGTGCACATCTCCTATTTCCAATTCCCCAAACCCCCTCCCTTTATCTAACAGCAGCTCCAGGCTGAGCAAGGCTACCAGCAAGCCAGGCATTGCGCTCCATGCATGCATGCACGCACACAGCTCAACTGTGATGCCCTTGGAATGTTTTCTTCCACTTAGTCATGCCAGGTCATGTGGCATATCAACACTGGCAGTCACACACTAACTGCTCCACTATTCAAACTTTGGAAGCCAGACCCAAACAACAACTGCCTCAGCACAGTGCAGCGTCCAGGGCATCAAATTGGCATGGGCCCAGCACAGTTAAACAGCATAGAGGAATGCGGCTAGCAAGCCAGGCCCTGCGCGCGCTCCCACCTGCAAGCGTATGCCTCCCTGCCGCCAAGGTGCTGGCTGGCGAGCTGCGTGAGCCCCTCCAGGTGGCCCACCATGGCGTTGCGCTCCTCTGCCGGCACAGCCTGCACAGCACAATTCACGGTTATACGGCATACATGAAAGGTTACACGATACGTGTGTGAGCCCCTTCAGATGGCCAGGCATGGCGTTGCGCTCCTCTGCCGGCACAGCCTGCACAGCGCAGTACGCGCACAGCACAAAATGGCCATATGATGTGCATGAGAGCCTGCATGATATGCACGAGGATTGGTCAGTGGCTGGCCATGGAGCTGCGCTCGCCTCCTGATGTGACCTGCGCAGTGCAGCACGGTTGCTCTATAATTGCATCCATTGCTTGGAAATATGCACGTGGATTTTTTTGTGTGATATGCACGTGAACTAGTTGTGAGATTTGGATGTGAGTCGATTTGTGGCCGGCCAACATGGTCATGCACTGCACTGCCTGCCCGGCCTACACAGAGCGGCATGTGCTTTGGTCATGTTCCGCTTAAGTTGCATTTCAATGCTTGCAGCAGGTATGTCCCCTGTTTGGCGTGTCAGTCATCCGTTTGGGCATACTCCTGTGCTTTTCAACGTGCATACGAGCATATGAGAGTTTTGGTTTACTCCTGTGCTTTTCGATGTGCATACGAGCATATGAGAGTATGGGCATACTCCTGTGCTTTTCAACGTACACACGAGCATATGAGAGTATGTGCATACTCCTGTGCTTGTCAACGTGCATACGAGGATATGAGAGTATGGGCATACGTCTCGGAGTGCAAACGCAGCATGCAAGAGCACTGCAAGGGTCACTGAAAGTACACGAGGGTCACTGAAGCCTTGCACACACGGTGCCCTCAATGGCACCTTGTGTCTATACTTTGCGCACATGCACGCATGTGACATACCACACATGCATGCTCACTCATAGCGCGCGCGGCCGCAGCGCAGTTCGTACCTGCAGACATCCTTGCATCTCGTGCAGCAGCACTGCCGCCGGGAACTCAGACACTTTGTGGAAGGGAGGCGGGGGCTGCCGCAGGGCTGCAGCAGCTGCTGCCCCACCCCCCTCTGCCGCAGCCTCTTCTAGCTCCAGGTGGTGCTGCCACAGCAGCACGTCAGCTGTGTGCGCCTTGACTGCCTCCTCAAGCTGCGTCACCAGGCCCTGCGCCAGTGCGAACGCAAGGTTTGCAGGATGTGAGGTTCACAGGTGTTGAAAGCATTTGCAGGGCTGCTTCTGTGCAAGCCTGTGCCCCATTAGGCTTTTGGCATGGCCTATGAAGGCATAGACACACGGCGTGTGCAAACAACAACCAACGGCACCAGGAGCCAAGCACAAGCTGTGTGGGCTTGTGCATAGGCACGCGTCAGATTAAGCATGAGCACACCTGCAACAGGCAGCACACTCCAGGACCTGGCATCAAATGGAGTGTGTGCGCTTCATGCAGCAAGAGCCTACTATTGTGCATGCAGCGCTGACAAGAGCACACCTGCGGCAGGCGGGAGCGCGCCACTGCCAGCTGCGCATTCCACTGCAGGAGGGCGAGGGCGGGGGAGTCCAGGCAGCCCACCAGCTCCTCCATCACCCAATCCAGCGGCTGCAGGTAGCCTGAACGGAGAGTGGCAACAAGGGGGCGGGGGAAGGCAGCAGGAGGGTATGGGGAGGGATGTGTGATGTGGAGCAGCGGCATGGAAGAAAGGCAGCCTTTTGATGCACCAGGGGGGAGGGTGGGAATCGAGGCAGCAGTGGGGTGCGCATGGAAAGTAGCGAGGGCAGGCAATGCTGGTCATCATACAGTCATAGCCAAAAAGAAGATTCTGCCTTAAAGGAGGACCTAGCTCAATTGTCAGGTCAAGTCCTTGCGCTCCCTTTCTGAGGTGTCCAGCATTCAAAGTGCAAGCAGCACAGATATGTACGCGCATGTGCGTGCAAACACACTCCAGCAGCCCCTCCCCCCCTTTTTCTTCCGGCGCTCCTGCTGCCTCCCCTGCGCACACGCTCGAGCGGGCTGCAAAGGCCTACGCGTGCACGCACCTGCCAGCACATTGCGCGCCGCGTCCACAGCGGCCGCAAGCCTTGAGTCCACGCGGCTGCTGGGGGGCACAGGTGGGCCGAGCTCTGGGAAGGCCCCCTGAAAAGGCTCCGCGCGCACCTGCAGGGGGGTGCAAGGCGCGAGGCAGGGGTATTGCCGGTGTAACATATTGGGAGGGAGGGGTTTGGGGTTTGGGGATGGTACAGAAGCAGAGATCGCGGGGCCCTGAGGGATTGTACACACACACTCACAAACGCGCACACACATGCACGCACGCACGCTTGCACGCAAACAGGTGAGCATCCACAGACACACACACAACTGCAGGGCTTTGGGGACACTGCATGGTTATTGATGGAGTGCAGACAAAGCGAAGCAAGGGGTTGTGATAATTGGGAGAGCACGTGCACGTGCACGTGCCAATGCAGGCGCATTGGCAACCTGTGCATGACCTCACAGCGCTGTCCTGATTGCGAGCGCATGGGCAACCTGTGGATGACCTCACTGGCCCCTGCAGAGCCCCTTGCAGGTGCAGCACGGTCCGGGGTGCAGCACAGTCCAGCGAACGATGGCCATTCCTATCAACAAGTCAAAGAACACAGAGCGCAGGCAGAGGGGGGGCGTGCAGCGTCCCCAAGTGGTCTATGCAGGGTGCAAACGAGAGGTCGCTCTGTCTCAAGTTGTTGATCATCCAGCTTAAATCAGACGCACAAACACGCACACAATCACTCACCACTGCTTAGGGGGCGTCCAGCTCCAGGCAGCCGCTCAGTCAATACGCGTCACACACACATGCTCACACATGATGACGCACAGGTATGCACTCGCTCCACTCTCACTCACCACTGCATTGGGGTCGTCCAGCTCCAGGCGGCCGATCAAGTCGCCCGCGCCCAGCACTGCGCCCTCGGGGACTACAAATGTGAGCACGCCAGATGCTGGGGCCAGCAGGGGCATCAGCATCTTCATCACCTCCACCTGTGGGTGCACGCAGTGGGGCAGGCGCATACGCGTGGGCAGGTACATCCACATGTAGGCGCACACAAGCAGGCAGGCGCATCCACAAGTGGGCAGGCACACCTGAACATGGGCTGCGCACGAGCGAGCAGGCACAGCCACAGCTTTGCTGACAAGCATCGCCATGCAGAATGCACGACATTGCTTGATGCTTGCGCTTTCTTGTGCGTGTGCCACACACAAAAAAAGCAACTGATCACATGTACCTTACAGGATTGGACGCATTTTTTGCAGCAAACCTCCTTTTATGTATGCATTACACTGTCTCCTGAACTGTGTGTGTGCGCGTGTGAAATGGGCGTGCCTAAACACGAAGGTAAGCACAAAGGCCTGGGCTTACCTCCGCGTAGGAAGCGCCCTTCTCAACGTGTGTGTATGTGTGTGGAATGGGGTTTTTAAACATTAAGGTTAGCACAAAGGCCTGGGCTTACCTCCGCATAGGAAGTGCCCTTCTCAATGTGTGCCCCTTGCGTGGCTAGGTAGCGCACAAGCTTGCCTGCGGGGCAGTGCCACAGATGGTGTAACAATTATAGGAGGAGCAATACCCTGCAGTGTTGATAGCACTGTATTATAGATGGGCAGTTGTACAAATCACATGTACAGGATGGTCAAGGAGAAGCAGCATTTTCACCAGCATTGTGCATTGTGGAAGCCAGCTGTTCGCAAATCATAGATCCTTGTTAAAGTGTCAGTTGGCACTGTGCTGGAGGGTTGATTGCTGCCCAGCCTCAGGCACTCTGCTGCTTGCTCACCACAGGTGCTCTGTCGGAGAGTCTGAGCGGTCGTGAAGGGCAGGTCAGAGCTACCAGACCACTGTGTCTTGACCTATGGCAGCTGAAGTGTGGTGATAAATGCATGCAGGAATCCAGCTAATCTGAAAATGCCTCAGAGCAAACTTGGCAGGAATCCAGGAATTCAAGCACAGGCTCCCCCCAGTCCACGCGACACACACCTGGTGACGCAGACACGAGCTTTGAGGGGTCCGCCTCGGCTTCTAGGAGGCAAGTGGATGCGTCGATGGCCAAGCGCGTGCCGCCTGTCTCCTCCTCCACGTGCACAATGTGGCTGGAGCCATCCACCTGAGTGCAGGAGCAAATCGTATTGAGCCGTTGTAGTGTAATGGTCAGCTCAGGTTGCGGTGTGCTCTCGGAGTGTCATGGTCAGAACAGGAGCATTAGAGGCAAGCGACCGAGTGCAAGCAGCCTGTCTCTCTCTCCTCTGGCTCTGACCAGCCCATTTTCTTGGCTATACACAAGGGGCATAGCACAGGGGGGCCTCCTGATGAGGTGTCCCTGGCGCCTCAAGAGCAAAAGTACAGACTTTCAAAGGTGTGCCTGCTCCACCACCTCTCCGATTGCAGACCCTTGACAGCCGGACACGCAAACACCATGACATGCCTGCAGCAGGAACGCGCCGCCCGCCATCTTGCGTGTCGTCACCTCCACGGAGGAGCTCCCGTTCAGCGTCACGCAGAACGCGGTGGGGCTGCGGCGCTGCACCTGCACGGAGTAGCGGCGCCCGCCTGCGTGCACGGCATTTTGGCAGCAGTAACAGCAACATAGGAACACGTTTGCTGCGGCCTGTTGATGGGAGCATCATAGACAAACGAAACTTGACGATGAATGCATTGCAACAGCAACACTTTGCTAAGGCCTGTTGATGAAGGCATCACAAGCAATTTTTGAAGCGGCACGAGCATACATTGCAATGGTCTGTTAATGAAGGCAACATAAGCAAATTTAACCATGTGCAAGCAGGTGCTAGGCAGGCCAGGCAGTGCAGAAAGGCAGGCACTCACTGATGATGAGGGCGTCACTGAAGCACATGGCCACGTTGTCTGGGGGCAGCTGGCCTTTGGACAGGAAGGTCAGGTATGCGGCCGACTGCGCGCTGATCTGCAGGGCCAGGCGGGAAAGCGTGGAAAATTCTTAGGTGTGCGCGTGCAGAGGTATGGAAGATGTCATGCATACGGCCAACTGCGCCCTGATCAGCAATACCAGGCAGAAAAGTAAAACAAATGCAAAGGCGTGTGCACGCGAGTGTGCGATAACGGTGGTGGGTGTGAGGCGAGGCGGCAGATTACTTCAAACCAGTGGTATTCATTGTCAAGTGGGGAAGTGTCGTGAGTTGAAAAGCGTTTGTGAGCGTGCTCGCACAGTGAGTGTGCGCCCACGCGTTGGCGGGTGCGAGGTTGTGTGTGCAGCAATTTGTGTGCTGGCGATCTGGAGTACTGTACGGGAGGCAGGGGCGAGAGGTGAATGACTGTGCAGCAAAGGGCGCAAGAAGCTCAGGCCCAAACCCCTTACAGTGAGCGCAGAGATCTGCAATTCAGGTGGGGAATTACTCAGGGTAACATGCATGTGGCAAGCAGAGCAAGCGATCAGGTATACCAGGAATTGGCAGTGTATTGATCTGCAGGAGTAGGCATTGTGAGCTTGTCTGTGCACAAGTGAAGGAAAAAAGACATGAAGCAGGCATACAGGATGAATGTGGACAAATTGCTGACTGCGCACTCGCTTGTTCAGGAAAATGTCAAACAACCATCACACACAGAGAAATAATAACTTTTCAGCCGTCGTGTGCAAACGTGCAGGCACATCCATTGATACATGCATGTACACGCATGCACACACATTCACACGCATGCACACACATACACACGCATGCACACACACGTACAAACACGCGCAGTCACACACTCACATGCTCGAAGGCGCGCACCACAGCACCCGCCACCACTGCGAGGTGCCAAGGTGGTCGGGCGCCAGGGCCAGTGATGCACTGAGCAATGCGCGCGTCCAGCCAGCCGGTGTGCAGCTTGTTGTCCACGACCTCTGGGCTCTGCATGGCAAACACGTGGCGTGCATCACACATGCTCTTGCATATGATGGCGAGCCGCTACACTCTGTAGCGATGATGAGCATCACACATGCTCTTGCATATGATGGCGAGCCGCGCAGGCGGCGGATGAGCCAATGCGTGTGCGTTTGTGTAGCATGCAGCGCAGGCAGCGAGAGCGGCAGTGCGTGCTCCCTAATTTGAGATGCAGCACAGAGGGTACGTGCGGGGCGGCACATGCATCATACAGCGCTGGCACAGGCAACGTCGTAGAGTGCACATTTAGATAAGAACTCTGACCCTTGTAGGTCTTGAAAGGGTGCAAGAGGGCATACCCGAGGGCGTGAGGGCTGGTTCCTGATCTGGCCTGGGAGGATTCTGCCGAGCCCCAAAGTAAGGGGTCACGGCCCTGTAGTGTGAGCGCAATGCGTTCGTGGCCCTGCAGCATGAATTAGCACCCCTTTTCTAATTCGATGTAGGGCGCCCGATGCAGGGAGCCTTCCCTGCATTGATGCAGGGAGTGCTCACGGTTCAGGCAGCTTCTCTTGCTTTCTCCTGTTTCACTGCAGCTGCAGTGCGCTTGCAGCCCTGACGCGTGAGTGCAGTGCACGTGCGAAGGTGAGGTTGCTCTAACCCGATGACCCGCACGGCTCTACCTGTGGGTAGGGCAGTGTGCTGGGGCCATAGGTGGTTGGTGGTAAAACCATGCAAATTGTGCAGCAGGGCGCGCGGGCAGCTGTGGCTTCGGCTGTGCCCCCCAGGCTCTGCATGGGCCCGGCAGAGGCGGTGCTGACTCTATAGGGTCATTTTGGGGCCCAGCGGGTGGTGCTGACCCTACAGGGCAGTGCTGACCCGACAGGGATTGGTTTGCTATAGGCATTCTGGACTTGTTGCCTCCCATGCTCTGTCAGACTTCAGGAATCGCTTCTTCGGCAGCACTCAACAGCATTGGCTCATGCCAACGCCCCCCCCCCCC